>OFRM01000431.1_pt1 | contig 17818 bp, 31 predicted proteins | sample 1543101 | NCBI WGS metagenome assembly OFRM01 (sample SAMN07774223, study PRJEB24372) | wastewater metagenome | isolation source: Exp Tend VB 0WW | collected 2016-02
GGTCCACGGTGGGCGTCTGAGGGTCAACCGTTGATGGCGAGCACCTTGGCTCAACGGGCCTGGAACGAGCCAGCCAAACGCTACGACGGCTTCAAGCTGGCTCAAGAACTCAAAAACTACGGTAGCGAGAACCTCGACGCGTTGCTCGGGCCAAAGGTTGGCCACGCGCTAATGGATCACGCACGGACCCTAGAGCACGTAGCCGAACGTCCGAAGGGCATCGGGTCAGTGGCGATTCAGTTGATGCAGGCGTCAGCGATCAGTGGAAGCCTCGGCGCGGCAACCGGCTTTGCAATGACGGGTGATCTGGAAGGAGCAGCCAAAGGCGGCACTGCGGCAATCCTGATTGCCCCGTGGCTGCTTGGCCACCTCTACGGCAATCCGACGTGGATCAAAGCAATGGACAAAGGGCTGTTGGAGTTCAGCAAAACCGGGAAACCACCGGGGATTCTGATGACCACGCTGCGACAAGCGGCTGCGGTCGCAGGCAAGCCAACCTTGGAAGCCGCCTTGACGACTGAGCCAGGTCCTAGCTTCATTCAGCGGACCTTGACCAATCGTCCGGCACCGACGCAGGAGTAGTCAGCGGTCGCTGCATCAAAACAGATGACAAATGATCAAGCCGATGGTCTCGCCGGTGAAGAAGATAAAAAATAATCTCCAGTCTAGTTTGTGGATCATGACACCTCCTTGAGCGCCTGTTGTGCCTGCTTATACGATTCCCAATGCTCGTTGAAATCGCTGGCCAGACAATCATGGACTAAATCCCGCAACGCCTCCCGTAGAGCACGGTTCTCAATTACTGATCGCATCACGGCATCAGTCAACCCATCCTTATTGAGTGCATGGATGATTGTCTTGAGGTCGGTAATCTCCTTCGCCTGCTGCTCGATCTCCTCCCGTTGCGCCTGGTCGTGGTCACATACGACCTTCCTCACCCAACATCGATCCATGTACGATGATGATCCAGAACAATACTCGGATAGTTTAGATTCAAGATCTTCCTTAGATAACATAGCCATTGCCCGTTGTCGCAACTCCTCTTTCCGTGTCATGGCTGCTCCGGTTGCTTATAGTCACTCTCTGGCAGAATGATTTGCCGATGTATTCGTAAGGAACGGATATAGCTCAACTGTTTGAACCACGGCTCACACGCCTTGATGTACTGATTTTTCAAATACGCAATTTGCTCGCAAATAAACCGTTCCTGTTCATCGTCTGTCATGGCTGCGTCTCCCGTTCGTCTCGTTCGGTAGGCTCCAACGGACCTTGCCATTCAACCGGCCCATGCTCTGCTAAATACTCATCCAGCGTCCATCCGCAGTACGGGTTTCCCATTCCTAGCGTATCTGTATCAGGTCCATCAGGTTGTGTGATTTCTATGATTTCAGCTCCCAACTGCGGGTTACTAGGCCATCGATACCAGTACCATCCCGGCTTCGTCGGCTTCTGTGTTGTCCAGGTCAAAATTTCACCTCCCCACTCACATACCCGTTGTATTTAATCGCGCCTAGATGTCTTCTGGCATCATCCCAACTGTCCGCCACAATGGTGATGCAGTAGTGATTGTTCCCGAGTATATAATCCACGAGATATTCTTTCCTTGGCTCCCTACCCATCAGCCAGATCATCATCTTACGAAACATCACGTCCCCTCCCTCTCCTTCATCCACTGCTCCCGCTCTTCCTGGCAAGTATTCGTGGACTCGTATACATCACAATACCCACACTCAAAATGAGACTTGAGCCCAATCAAGTCAAATCCAGAATCCCTGCAAAACGGGCACTCAACGAGATCCATTGGCCCCCCCTCCTTATCGTCCTCTATAAATGGATCTCCACATTCATCATCTCCTGGTATATCACTCATAGCCGCGTTCCCCTCCCTCTCCTTCAGGAATGCCTCTACAGTACGATAAACTAGACTGGCCTTGTGTGCTGCCTCCGCTCCTCCATACGTACACTCTCGATCATTGAGGATAATCTCTGCAAACCGCACCGCCTTCACCATCACCTGCTGATAGGCGGCGTATAGCCTGTCGTGCTCTTCCTTCGTTCGCTTGGGGTTGCAAATACACGGGCCATTGTGCCGCATGCCTGTCTTATCAATGGCGTAGAAACATGAATGCCCGCCGCAATCTAACCCCACCATTCTCTTCCATTGCAGGTCCTTCTCAGCGAGAGCTTGCTGACAGGCTTGCTTCTGTTGAGTCAATAACGCTTGCATTGCTCTCATTTGTTTTTCGCTGTACCCTTGATAAAAATCGTCTGGTTGCTGTGATAGATCAGCTGCCCTCGACCAATCCTCAGCGATGTGTCGCCATTCCGCAATTTCCTTGTCCTTCTCAGCGAGAGCTTGCTCTAGCTCACCGCATTTCTTCACCATCTTGGCTGTAAATTCATCGTAAGCCATCCCCCACCTCACTTTCGGCGTTTCTTAACAACATCCATCAGCAAATCGTATCTAATCCATTGGCCTGTACTACCCGTGATCATTATCCCGCCGTACAATTCGTACCGTTGCCGCTGTCTTATCGCCCGCATCATCCACCGATGCTCTGCGCGGAGGAGCTTAACGGCATCATTCGACCAGATTCCTTTAGTGACGCCTCCCTGCTTAATGTCGTAACCATCCCATGATTGCTTTAATACCGCCCGCTCAAATCGATCTGGTTTCCTCACGGTCACTCCTCGTCATCTACCTCTGTGAAGTACGCCCACGACAAGCACGACCACACAACAATGAACACAAATACCAGGAACCCGTATTTACCGTCGGTGTACGCTTGGTAGATCAACGTCACCAAAACCAGGAGAACCCCGATAAACACCGCCACAAGCGGTATCGCCATGAACCAGTCTAGCCATTTAATTTTCATTGATTCACCGCCTATTTAATTACACACCACCGTCACCCCGTTGTCCTGGCACATCAACTGACGCCCTTGCACTTGAATAAAGTACGGCCCACTTGACCGCTTCGGCGCATGCACCACCGCATTCGACGCACTGACCACCGCCATCCTCGACCGCTCCTTGACCTCCTCCCACGCGCACCCGCTGAGCAGCACCAAACCAATCGCTACGAGGCACACACGCCGTTCCATATATACCTCCGTTTCACGCGGGCTCCTTCGGCCAGTTGATCCAACCGAATCAGCTCCGCGTCGAATAACGTGGCGAGAGCTTTATCCAACCGCTCTCTGTTCAGCCCGCGATTGCTGACCTTTCGCATCAAGTCTGTTCGTTCAATACACCCCGCACGTTCGATCACCTCCCTTGCTGCGAGCACATCGGCGGTCTGTGGTGTCGTCGCGGCCATGTTGACCACGCCACCGATGTCAAACGTCAAATCAGTCCAGGCTTCGATGGCCTCCGTCATGTGCTCAGCGGTGACGACGGTGGAAATCTCGCACTGCCCGTCTTCGGTAAACATCCCCTCCCAATCACTCAGTGCAAACAGCAGCGAGAGTTTGTAGACCATTTCATCGGCTCGATAAAAACTCGGGTCCAGTGCGCGGTCTTCAGGCTCAGGACGGTTCATATACCAATGATCATGCACCTCAACCGCTTCAGGACTTAGTGTATATTCCCCCGCTGCCCATGTGTAGGCCTCAGCCCGTCGTCGCGTCTCGGCCCACACGTCCAGGTAGTTCTCAGGAAAGATCATCCGTGGATGTCGAATCGACCGATCGCGCTTAGCTTGCACCAAACACACCCGCGCTAGAAACCCCGACTCCATCGCTGATTTTGGAACCGACTCCACCAGCCACACCTCGTTGGATCCTGCCAGCCAATTACACGTCGGCTTGACGATTTTGTTGTAACCTCGACTCCGCGTACCCTCGATGATCGGCTGCGACGGGCGCATGAAAATACCGGTCATGAAGGTCAGCAGCCCGTAAGCCAGCTCTCCCTGTGGCAACGACATGGCCAGCTCCTCTGTGACAAAAAACACCTTCGGCTGCTCCACGGTGCGCATCCCATCAGGAGAAATCGTTTTGACATCCTTCAACATAAAATCAATAAACGCCTGCTTCGTCGCCATCCCTGAATACAATCGTGTCTCCTCGATCCCCTCGATCAATCGCATGGCCACATCGATCGCGGCCCCCTTCCCACACCCCGACGGACCGACCAGAAACACGTACAAATTCGGATACACCTTCTTACCCGCCGACACATCCAACCACACCCGATCGCCTACCAACGACGCCAGGACACTCAGCGCACACCAGTAATGAAACCGGCGTGGAATCTCGCTGGTCCCGGCGTGGTGGAGATACAGATCAATGAAATTTTTGTACTGTTCACACCACGCATAGTCTGCCCCACCTGCTTCGTCTTCCACGTCTCACCTCGTGCTTGGCTGTGCTTTGTTGTTCGCGGCGGCTGTTTTTGCCTTTGCCACAGCACGATAATGGTGTTCACGGTAGAGTTCTTGAAACCGCTCGATCGACGCCGCGAGCGCGGATGCGGCATCCAGCGAAAGCCCGATCTCGGTGAAATCGCCCACCTTGATCGCCAAATACGGCTCTTTGGTTTTCTGATCGGTCATCAACGACAACAACAACGACGGATGGGCAACAGGAATGACTTGACGTTTGCTCATGCTATAGACCCTTTCAGTGGTGTGACGGCTTTCCTGAACAACAACTTTCTTTTCTGGGTTACGAAGAAAGTACAATTTCCAACACTGACCGCACAGACTCAGCGGTTTTCGTTTTGCCTCGTACCTCGGATGACTGCGACACCAATCACTCACGATCCCTCCTTTCCTGTTACATGATCCGGCAACGCGACTTCTGGGTAATCCTTCAACTTCTCTTTCCAGTACTGCTTCAACCGGTACTTGCCGTGCCGCCGCGCGCAGTGGGTACAATGCTGTGTGTGTGTGCGTAACCGATGCCCGCACTTCACACAGAGCCCGATCGCGTAGAGACACAGCTGCTTCCAGCGTTGGCGTGAAAGCTGCGTGATGTCTGCGACACGGTGGACCGATCCTACAATCTGCGTCGCGGACTTCACGGAATCACCCCCCGATTCTTCGCCTTCAACATCTTTTTCAGCTCGTCGTTGTAGGTTTTCAAATCGGCGTTTTGGTGTTCCGCTAAACTCAACGCTTGCTGTAACTGACGAATCTGCTCTAGCTGTTGTCGTTGTAAATCAGCAAAGGGATCTGTCGGCGCAGGAACCGCCGAGATCCATTGCTTTACGTAATACACACCATACCCAATCACCGTCCACGTCAACACCGCGCATACAATCCCGGCCAACAACCAGCCCCACCGCCTCGGTGGATTCGGGTCACTCAACGGCGGACGAGGAAACCGCAGCGACCTCCCCTGCATCTCCCCGTAGTACGGTATCCGTGGTTCTGGTGTTTTGCGCCTCACTCGCTGGTTCCACATCGTACTTGCTCCTTCCGTGATTGGGATGAACCAACAGCAATCGATCCTTCGACCTCGTCATCGCCACATACCGCAGGTTGTCCTCCTCTCTACCCGGCCTCGACCAAGTATTCTGCAACACCCACACTTCCGGCGACTCCAGCCCTTTGGCTTTATGCACCGTGCTGCAAATCACCGCCCTCGACTGCGCATCGTCGGCAAAGAGCTTATCCACACGATCGCGAACGATCTCAGTGGACGGCGCATCGTCGGCCAGTGCTGCCAACGTCGCGGCTTGGTCGTAGATCCTTGCCAACCGCTCGTTCTTGGCCGACGCCGGGAACTTCGCTGCACGATGCTCCTCACTCGTCAACCACCCGTCGATACGGGCAAGGAACGTATCCACATCCCGGTGATAATGTTTCTTGATCAGTTTTTGTAGCCCTTTGCCGATGTCCTTGCCCTTCACAATGGCGGGCTGCCCCTGCCGCAGCAGATCGAGGCAGACACCAACCAGCGGCGCGTTGGTTCGCGAGAGGACAAACGCACCTGGTTGTGGTTGTTCGACTGTAGGTACGCGCAGGACCGCACCAGGCTTCGCGTCAGGGTGCGCGTACAGGTCCGGCACCAGTTGGTTGACTTCGGCTACCACCGAGCGCGGACACCGAAACGTCACCTTCAACCCCAACTCCTTCGCGTTCAGTTGGTTAATGATCCGATCCAACGCCCCTGAGTCGGCCCCACGAAACCCGTAGATCGCCTGCTTATCATCACCAACAAACACCATCCGCCCGTCGTGACGCATCACCCGCTCGGCCAAATCCAGCTGCGGCTTCGACATGTCTTGAGCTTCGTCGACCATCACGAGGCTGTAGCGAGGCGCAGCCCAATTGTTGACCAGCGGCAAGAAAATCATGTCGGCAAAGTCGATCACTGTTGTTTCGTCCTTGGCTGCTTGGATGATCTCGACGATCCCCTTGGCCAACCGATCGATTGTCCACCCTCGATCTTCCCACTCAGGATCAGGCAGTAGATCGTGGTTGACCGCAATCTCACACACCCCCGAAGGCGTCTCGCAATACGGATCCAGCTCGCGGACCTTGGTATGCAACTGCCGCGCAGTGCTGATCAGTCCATCAGGGATCGTTTTGCCGAACACCCGTGTGACCAGCTTGGTGGCTCGCTCGTTGTCTTCCCCTACGCGCACATCGGGCCACATCCGACGGACCATGCCAAACCCCAACGCGTGCAGTGTCTTGACCTGCACCGCTGCATTATCCACACGACGCCCTAGCTCGTCAGCAATCGATTTGTTGAAGGCGGCGAGCAGGATGTCAGACTCCTGTGCATAGTTCAGCGCTTCAAGAATCGTCGTCGTCTTGCCGGTGCCAGCTCGGGCTCGCACGACGACATGCTGTTGACCTTTGTCGATTTCGTCAAAAATCGCTTGTTGTTCTTGTGTCCAGTTCGGCATCGGTTCGCTCCTTTTCTTCGTTCTCTACAAAACCAACACTACTTGATCCCCTTCATCCGGTTGATTGTAGGCGAGGAGCGTTGCTGTTGGGTACCGTTCCCCTTCATGCACCAACGGACACTGCGGCCCTTCTACGACGATCTCACACCCGCGTGATCCACATATGCGCTGACTCCTCGGCAAAATCTCCACGATTTTCAACTCTGCCGTACCCAAGCGCAATGCGTCTTCTATCAACTCAAACGTAATCGGGATCACCACACGTCTCACTGGTTCCATAATTTCGCTCCTTCCTTTCAAAACAAGGGGTTTTCCTAGTTCCCTCACTTGCGCTTCACACGGTACAACACGGATGCTGTCAGACCTGGGCCTTCAACACATCAGCCACCGCCGCTTCAAACACGGCTCGACTCGGCAGTACCTTAAACTCTCGATCGGCTTTCCAGCGTCGACCCAACGCCACTTCACACGGGATGGTCATCTCGGCCTTGCCGTACTTCCGTGGTCGCTCTAGATGTTCCACGAGGAACTTGGCCACGTCGTAGGCGTAGTCCGGCCTGACCGAAATAAACAACCCGTCGTGGACATGGACATTGAGTCTGCCCCAGTCTGGATGCTCCGCAAACAACGCCATCAGCGGTTTCAACCCCCACTGGTTCATCCACCGCGCGACCTCTGGCTGCATCCGCGTAGAGCAGGCCTCCCGAAACGTGGCATCGTCCATTCGTTCGTGACTGAAGTCATACCGCCCACCCCAGGTGTCATAGAGCACCTTGTTGCGCTGGACATCCCGCTTGACCCAGGCAAAGAATTCATCGAGGGGAACCGCAGCTTTGTACGCGGCAATGGCTCTGTCGCACTCAGCCGGATCCAACACAATCCCGCGCTTGGCGGCGTTGTCGGACATGGTTTGCCCCTGCATCATTCGTTGTGCACCGTGGACGACGGTTTTGGCGAAGTAGCGGTCCTGTTTGGTAATCTCCTGCTTCTTGAAAATCCGTCGTGCGTTGTCGGTGTGCATGTCGTAGACATCAGGCCGTGCGTTAGCCTCCACCAACAAACCGTCCTTCCCGGTCAAGTGATACATCCACGCCAAACACACCCGACCCTCAGCTTGACTCCCGTCCACCTGCAACCCCACGCACCCAGGATCAGCGATAAACATATCCCGGCTCTCACGATCCACGTTCTGCCCGTTGCTGCCGCTGCCGTCGTAGTAGGCCTTGCTGTTCAACCGGCCTTCTTTGGTGTTCAGGTTGTAACTACTCCTGAATCGTCCATCCGCACTCACTCGCTTGTCATCGTAGAACTCCCTCAACTTCGCAATCCGCTCAGATCGCAGCAGCAGCGGCGCGACAGCAGAAAAATGCCGCCGTGCCGCTCGCAGCTCGGGATTCACCAGCGGGGCCGCATCGTGATGCGACAGCAGCTTGCGAATCGCGAGCGCGTCGCTGCTCAGAGTTTTTTCGTGGGTGCTGCGTTTGCGGAGCTGTTGTGGGAATTTCAGGGTGTCGTACAACCAGGTCTTGACCTTCTTACCACTGACTTTTTTCCTGGCGAACAGATCCACTCCATACGCTTGGATCGTCGCTTTGATTTCATCCAGCTCGCGGGCCAGCTCGTGCTTGCGCTGCACTCGGCGGGCGTCGTCGATCGCAATGCCGATGTGTGACAAATCAAACAGCGGCCCGATCAGCTCGGCATACTGCTCCCAGTACCAGTCTAAGCCATTGATCAGGCCGTCCGCTGTCTCGCGAGTTTGCGCGGCGAGCCGATCGTAGTACAACCCCAACAACTCACGCTGCACACAGCAGTCTTTGCCGTTGTAGGTATAAAACGCTGCGAGATTACTGGTATATTTTTTCTGGTCCTCGGGGTCCTTGGCTTCGTGCTTCCAGAACGGTTCGCGGGTGTCCACCGAGGCGCAGTAGTCCAGACGATGTTCGGCAGTCGGATCCAGCGCGTGGTGCATCAGCATGGTGTCCCAGACTAGATTTGGTAGTTGCAGGCCGCGCTCTTTCCACAACCAAAACCGCTCGTGAAAGTTGTTGTGGGCAGAACAGGACAACCGACAGAGTTCGGCGATCAATCCCCACGCGGTTTCGAGGGTCCGCTCATCTTTCCAGTGTGACTTCGTCGTCGGGATGGTCAACGACACCGCCGGATCTTTGCTGAACCCCACGCAGACGATCGGTGCTACCAGCGGCGGGCCTTTGTGCTCTAGGGGGTTTTCGATGTCCACTACCAGCTGCAAGTGATCCCCTTCACGTCGGCAGTCGGCGAGGTAGTCTTCTACATCCACCAACGACGGGCTGATATGGTGCGTCCTGACCGGCAGGTTCAGCCCTTTGCTGTGCCGCTCCTCAGCGACTCTGGCCCAATCACGTCGACACAGGCCCTCGTAGCTGGCTGTCCGAAACGTCGCCGCCGGGTGAATCGTCGGGATGACCTTGATCAGCCGTCCCCGTCGATCGCGGTAGCTCATGATGCTTCCCCGCCAATCGGTGATACCAGGCCGGGAAGTTTTGCCGTCTCGCTTTTGCCAGTGGACATTGCCCTTCCCAGTAAGGGCATACAGCGAATAATTGCCGGTGGGGACAATCAACCACGGGTCCTCCAGGTTTGCGAGTCGTAGGTGCAGATCCTCCATCCAACTTTCCCATGTCGCTTGATCCCATGCTTCAGCTTTGTTACCCGGCGGTCGAAACTCGCAAACATTCTCGATTCTGAAATCACGTCGGTGCAACCCGACCGCTTCCCACCAGACCCGCAGCCGTTGATGATAGCTCGGCCCGACAAACGGTTCACCCGTTGCCTCCTCGCGCGGACCGGGCGCCTCACCGATCAACACCAACCGACTGTCTAACCGCCCCCACCCCGGCACACGCGCTCCGCTCATGACACACTCCTTGTTGTAGCAGGGGAGCCCGCGCCCCCCTGCGTCGCTCCTTACTACGAACTACTTACTTCCCGATTCTACGCATCACCGGACGCGCAGGCGGGGTAGCTTGTGGTGCCGGTGCCGCCGAGTTTGGCACAGCCTGTGGTGCAGCGTGAGACACCGCTGCCGCTGGCCGTGGTCCTGCTGCCGGTGCCGCTGGCCGTGCCGGGTTTGCTGCCACAACCGGAGACGCTGTTTCCGGGGCCAACGCTGGTTCCACCTCGCCCACTGAAAACCACCGCTCCACTCGGGCATTCATCATCGGCGTGCCGTCGTCCTTGATTGCGGTTTTGCTGGCCACATGTGCGACCTTGCCGATGATCTGCTTACCCACCACAGTCTGCAACACCACATCAAGGTCCGCTCCCTCGATCTGAATCCCGTGCTTCTCCATATACCGCTTGAACCCCGCCGCTCGTACCTTCCACGTCTCGTCATTGGCCGCTTCGGGGTCTGCTTTCAACTTGCCCTGCTGTACCTGCTTCGCCGACTCGTTGATGCCGATAAAGAACGTCTCGTTGTGCTCCACCCCAGCGTGGCTTGACGGCTCGACCACCTGGTGTGTTATCACAATCCCGTACACCTCCTCGTTCTGTTTGCCCACCCAGGCTTCTTGCGCGCCGGTGACGACAAACTGCAACGTCCCTGCTGGCGTCATCTCAAACAGGTCCTTGATCTCTGTCGGAATAATTCTACCCATAGGTCACTCTCCTTTTCGGCCAATAGTGTACCCCGTCGCTCCAGGCCGAATAGATACGCCGGGGTGCCGTTGTTGATTACTTCGGCTGATGCTGACTCATATAATTCGCCCACACCGCTCGGTAGTCACTCTCACAGCTCGTTGGGGCCTTGGCGATGATGCTAGTCGCCGCCCACAGCCCATCGTGTTTGGTGTGCAGCTGGTACTTGTACTGATCCCCCACCCGCTTCACTGCCAGGTGATACATCTCACTGAACCCCGCTGGCAGCTCACGCGGCAGCTTGCCCACTGCCAACAACCCGCGCAACGTCTCACTCGCAAACTCGGCCTTGTCCTCGCTGGTGTGAAAAATCGCGATCGTCGTCGTCGGCCACCACACTGCTTGTGATTTCAGTAGCCGTTCGACATCCTGCTTGACCCCGTTGAACCAGGCTAAGTTCTGCCCTTGCTCCTTGCCCTTGTCCATCGGGTACAGATACCGTTGCCGACGCAAGCTGGCATACTGGAAGAACGTCATCGAGTCAAACACCACCGATGACCAGTTCGCCGCTTCGCTGTAAAACCCCGCAAATCGGGCTTCGATGTTGGCAGCAGCGCGTGGCAGGTCTACATCAGGATCCACATAGCATTCGATCCGTCGCACCTCGCGGCCTTCGCTGTCCAACACTGACTCGGCGATGATACCAGCCTGGGTGTAGAAATCATCCTCCACCGGTACCACCTGATACCCTTCACGGTAGGGATGGGCCTTGCTCGGCGGATCCGTCATGATGACCAGCTGCGGGCGCTCTGGTGTTTTGGGAAACCCCGCCGCCATCGTGCTCTTGCCGACACCGCTGTCACCGTACAAACAACAGGTATGCGGTGGGATGACCGACAACCATTGCTGATCGGTGTAGGTCACTTCACTGACCCCCGCAGCTGTCTCAGACACCGGCGCGGTCGCCGCAACTGGGGTTGGTGTCGTCGCTGCTGCTGTCTTTTTGATGGATCGAATTGCCATGTCGTTGCTCCTTGTTTATCCAGGCTAGCGTCATCCCTGGTCTGTTGGTGTACTTCCACAACATGTGAGTGACGGCTTGAATCTCCTCGCGTGTTCCTTTTACGGTAAACACTCGCGTGTGACGTTGGTCACTCTCCATAGTTGATCCCCAGCTCACGATCTCGTTTCGCCCACTCGTACTCCATCTTCTTTTTGTGGTCGCGAGCACTCAACACATCCCACAACCAGAAACAAAGGATCGATGCCACAAACACGACGTATGCACCATAAAGCCAAACCATGTGCGCCTCCTTCCTACTCGTCCGCAAACGGACTCCACCACTCCACTTTATAATTCGCGTCAATCATATGCGGCTGTCTGCCCGTCTCGCAGGCCCCTAAGTACTGGCACCATTGACAGCTGTTGTTGAACATCCCTTCCTGAGACAACGCTTGGACATCCGCCAACGCAGGCGCATCCGTCAACAGCTTGCGCATCTTTCTCGCCCCGTCCAACGCATCAGCTTTCCACCCTTCAATCAACGGCTCAGCCCGCTCCAACAACCCGACCGTCTCCCACTTCGCGTGTTGGAGTCGGCAGTCTTTGTACTTCATCCCGTGCTTCGTACACTTGCGGCTTTCATCAGTCGGCAACTTGCTCAACTCCAACCCCTGTACAAACACCCCCAAGATCGGCCCTTCAAACAGCTGTCGCGACCCCCACAGATAGCCGGTCAACTGCGACGCGAGCTTCCACTTGTTTTTCCACATCGCGTTGATCATGCCCGTGGTTTTGAATTCCTCAACCGCCCACCCGGTGCTGTACCGTCCAAACCCGTCCATCCGTATCGCATAGTAGATCCCGTCCGCTTCATCCAGCGGCAGACAATCTGCTAGCTCGATCTGATTGGCAGGGTCAGGGTATGCCAACACACTGCCCTTGTACCGCCCCTCACCCAACGGTTCCAGGCTCCTCAGATACTCCTGCACAATCGCAAAGACGTTTTGATAGCTGAGCCGATCATCGCCGACCACATTCGCACCTGCCCACCCATAGTAGCTATCCATAAACGCCAGCATGCCCGCTTGCACATCGCCGTTCTCTTTGTAAAACACCTCACGGGCTTTGTGGGCCGCGCTGCCTGCTTTCAACGCTGCGCTGTCATCCTTGCCGGTGTATCCCATCAGATACCTCAACCATGCCGCTGTCGTGCAGCCGTAGTAGCTGCCTATGGCAGAGTTATCCACCACAAAGATCCCGCCAGGGTTCATCCCGATTTTGAGTGTTTTGAGATCCATCGCTCGCTCCTTTTGTTGTGTGAGTGTACTGCTACCGACTCCCTAATCGCTTCTCTAACACCGTCAATCCTTCGCCCAACGCTTCATTCAACACAGCATCGACCGTCCACTTCACCGAACCTTTTGCATTCCGCGCGGCTTTCACAATATGCAACCGACTGTGTAGCGCGCGGGATAAATGCCGGGTGTAGTAGCAGACCTCATTCGCTTGTGTCGTCTGTTTCGTTCTCATGCTGCTCCCTCTCTGTTGTCCGTTTGCGGTGGTGCTGTTGTCTGACGCCGAAGGTGTTCAGCTTATTCACGGCGCGGGGGTAAAACCCCAATACACTCCCCCACACGTGCCAGCCTTCACCTCGACATCCACAGTTGACGCATCGCCACACGGTGGTCAGTTCGTCGTCACACACAAGATACCCCGCACACCGCAAACACCGCTTTGGTCGATCCGTCACCATGAGCGCGCACTGTAGCAGCGTCTTGTTGAGCTGTCAAGTAGTTTTTCAGCTTCAACGTAAAATTTTAGCCTGCTTATCACAACCCCAACCGCTTCAGCATGTTCAAGGCCATCAGGGCACGCCGCCCGTTGGCACGCCGACGCTTGGTATATCGCGCCCGCCGTTGCTCTCTCACACATCCGCAACTGCGATACTGACCAAGATGAAGCCGCCGCAGGCTTACTTTCACCTCTTGCCCACAGACACATTGACACCAACACGCACGCTCGTTATAGAAGCGCAGGCTTGCATCAACCTTCACAACTCGCAACGCCCCAAACTGTTGCCCGCGTTTCACCGTGTACTTGTTCGCTTGTGTTTTAGACATGCTGCCACCCCCACCACGCCGCCCACGTCAACCACGCGGCCCACCATGCCGCTCGTTGTTCGGCGGTCCAGCGTCTCATAACTTGGTTGCTCCTGCCCGATGCTTTGGGACGTAGTACTCCATCTCAGTAATCGCGTAGTCTTTGTTAAACGTCGCGTCTAGGTGCTCGACCAGTGCCCGCGCAAACTCACGCCCGTCTTCGTCGCGCCGGATCTTAGGCACGTTGAGTGTGATCGTAATCAACACGGCCCCCTCCTTGTGTCACTATTCGTTTGCTGCTATTGCCGCCCCTGCCACCGCCGAAAAGCCCGGTCTCTCTCCCACGCCACGCGTACTGAGTTCCACCACTCTGGAATAATCCACCACGCCACGCAGCCGGCCCCGATCACCAACCCTGCCTGCGTCGCCACTGTCAACGCGGTCCACCCGCCGACCCAGTACGCCCCGGCCAATACTACCTGCGCCGCCATCACCCAGGCCCACAGCTTCAATTCACTGTCCATGCTGTCCGCCTTTCTTTTCGGCTTCCAACCCTTCCACTGCCAAAATTGATTTCCCGTCCATAAACCCACGCGCGTAGTACTCCTGTGTCTGCGGATCGCGTGACCATTGCAGCACACTGCTAAACACCTTCGCATCCAAAAACCCTTGCAATTCTGCCTGTGCGCGTTTCGCAAGTCGCGATAAAAACATCCCGTGCTGATCGTAGTTGCTCACTGTCGCACCTCCTTTGCTGTATCGGCCTGTGCCGGTTCGTTTGTCTGTTGCTGCAACGCCGCGAGTAGGGTAATCGTACTTTTTTCGCTCACCGGCTGCTGACACAACCGCTGATACACGCGCTGTGCCTCACTCAGTTCACGAAATACCAACCATTCATCCACCAATGCCCCCGCCCTGATGATCTGCACGATATAACCAAACGCGGTAGCCTGGATTTTTTCTTGTGCTGTCATGGATTGCATCCCCTCTCCTTACCGTGTTGTTTACCGTCTCAACCCTTCATATCGTTCATCGGCTTTGTCGTCTTGTTGCGCATGCCAACACCCGCAACACAGCCGATGCGATCGCCTACCATAGACTGGCTCTTCTTGACACTGTTCACACACCGAATCATCCTCGGGTTCTACTTCACGATCTGCTACGCTCATAATCCATACCTCCATACCACTACCGCCGCCGCCCACAGCAACAACGCAATCACAATCCCGACCACCACCCCACGAAACGGCCCGAGACTATCCTCGATCGGCTCTGGCAACCCCGGCGGATGTCTTGCGCTCGGATGCTCCCATTCAGCAATCAGGCGCTCTACACACAGCGCGCAAATCCCGTCAGAGGTCAGACCGTTTGGTAGGATCTTTCCCGCTGGCCGTTGCCGACACCAAGGGCAGAGTGGTTGATTCATGACTTGTCCTTTGGCGCAGGGTTGCGCGATTCGATCGGGTAGTGTTGTGTGACCTCTTTCATGAACTCCTACATCACTTCGTCATAGTGTTGACAGGCAAACGCCTTGTTGATAATTGCTTGTTCCAGTTTGTCGTGTAAGTTATAGAATTGTGCGCGTGTCATGTCGTTGCCCCCTTCCACTCAGGATTCAGTTCCCGCCCCCTGGTAATTTTCAAGGGGTAGGGTGAGTTTTCCCTGTACGCTTTCCGGTTCTCTTTCATGCCCTGGTATGTCTCCTCAAAGCACTCGTATTCCCAGCCCTGGCCGTAGTTGCAATAGAACTTCCACCCGTACAGATACTTATTGACCCGTTTCGGTTTCACACTGGCCCCCTTGTTTAATCATAGTCCTCAAACTCATACCCGCAATCACGCAAAATCTGCTTAACCGTCTCTCTGTACCGCCTAATCGTTTTTCCGCATTTCGTGCGCGTGTCTAGTTGCGAGTCTGTCAGTATGTTGTTCATGATGCTGTACGTTTGTTTCAATGCTTCTATTTGCCTGTTCATAGGCTGCATAGACTCTAGCAACATCCGCGCGTCCTTCTTTTGTGTGTCCGCATACCCTGCTACCATGTGCGCCACGTCGCCACGGTCACACACCAAAAACACGCCGTTTGCTCGCTCTTCTATTCTCAACCCTTTCAACATGACACCCCCCTTTCTATTTACTCGCCCATTGCATCCGCGCTGCAAAATCAAGCATAGCCTCATAGGTCATGGTGTGACACCCAGCAACCAGTGTTCCATTCGCTGCAATGCTCCTTACCTCAAACGTCCCAGCATGCAACGTGTGCCCATTCTGCATATACGGCGGGCGAGCACCGATCTTGATCTGACTGACCACTCCCCACAGCCTGTGTGCATGAGATACCGGTATCTCCGCCCCTTTGGATGTCTCTACGGTTTCCTCGTTTTTCAATCGCAACTGGATCGCCGGAAATTCTCTACACATAATATGCTTGTGTGGCATCTCTACCCCTGCCGCCCATGCGTGCATATTCTCGATTGCCTGCTGTGCTCTAACCTGTGCTTCCTTCTCTCGTTTTGCCCGCCGTGCTTTGTCTAGCTTCGCTTGCTCTGCTAGTCGAATGGTAGCTTGTGCTTTCCAGTCTTCCGGGATCCGCAACGCATCACACTCGATCAAAAACGCCTTTCTATAGCGGTAATGCCTTTCAACCAAGTTCTGCATTTGATCGCACAAATACTCAAAGTTTGACCGGGCTCTGGCTGCTTTGTTCATGATACCGACGAACGTCCTTAACATACTGTCAAGGTTTTCCCTGTGCTCTGCTTCGTTTTTTGGCACTACATTATGGCAGTACAACACCCGGTCATTGTTCCCTATTGCCTGTCGCACATAGCTCAGGTGCTTGGCTGTGGTCACGCTATACCCGCGTGTGGTCAACAAAATCAGTTGTTCACCGTTTGGCGCATCGTGAAAGCTGGCCATAGGAAAGTGGCTGCCGTAGCTGTAAATCGTCGGTCCTGCAAAGAACATCGATCGGTTACTATTCCGCGCTTCGTCTTGGCTCTGATTGGCCCACAAATGCGCCACCATCTTGCTTGTAACTACTTTTTTCATGTGCTCCCCCTTGTGTGTGTGTGTCTGTCAATGCTTGTCTATCTATCCCTATTGATAATGCGCCCACTCATCACAATCATCCGAGCACCACAAGTGCGCCCACAGCCAGTGTAGCCAGTCCATCAGCGTGTGCTCCTTTCTATGCTACTTGCCCATCTTCGGTGAATTCATACTCATTTGAGACAATCGACTCTTCTAATTGTTCGTCACTGCTCAACCACTCGTACTCTTTCTCCAAACACTGATACATCCAGCGATTAAAATCTCTCAGCGCTTCAGTAATAGCGGCTTCACGGTCTTTGAATGCCTGACTCATTTGCTCATACTCTGGCAAGTCAAGATCCAGTTCATCAAACTGTTCTGTCAGTGTGCTACCGTTGCACACTTTTACACCGATCGAATTGTCTCCCTTTAAGTAGACCGTCGCTGTTGCTTCGCCGTCTTCATTGGCGCAATCAACTAAAATATTGCTAATTCGGTGGAGTTCGTTGTCTGTTGGGCATTCCCTCTTCAGCTTGTCGGGATTCATATCCCATGCCCGCCAAGTACCGCTAAACGATGAACCGGATCCTTGATGGTGAAAGCCCGAAAAGTATATCTCCGGTTCGTAACGTGTCTTACCATTCATCAGCTTGACTGGCTTCTGTCTGAGGTCAACGCCTAGCTCTTGTGCTCGATTGGCAAAATCACCATACAGACAATCCCACCAGTCATAGTCCAAATGCCCCTCTCTGTACCATTCTCGGGCTTTTTCCTTTGCCTTATCTGACAGTTCTTTGTAATGGTAGACCGTGGTTTGTTTAACTCGCATGGTGCCTCCTTTGGTTTGCGTGTCGCTCATATTTTTTATGTAATTCAAACCCTGTGCCGTGGTCTAACTCGTTGAAATCATTCAATTCAGCTCTATCCAGCCTCACTGCAACCATCAAACTGAGGCGCATTTGTGCCCCATTGAGGCGTTTTGGTGTGCTGGGAGTCTCTACATTAGACCGCTTTAATGTGGATAACTTGCTAACCCTCTGATAAACCTCAATAAGCAAAAGCAAAGTGAGCTAAGTCATTGAAAAAGCAGTCGGTTTTGGTCACTTTTGGTCACTTCCGTAACTGTTAAGTCATTGATAATTAAGACGAAAAACCTCACTTTTGTCACTTTTGGGTTTTTCGGGCTGTCAAGCCGCCCG
>OFRM01000434.1_pt1 | contig 17706 bp, 15 predicted proteins | sample 1543101 | NCBI WGS metagenome assembly OFRM01 (sample SAMN07774223, study PRJEB24372) | wastewater metagenome | isolation source: Exp Tend VB 0WW | collected 2016-02
GCGCACAAGTACGGGTGCCTCATGCTCCGGGTGCCCCCGGCCCTGGCGTTCCGACTCGCATCCTGGGCCGCCAGGGCCGTCAACCCCGAGCACCTGTTCGGAGACGGCCTGACGTCCCCCTGGGATATGCACGTCACCCTGAAGTACGGGTTCCCGGTGGGCTCGGTCACCCCGGCCGAGCTCTCCGAGGCGCTGCACGGGTGCGGACCGTTTTGTGCCCGCATCCTGAAGTGCTCGCAGTTCCCCGACGGCGGGGACGGCGCCGTACTGAAGCTGGACGTCGACTCCCCGAAGCTGCACCGGGCCTACCACCGGATCTCCAAACGGTTCAAGGCCGAGGACAAGTTCTACCCGGACTACAAGCCCCATGTCACCCTGGCCTACCTAAAGCCCGAGCACGCGAAGCAGTACGAGAACTTGGACTGCCCGTTCTGCCTACACCCGCTGGAACTTTCCGAGGCGATCTTCTCCACCCCCGAGGGTCGGAAGTCTACCTTCGGGATTTCGGGGGCCAAGGCGATGTCCTGGATCGCCGGCAACGGCTCTGACCTCGTCAAGCCGCCCGAGTACATGGGGCCGCGGGCGGCAAGGAATCCGACCGTCAGGCGGACCCCGCTGAAGGCTCTTTACAAGTCCGATTCACCCGTTCGACGTTGAATGTAATACACCCCCTAACGTAAAAACAAGGAGTCGAACTGATGCGCAACCGTGAGGAAACGGGCGATCAGGCGTTCAAGTCCGGGCTGGAGGACGTGCACCACGTCCTCACCCGGCTGTCGCATTTGTGCCAGAACCTGGACGAGCTGACCGAGCTCATCGGGCTGGCGATCGGGACCTCCGAGCAGCCCGGCAACGGCGCACAGCTCCAGATCCTCAAGGCGCTGCTGGCCGACAAGCCGGCACCCCAACCCCAGGCGAGAGTCAAATGAATCAAGAGCTGACCCAGGCGATCAAGGTAATCCAGTCCCGGCAGAAGTCCTTCCCGGGACTGTCCTACCCGATCGCCGCGGGTCAGTTCGGCCAGGACATCGTCGTCCCCGAGGCGATCGACTGCGACGAATCCAGAATGTCCATCTGGATTCCGTTCGCGGACGGGAACAACCGCGACGGGGTGGGTGACGTGCTGGAGATCGGCGGCATCCGGACCGACCGGCACCAGCCGAACCCGTTCGTCCTGTACGACCACGGCAAGCAGATTTCGCTGCCGGTCGCGATGAGCGAAGACCCCGATACGAAACAGTACACGGTCGTACTGGATACGACCAGCCGGCGGGGGAAGGGCAACGCCTTCTTCTACCAGGGCACCGGGATGTCCCATGCCCTGCGCGGGGAAGAGTACGAGCACGGGCACTTCTGCCATCAGCTGTACGACCTGATGGTCAAGGGGTACGTCCGCGGCGGGAGCATCGGCTACACGGTCATCGCGGCCCGGGAGCTGCCGGCAGACTACCAGATGGGGACGCCCAAGGGCTTGCACCTCCTTTCGACGAAGATGCTGGAATACAGCTCGGTGGTCCTGCCGGCAAACCAGGACACGGTCATCGCCAAGCATAAGGGCCTCGAGTGGTACATGGACCGCATGGCCGACCAGGCGCGGGAGATCCTGTGCATGAGGTCTGTGTGCGGGAAGCCCCTGCCCGGCCACTTCATCAAGTCGCTGTCGGCCTACGCCGGGGCGGTTCCGACCAAACTGTCCAAGATGGCCGTTGACCCCCGCGTCCAGCCCGGATCTCGGGTGATTGTGAGGCCCTCCGAGCAAGCCGCCCAGACCATGATCGACCAGGGGAACGCGAACGTCAGTGACGCCGGCCCCAAGGCCATACGCGACCGCATGACCCGCCGGGGCGAGATGGTGGGCAACGCGGGGCCGCGGGCTCAGGTCCGAATGGACCATCCGAACGGTCCCGTCACGCTAGATGTCGATACGGAAATGGCGGACATCACCCCCGAGAAGGGGATGCGCCGCGAGGTCACCGACAAGCGGATGAAGGGACTGCGCAAGAAGTACCGGGTGAAGTCCCAGACCGACGACGTGCGGGAGACCGGAACCCGGCAGGCCCAGGTGGGTGAGCGCGTCCACGTGGATGACCGCTACGCCCGCCGAACTGACGGGCCCCGGAACCCACTCAATCGGGGAGAGGCGACTGCCCGATTCGAGGACACCCTGGGCGGCGGCCGGGTCGACTACAGGACGGACGTCGAAGGCCGTGAAGAGGCAGCCGCTAATGAAGCCATCCTCAAGGACGAGTCTGGCTCCCCACTGGGCCCCCAGGTTACGCGCGACCCCAGCTCGATCCGCCGGGACCATCCGAAATCCCTGAACCGCGGCGTTAAAATGGCGATCAGCCCGAACGTCCAGGTAGGGTCGCGGGTCCGCTCCCGCCCGACCCGCCAGAATGCCGAGGCTATGGTTGAGGGGACCAGCCAGCACCCCCTGGACTACATGAATCGTCACACCAATCACGGCGTGGCGAGCCAGGTGGGGACGGTCGACGGAGACGTGCCCTTCGTCCGCATCAGCCGGGAGAACGATTCTGACCTACACGCCTACGACGACTACGACGACGTGGACGTACTCCCCGGCAAGGCGCTCCAGGGGGGCGTGCAGCCCGGCAAGGCGCTCCAGGGGGGCGTGCAGCCCGGCAGCCGGGTGCAAGTGCGGCCCAACTACGCCACTGCTGAAGACATGGCCGAGGAAGATGTCCACCTCCCGGTCGGCGGACAGGCCCGCTACCTAACGACCGCCGAAGTCACCCAGATGAACACCCGCGAGGGGGAGTACGACGGCGACGCGATGAACGGCTCCCACGTCGTCCGCTCTGACGTCCTGGACGGGGTGGGACGACGTCGGCGGGAGAACTACCCAGCCGACCAGTACGACCTGCGTCCACCCCCGAAGAAGGGCATGGCCCGCAAGGCCGGGGACCCGAACAGTAGTGGTCAGGGGAACAACATCAACCCCGAATGGGTCAACGAGCTCCACCAGTCTCCGGGCGGGGGGTACGAGCTCCACAGCACCCGAGTCGCCGAGGGTCCCAATGACCTGGGCTTGACGTTCATCGAGGGCCCCTACGACACCTACGACAGGGCGGTGCAGGAGCACGAGCACGAGAACGAAAGCGGGCCGGACCACGGCTACACCCCGCGGGTCCACCTGATCGACCGGACCCAGAAGGGCGTCTACCTGAACACCCAGGCCGTCGGGCAGCTGAAGGCGCTGGTCGGGGCGCTGGCCCAGCTGGCGGGGTACAAGACCGCGGACGGTCCGATCACGGACAAGCGGGTGGTGGACGCCCAGCTGAATTGGGACACAGCGCCAGTTACGGTTAGGGAGGTCTCTGATGACTTGGGCCTAAGTCATCCGGACAGGGCCCTGAGTATCGACCACGCATATAACCTGCGTGACGCCCGTAACTTCGGAGAGGACCCACCTCAGTCTCCCGTCGAAGATTCCCATGCCCAGCGGTCCCGAGTTCAGGCTGAGTCTGGCTTCGTGCCACATTCCCAGCGAACCGGGAGCAAGGCGACCCGCAAGGAGATCGTCGATTCGATGGCCGACAAGAACACCGGGGCCGGTCAGGTGCTCGCCGAGGTGAACCGATTCGACCTGCCGGTCCAGGACGAGTTCGAAAGCATCAGCAGGGGCAGCCAGGTCAGCAGCGCCCGGAAGGAGGGGCGGGAGCCGCCCGAATCGCCCTACGAGGACGACGCGGCCAGGGCGGCCCGGATTCAGGGGACCCCGAAGAAGGACCTGCGCAGCAAGTACCGCAAGAAGTCGATGGGGACGAAGGTGACCGACAAGCGGGGCGTCGATACCCGAACGCACAAGCCTAACGTGAGCACGTATTCTCCGGGTTTCCTAACCGATACCGGGTACAAGCAGGTCGTCGAGGAGGAGAACGACCTGGACAGCCAGCAGCGAGACGCGAACGGTCGGATGTTTAATGGAAATGAAATCTACATCGACGCGGCCAGTGATCGTGTAAACCGCGGTGGGGCCTTTCGCAATTCCGAAGACGTCCCCCGGACGGACGATGACGAGAAGGACTGGCTGGGGAAGGCCGTCGACCGGAGGGCCGGCATGAACCGCAACCGCCAGGCCACGGGGGTCTCCGTGGACGCGACCGACGCCCAACGCCGCCAGACCCAGGCTCAGGTGGGCACGCATCTGAGCACCGACCAGCAGGCCCGCCAGAGCACCCCCGGTCAGTACCCAGAGGAGCCCAACCCTGGCACCCAGGACCCCGCGGCCCTGGAGCGCGCCGCCCAGATCGAGCAACGACGCCAGCAGTGGCAGGAACGGGACCGGGCGGCTCGGGGCGAGAAGTCCAAGCGGGTGAAGATGGCCCTAGACCCAAATGTAAAGCCGGGGGACCGGGTCCGGGTCCGCCCCACCCTGCAGCAAGCTCAGAACCGACTTCAAGCCGGCCAGACGGCCCCCAAGGGAAAAGAATCGACTGCGGAGATCCTTCGAGACGAAGACACGCGGTACGGAGTGGTGGGTCAGATCAGAAATTTTGGATACCCGGACGTCCATCAAGTCGTACAGTTCCGTAATGAGGCCGGCGGGAAGGAAGAAAAGAGGCCAGCGTTCTCAGATTTAGAGGACATCGACCCCGCTCCCAAAAAGGGACTGGAGAAGGCCCAGGCCGTAAGGGTGGACCGTCTCTCCCAGCAGGACGCCGAAAACGCCCGGCGGGGTGGGGTCGCCGGCAACGAAATCGGACGGTCTATGGTCACGACCGAAGATGAGCACGGGCAGCGGACCCAGCGGCTGATCGGTGACGCGAACGCCCGGATCGATGCCCAGGCGTTCGACAATCAATTGTCCGGCCACGGCGTACACACCGGGATCAGACCACAAGGCCCCCAACACGATGTTCAGCCCGGACAGCAGTCGATCCCGAGGGTAATCGGCCCCGGCAAGATTGCCCTGAAGCCCCAGGCCCGGCAGGAATTACAGCAGGCCGGGGTGGATCTGAGCAAATCCCAAAAGTCCGTCTCCCGCAAGCGCTACTCGCTCAAGAACTCCCAACCGGGGACGTCGCTAGTGTGGGTGGCCCGCAAAGACCTCGGACCGGCAATGAGCGAAGCCGTTACACTGGGGCTGAAGGCTATCGTGCGGGACGACGGTCAGAAGACCGTCCGCCTGAAGGTTTCGGGCGAAGACGCGACAATCGACAAACTGGCGAAGAAGTACGGCAGGCCGATCAACCTACAGGGGCGATGATGGCGGATACGAGGAACACGGGGTATAGGAAACCGCAAGCTCTGGATCGGGTCCTTATCGATGAAGCACCGGTCACCTATGGGCCCGAGGCTGTCGTCGACGACGCTACAGACGAGTACGAGACTGACGTGATTCCTCTGGGGCGAATGCGGGCCATGACGGTCAATGATGAAGAACTGAAAAGCCCAGACGGAAGGCCCTACGGCCCCCAGGTCACGACGGACATCAGTTCGGTGCGTCGGGACATCCCCAAGAGCCTCGGCCGTAAATCGGTCCGGGGCAAGGTGACTGACAAGCGGGTCCTGGACACCCGAACCCACACAACCCACATGTCACCCCAGGACCCCGCCAACCTGTCGGACGAGGGGCACGTCCAGGCGTGGACGGAGGCTGAGGAGCTGGGGCTCACCGGCACCGATGACATCCAGACCCGGAACAGGGCCGCCAACATCCGCGACACCCGGTCCTGGGGAGAGGAACCCGGACCCAATCCCTACGAAGATTCCCACGCAGCCAGGGTGCGGGAGCAAAGGGAGTCCGGGCACGTTCCCCAGACCCAGCGGACCGGGACGGAGAAGTCAATCCGCCGGAAATCCATCAGTCGTAAACCAGGAGACCCCAACGTGGACGAGCAAGACAACCCGCCCCAGGCAGCCCAGGCGCCCCCGGAAGAGCAGGCGTACGACCAGGGCGAGCCCTACGGCGCCCAGGTCTGCCGGCGGCTGCACGAAGACTCCATGCTGCTCCTGGAAGAGTACGACCAGATGGCGCCGATGCTCGAGCACCCGGAGACGAAGAAGCTCCTGATGAAGGGACTCCAGAACCTCGTGGGGATGCTCGACGCCCTCGAGGCCAACTGGGACAAGAACTACCCCCAACTGGCCCCACTGGCCGGGCGGGAAGTCCCCGTCGACCCGAACGCAGACCCGAACGCCGTTCCCGTCAACGACGGGATGGGGAACTCTCCTGACGTCGTCATGGAGGAAGAGGGGGTCGACGTAGAGCTCTCCCCCGAAGAGATGGCGATGATCGAAGAGGAAGAGGCGATGGCCGCCCAGGGGGGTCAGCCCCAGATGCAGGGCCAGATGCCCCCGATGGGCGACCCGGTCGAGATGGGCGGACCCGTCCCCGGACTGCAGCCGGGTGAGGACCAGCTGGTCGATTCGGGCGGGGAGGATGAGCGGTACACCGACGGCACCCCCGGCTACGAGGACATGGCGGAACTCGGCCCGGTCGAGCCCTCGGAATTCGACGCGATGGAAGAAGAGGTCGTCGAAGAGGACCCTAGGCAGAAGCGGGTCATGGGGAAGTCCATCAACCGAAAGATGGCCTTTCACCCGAACGCCCAGCCGGGGGTGAGGGTCCAGGTCACTCCGATCGCGGGCGACAAGACGGAACGGGACCGAAGGACTGCATACGGAACCGTCACTGCCCGTGATGCCGGCGACCCCGAGTACGGGGAGCCCCCGGCGATGGACGTGATCAACGAGGCGGACGGGCAGGAATACGGCCTTTTTGACAACGAGTACGACGTCCATCTGGCCCCCCAGAAAGCGATCACCCGCAAGGCCCAGATGTGCAAGACCTGCGGGATGGCCCAGTGCAAGTGCATGGGTAAGAGTGTTGGCCGCAAAGACATGAAACAGGACGAGGAGCTCAACTGGGGCGACGAGGGGCTTTCGGAGGAGGAAGAGCTCGACCTCGACAGCGCCCGCGAGTTCCTGGACGCCCTGGGCGAAGACACGTCGATGCTCGAAGAGGAGCAGAAGCGCCTCGCCTACTTCCACCACAAGATGCTGACCCGCATCATGAAGGCCCACCCCGGGACGCCCGAGTGGCAGCAAGAGGAGATGAAGTCCTACGAGCACCAGGGCAACCTCTTCAAAGCGGCCAAGCTACTGGGTCGGCTGGTGCACGAGAAGAACTTCGGGAACTCCCACCGCGAGCAGGTCCGGTCGATCCGGAAGGACCTATTCGGGGAGGAGGAGATGGTCGAAGACGAGTACGGGGTGAAGTCCCCCCGGCGTAAGATGGCTCTGGACCCGAACGTCCAGGTGGGAGATCAAGTCCGGGTTCGACCGGCAGCCGAATCGAACTACCTCGCCCGTCTAACTGCGGAGAGTGACGAACCCGGCCCCAAGGCGGTGCGAGATACCGAGACCCGCTACGGAACGGTCAACAGCATCCAGCGCAACTATTGGGACCCTGGGGATCACGCCGTCGATTATGGGGAGGACATCGCTCAGACCCGGTCTGAAGATGTTGACAAGATGGGTCCCGGCGATAAAAACCTCATCCGACTGGGCGACGGCTTCGCGGGCAACCCCGGCGTCTCCCTCGAGGGCGACGAGGACCGGATTCCCGAACTGGGGGAGGTACAGGAGAAGGCCACCCGCAAGGAGATTATCGATTCCAGCTACGCCCGGCAACCCGGACAACCCGCCGCGGACGGGCACGTCTACGTCAACGCGACCCAGGACGTGACCGACCACGGGGTCGAAGCCCGGCTGGGGGAGGCCCGCGACCTCAACATGACCGTGGACGACTACCAGGACAGTGCCCACCGGGCCGCCCAGCTGCGTGAGGCCCAGCGCCGGGGCAGGGAGCCCCAGCCGTCCCCCTACGAGGACGCGAACGCCGAGCGGGAGCGGCTGCAGGCTGAGTCCGGGTTCGTACCCCACAGCCAACGAACTGAGAAGTCCGTCCGCCACAAGGAAGTAAGCCCCGAGAGCATGGCCCGGAGGCAGCAGGTAGCCGAGGAGGGGACGGTCGTCGGGGGCGGGCCTCAAGCCCAGGTCCAGGCGCCCCCTCAACAGCCCTACGTCAACCAGCAGCCGCTCCGGCAGGGCACCCAGCTCTCCAGGGACACGGTGCGGGAGATCGGAAAGCCCCAGCGCGTCCAGTCGCAGACCGAACGCCAGGCGGCCCGGACCGTAGATCAGGGGCCCCGGACCAACACCGTCACCCAACTCCAGGGCGGGGTCACCGGGTACAGAAAACCACCGAAAACCGGGTCGGGGGACTTCCAAGTAATTCCCCGTCACGAGTATGATGCTTTCGTAGCATCGCAGGAGGGCAAGGGCCTCTTGGACGCGGCCGCCGACCAGGCGGACCAACTGGGCCAGCTGAACGCTGTGCTCAAGAACTTGACCCTCATGGTTTCCTAAGCAGTTTAGGGGCCGGGACAGAGAAGAGAACCGGAACAGGAACTTCAGGAGCGATCTAATGGCGGCGGGACTTACCGTAGAGCAGATGACCCACCAGAATGCCCAGGCGATCCAGCAGATCGCCGGGGCGGTCAATGCGCTGACCAAGAAGCTGCAGAACACGCCGGCACAGAACCAGCCGGCCCCGGAGCACGTGCTCCAGGGACACGCGCCCCGAGTGCGCCAGGGCGAGAACATCATGGGGAGCCGCGGCTTCTCCTTCATGAAGATGTTCGGCGTCCTGACGGGCGCGATGGACGTCGACCAGGCCAAGGTCGAGATCGACATCCACCGCAAGATGCACCAGGCGTTCTCCCGCGACCCGGAGAACGGCTACACCTACCGGGGCGGGCGACGCCCCGGTGAGACGGCCTTCCTGGCCCCCATCGCGACGGGCTTCATGCCCGAGACCAACATCTCGGCGGAATTCCGCCAGGAAATGAAGTCGCTCGTTTCGGCGGGCGTGGGCGGGGCCGACCCCGATCACATGAACTGGATTCGCCGCAAGGCGTACGGGTACGACCAGAAGACCCTGTCCTGGATCAACGAACTGACCGGCGGTGCACTGGTGCAGCCCCCCGAGCAGGGCGAGATCATCGAGTTGCTGCGCAGCAAGGAGGCGGCGGTCCAGGCTGGCGCCCGCGTGGTGCCGCTGCCGGCCCAGGGCCGGATGAAGTACCCGCGCCAGACCGCGGCGTCGCTGACCTACTGGGTCGGCGAAAACATGCAGATCACGAGTTCGGACATCGGGACCGGCGAGATCAACCTCCAGGCGAAGAAGCTGGCGGTGCTGATCAAGGCCCCGAACGAACTGATCCGCTTCGCGTCTCCCGCGGCCGAGAGCCTGATGCGGGACGACATGACGAAGTCCCTGGCGCTGGGCCTCGACCAGGCCTGCTTCGAAGGCGCCGGCGGCGACAACCGCCCCCGCGGCCTGCTGAACTACCCGGACGTGTACCGGCTGACCAGCTCCGACCCGCGCGACAACGGCGACCGCCTGGTGGCCGAAGACGCCTACCGCATGATCGTGGCGGTCGAAGAGGCGAACGCCGAGTTCGAAGGCTTCGTCATGCGCCCGATGACGTGGTACAAGTATTACCAGATGCGCGCCGACGCCGTGGCCCAGGGCGACAAGAGCGGCATGTTCCTGTTCTCGATGATCCGGGACGTCGGGGACGGGCTCTCCAAGCCGTCGCTCGCCGGCTACCCGGTCACCAAGAGCACCCTCATCAGCAAGGTCCGTCAGAAGGGCGCCAGCTCGGCCCTGACGTACATCGCGGCGGGCATGTGGTCCGAAATGCTCATCGGCATGTTCGGGGCGGTCGAGTTCGCGAGCACCAACCTCGGCGACACCCCGTTCCAGTTCGACCAGACCTGGGTGCGCGGCCTGCTCTCCGCAGACGTCGCCCTGCGCCACGAGGCGGCCTTCGTGGTCCTGGACCAGTTGAATCTTGCGATTTGAAAAAGTTGAGCACCTCAACATAGTGGGTTTGATGTAGGGTGCTATGCGGGATCGGGGAGGGGTGTTGCTACCACCCCTCCCCACTTCGAACTCAGAAAAACCACCTGGGAGAACTGAACAGTGAGTGCAGGACTTATCGTCGACCTGGCAAACACGTCGATCATGTACCCCTCGATTTCTCCCGCAAACGGCGTGGGTGCGTCCCCCGCCTCGGGCGTGATCGTGGGCATGATCGCCGACCTGCGGGACAGCAACACCTTCACCAATCTGGTCGCCGCCTTCGGGCCGTCGACCTCGGGCCAATTCCGGGTCCAGATCCAGACGGCCGACGACACGAACTCGGGGTCGTTCACCGACCCGACGTCGGGCCTGGCCGTGATGCCGACCAACTTCCTCTCCGGCGGTATCATGGTCGTCAACAGCGGCAACGCACAGCAGTCCGGCGGCTTCCTCGGCGCCGGCTTCCTGTCGCCGCACCGATACGCGCGCGCCGTGGTCATGTCCGGTGACCAGTTCAACGCACCGGTCACGGTCGGCTTCATCAAGCAGGCCAAGCGAACGGGTGTGGGACCTGGATATTCGTACAGTCCTGCGCTCGGAACGATCGGCGGGTTCTGAGACTGGACGTCTCAGGGGGCGGCCGCGGTTTAGGGGGCCGCGCCGCCCTTTTTCATTGGGAGTGTGTCATGGTTTTCACCGACCTGATCGAAGTCAAGACGGCCCTGGGCATCGACCGGGACAACACATCCCAGGATGCGAAGCTCTCCCTGTTCATCACCTGGGCCTGCAGTTGGATCGAGGGCTACCTAAACCGCCCCCTGTTCCAGCGAGAGCGGACGGAATACTACGCGGGGACCGGGACGCAGAAGTTGCTCCTCCGGGCCCGCCCCGTCATGGCTACCCCGACCCCCAGGGTGTTCGTGTCCGAGCGTGGGCTGTACGGCAACACCGAAGACCCGTTCCCCAGCACCAGCGAGCTGACGTATGGGGACGGCGGGCTGTCTCTGTTCGTCGACCGGGAGGACGGCGGCAGCAACTGCGGGATTCTGGTCCGGCCGATCGCAGCCTGGCCCAAACCGTATGTAAGACAACCGGGGTATCTCAGCCCCTACCTGGGCGAAGCCTTCGGCAACATCAAGGTCATCTATACCGGCGGGTACACCCCGGACACGCTGCCGGATGAGATCGCCCTGGCCGCCGTCGAGCTGGTAGCCCGGATGCGCGGCTACTTCCCCCTGGCGATGCCGGTCAGCTCCGAGAGCTACGAAGAGCGGTCGATCAGCTTCGCGGTAAGGGATCAGAACTTCCTGATGGGGCAGGTGAAGTACCGGCTCAGCCGCTACAGAAATTGGAGATGGTAGTCATGGAACAATGGGTCTCAATCCCAGGCTACGAGGGGTACTACGAGGTCTCGGACCTCGGACGGGTTCGGTCTATTGACCGAATCGTGAAAGGTAACGTCCCGGGGCGAGTGAACCGATTAAAAGGGAAGGTGCTCCGGGATCGCGTCCAGAATGCCGGCTATAGAGTTGTTACTCTGTGCAAAGAAGGTAAACCGGCAGACTACCTCGTTCACGCCTTGGTGCTCACGTCCTTCGTTGGACCCTGTCCTGCGGACAAGAGAGAATGCCTCCATCGGGATCATAACAAACACAACAACGTCCTCACGAACCTCCGCTGGGGCACCAGAGAAGAGAATATCCTGGACAGCTGCCTTGACGGCCGGAGAGCCCAGAAGCTGACCATCGAACAAGTCGAGGAGATCCGCGAGCTCTACGCAACTGGAAAGTACACCCAGGAGAAGGTCGGTGAAAAGTTCGGGGTCAGTCAAGTCATGATAGGACGGATAGTACGAAATAAGAATTGGACGTGGTAATCCGCGATTCTGAGATTTTGAGTGTAGCAAATGATGATAGCTCCCCCGCATAAACTGACCCGGAAGCAAAAGAAAGAGGCGCGTTTTAGGCAGAAGATCCTGCAGCGGGAAGACCGCGAGGACTACCTCAAAGCTCAGGCCGGACAGAGTCTCGATAGCGTATTCCGTGAGCGGCTGAGGAGGCACAAGGAGCGGGGGTGGCCCGGCCCCTTGTCCTGGCTGAATGAAACGACGGGGGGCGGGACCGAGCCGGCCCGAGTGAACGGCTACCGGGCTCACGTCGGTAAGTGGGTCAGGAGTTCGGAGGGGGCGAAGTTCAGTTTCCTATTCCACAGCCACGTCCAGAGGCACGACAGACGAGTCGGAGCAATCTGATGGGATACATCACCCCCGAAACCACCGTCCACTTCCACGAGACCCTGTACGCGGAGATGCTCCAGACGCTGGTGCTGCACAAGCGCGGAGACGACCAGGCGCAGGGGACGGTGGTCACCCACAAGCTCTTCGACTGTAGGCGCGGTAAGATCAGGCGGAGTGGTCAGTCGGTCCAGCGGTCGATGACGAGTCGGTCCTACCTGACCTGGCACATTCCGGGGGTGCAGCTAACCAACGCCGGGGTGTCGTACATCTCGGTGCTCGACAAGTTCTACAACGCCCTGACTGATACGTGGTGGCAGCCGGAATCGGATACGATCATCACGAACAAGCTGTTTGACAACCACGTGTGCGTGGACTGCAAGCAGTGCGATCCGCCGGGGGGCTGAGATGGGGCTCGACTATCAGGTCTACGGCGAGACGATGGTGACCCTGAAGGGCGGGGCGCACCTGGGGTCCGGTCTGATGGCCGGGCCCGCCGACCTGGGGCTGTCCCACGAGGCCGTTCAGGTCGTGCCCATCTTCAACTTCCGGGACGTCAAGGTCGACGACTTCGGCCCCCACGTGCCGGCCGACGTCCAGTGGATGCTCTCGCACGTCCTAATCAAGACCACCCTCATCTGGTACGACAACGACGTGCTCGACGTCGCGCTGAACGAGAGCATGGGCGGGGGCGGTGGGCCGATCTTCAACACGAACGGCGGGGGCGGGGTCGGCCGGGGGACTATGGGGATGGTGGCCCCGGCCGGGCAACTGCTGGGCTGCCGCAACCGCATTCACGCCTCGGGGAACCACTTCTTCAGCGTGATGCTCAACAACACGACGCTCGACCAGCCGTGGCGGTTCTTACAGTGCCACTTCACCGAGCGGCCCGTCCTCCGGAAAATAGGGACGGCTGTTACAATAGCCGAAGTATCCATCCGGGCCCTGCCCTACGCGGACCCCTACCGCAGTGGGCTGAACAACCCGAACCTTCCGCCGCCGCCGTGGAGCTTCACGGAGAACGGCATCCTGTACAGCAAGCGGGCCGAGGTGGTCTCCAGCGGGGCGATCCTCTGGGACCGGCAACTAGACACTTAACCTGGGGGGAGCATGGCTCGTCAGATCGTGGTGAACGGTGAGGTGCTGCTCCGGGTGAAGGGGGCCCAGGGCACTGCACTCGCAAACCTGTCGGACTTCGGACTCTCCGAGGCCCCGACCGTCATGACGTTCAAGTTCGTCCACAAGGACATCACCATGGACGCGGCCGGCGGGGTCGTCCCGGTCGAGATCCAGGCCATGATGAGCGAGGTGCTCATCAGCACGACGATGATCCAGACCGACCTGGACATCCTGGAAGAGTTGATGCGCCTGGCGATGGGCGGGGGCGCCCAGTTCGGCCAGACGGGGCGCGCCGGGACCCTGATGGGTGGTGGGGTAGCACGGTTCCAGCCGGGCTACAAGTTCGTCGGCCTGAACCTGACCAGTCCGGTATTGAATCGGCCGTGGCGGTTCTTCCACACCTACCTGATGTCGCCGATGGGGGCGTGGCCCATCGGCACCGAGAAGTCCGTCATCCCGGTGACGTTCCGGGCGGTCGCCTACAGCCCGGACCCCTGGAACGGCGGTAACGGCATGCTGAACTATCCTCTCTTCGATCGCACCCCGGACTCGTAGTATATAAGTGTACAGTACCCCTACGGATCTACCCCTATGCGAAAACTACTGGACCTAATCGGATCGTTGTTCCTGAAGCCGGCGACCGCCCCCGTCAACGGGGACCTGCCCCCCGAACAGCAACAGGCGCAGCAGACGGACATCGGCCTGTTCGACATCAAAGACCGGCTGTGCTACCGCTACCGGGTCGCGACCGTCGACGGCAAGCCGGTTTACAAGGTCGCCGACCCGATGGATCTCTGGATTCGAGTGATGGATCACGGCCCCGAGCTGTCCAGGGCCATCAAGGTGGCCGTCAGTGAGCTGAAGGTCGCCCGGCAGTTCTACCGGGAACTGGACGAGCTGATCCGCAAGATTTTCGACGTGCCGCCGTTCTCCGAGGGCGGGCTGGACAGTACGAACTGCATCCGGCTCTACTCGCACTACATGGCCTACGCGGGGCTGGAAAAAAAAAGTACCGATCCGTCGCCGATTCCCTCTCCGCCGGAGGGGGAGGTTGGTTCCCCGGATTCCTCGCCCTCTACGGGAGGCGGCCCCACTTCCGAGAATACTTCGGGCTCTGGCTCAACCGGAGCAGGGCCCGAAACCAACAAGCCGGGGTCGTCGAGCTCGGCGTAAAGGTGGCGCTGGGCATGGTCGACCCTGGGGCAGACTATTTCGAGGCCCAGTCGGACGGCAAGGGCGAGGCGGCGCGGATGCAGGAATACCACTCGATCAGGGCCCACGGAGTCTAAGAGATGGCAAAGAAAATTGACCCGCGGACCGTCGATGACTTCAAGGACTTCACGGGGGACAGCGACTACGGCAAGGATCCGGAGGGCGACGCCAAGAAGATTAGTGAGCTGTTGGAGAACCTCAGCCAAGCCGCCGACGCGATCCCCGACAAGGCGGTAACCCCCCCTGGGGCAAAAGACTACTACGACTACTCGGTGCCCGGCGCGCTAGGGTGGGGCGCGCCGGTCCCGGCACCGCCCCCGCTCTCCCACGCCTCCCCCCTAGGGACGGACGTTCTGCCCCAATTGCAGCAGATGGGACAAGGGCCCGGCGCGACCTCGTCCTTTCCGGGCGCCCAGCAGACAAGTGCCCCGCTGCCGTTCGCGGGTGCCCCGACTCCCCCCGGACCGCCCCGAGATGCCACCGGCGCTGGGGCGGGAGGAGGTAAACAATCACCTATCCCGCCCCAATCACCGGCCCCACCCGGACCGCCCCAGCCGCCGGCCCCACCCTCCCCACAGGGCGGTGGAGGGGGTCAGGGCGAGCTCATGGCCATGTTGGGGAAGATGAGCGGCCAGACCGACGCGGGCGGGAGTCCCGAGGGCGTGGGCGTGGGGGAGCTGGGGCAAGCCGCCCAGATGACCCAGACGATCGCACGGGCCGCTGCCGGGGACCCCGTCGCGATCGCCCAAACGGTCAAAATGGCGATCGACGACCTGAACAACCGCAAGCAAGCGATGATGGACGGCCTCAAGGGGATGGGGCTCGAGACGTTCAAATCTCTACATTCGGACAAGGCCCAGGACATCGGTGCCGGACTGTTCGGGGGCGGCGAACAGTTGGCCGGCGGGACAGCCAAGGCGTTCCAGGGGTCCGGGCTGGGGGTCGCAGCGGAACAGGCCGAGAAGGTGATGGCCTTCGGCCGGCAGGTGATGGAGGCGGTCGGGGCCCTGCGGGAGTGGAACAGCACCCTCACCGAGAACAACCTGAAGTTCTCCGAGTTCTCCGCCAGCATGGCTCGCGTCCAGGCCGTGCAAGAGGTGAACGAAATCAGGCTCAGTAGGGAGCGTGGTGACCGCCGGGCCGAGACCGCCGAAATACTGGTCGAGAGCACCAACCAACTCGACCGCAAGCTGGCACCCATTGAGGACATGTGGGCCAACGTGGGGAACCTGATAGCCGCGGCCGTCACCGGGTCGCTGGCCAGGGTCATCCCCAATTTCAACGAGAACGGCAAGGACAGGTTCACCGGGGGCCTGGGTGAAGAGCTGATCAACGAGGGCTCCTGGGGCGGGACGGTCCGGGGCGAGGAGTGGTACAGGAACTTCGGCGAGAACGGCAACCGCCGGGAAATGAGGTGATGGCATGTCGGTCCTGACCTACGGCAACGTGACCTTCCCGATGTCTACGCTCACGAACTTCCGCTGTAAGGCGGTGCCCGACGAGCGGAAGGCCGACCTCGTGATGACCGAGTTTGACATCGGCATCCAAACCGTCATCAGCGCCGAGATGTTGGACCTGATTGCCCCCGACCTCGTCGCACTGACGACGGGGGCGCCGCGGGCCGGGGCCGAGCAACCCTGCAACATCATGAATTGGATTCACGCCCAGGTTATGAAGCCCCGGCAGCGCCTCAGCTTCAAATTCAACGACGTCGAGTTCATCCCGAACGAACAGCCCGGCAGCCCGTTCGGGAGTGTCGACGCCAAGAACGGCCCGACCCCGCAGGGCTTCACCTGGGTCCAGCTGAACAACAAGACGTGGATCATCAACTACAACATCATCGCCCACTACCGGGTCGACTACCGGATGAGTGCCACCGGGGCGGTCGTCTTCACGACCAAACCCGGCAACATCGTGTTGAGCAACAACTGGCAGGAGCGGGTGGAGCTCGACGACTGCCAGTACACCAAGCGCACCCGGACCGGGAAGTACCTGATCCGCAGTGACAACTCCCAGGGGGCGCTGGCCGACATGGTGCGCTCCCAGATGGCCGTCGTGGGCACGCTGCCGGGCTGCACCAGGGAGAAGGCCGAATACACCGTGCAGCCCGACGGGTTGGGGCTGGCGTACACCGTGGTCGATCAGGAGCAGTTCCGCATGCCCCCCGAGCCCGCCTTCCGGGCCAAGGGAGAGTATGAGGAAGAGGCGAGTAAGGCAGACGGCAAGCGCATCGCGAGCTTCTGGGTGAAGCTGTGGGGGAGTAAGGGCACGCAACAGGTCGACCTCATCTCGACCGCCTGCGCCGTCGTTGCCGGGAAGCTTGACATCGAGGGGGCCAACTTCTTCGACCCCAACAAGAGCAAGCGTGGCACCCTGCTGGGGGCCAAGATGAAGATGGGGGCGTACGAGAACTGGGTGCAGGTGGGGATGACCGTCATGTACGTGGCGCGGACCGGCCGGAAGCAGGGGGTGTCCTTCCTGTCACCGACGATCGGTAGCTTCCCCCTAAGTTCGGGATACAGCAAGGCGCCCGCCTACAAGGACCGCGGTGACCTGAGCTACCTGTTGCAAGCGGCGGCCTACTATGACCAGGACTTCGAGCAAGCAGTGCTCAAGTCCGACAACCGACTCTTCGCGACCAACTTGGAGACGCCGCCCGGCCGGAACCAGATGTCCCGCGGACTGCGCCCCGGAGAGGCCGGCCGCAACGTGGAGAACTTCGGATAATGCCCGGACCCGTCGAAATCACCTACGCCGACCTACAGTTCGACGACCAGCTCGGCCAGGTCAAAGAACAGAGCCCGGACGGCAGCTCCGGACACACCGACTACATGGTGCGCAACCACTTCGAACAGGACAAGGTGACTTACGCCGGGTCCCTGACGGGGGTGAACGCCGACGGGCCGAGTGTGGGCATCGTGAGGCTGGGCAACCCGGTCATCATCTGGATCTGTGAGTTCACCGCCCTGTGCGTGGGGGCCCAGCCGACCATACCGGACCCCGAGGTCCCGCCGCCGGGGTGGACGCTGCTGGACGCCTACATTACCCTCCCGATGGTGTCCGAGGGCCCGTCGGCCCGTGACCCAGTCTACCGGGTCAAGGGGGTCTACGTCTACAGCCGGCAGAACCCGGCTGCCAAGGTCTTCGACCAGGCGTTCTTCCCCCAGCCGCCGTGGATTCCACTTTCCAGCTTCCCGCGGAAGGTCCAAGCCGATAAGCTGGTCAAATGGATCTCATCCCCCCA
>OFRM01000435.1_pt1 | contig 17690 bp, 5 predicted proteins | sample 1543101 | NCBI WGS metagenome assembly OFRM01 (sample SAMN07774223, study PRJEB24372) | wastewater metagenome | isolation source: Exp Tend VB 0WW | collected 2016-02
TACAATACTGTATTCATAAGTTTTATAATTATAAACGTACATCACCGTATCAAATAAACTAAAAAATATAAACGTTATAACCGTTGTTCTGTTAATCCTGTTCTTTTTATAATAAAACATTGCCACAAAAATCAAAATGTACCAAATCTGGTCAGTCAGCATTTTCACGTTCCACTGCACCGACATTGGTACACTTCGTTTAAGTATCCAGTTTACCGGCTTTTGCGAAGCATTTTCCCAAAAGGTATGCAATTCACTAAGCAGTAAACTAAACCACAATAGTATTGATGTCAAATATCTTTTCATCCTCCGGGCGGTGGTGGTGGGGGTGGCGGTGGATTACTCCCTGGCCCTGCATCCTGCGCTGTTCCCCCATTTGGTAATTGCTTTGCCCATGTTAATAGTTCTTGGGCATACTTTTTCAATGCTTTCGCATAATCAATCCACTCCTGTTTGTTTGTCATATTAATTACCTTTTATACCTTTAAGAATAAAGTCTGCACCTGTTTTACCACTGGAATTAACTGTAACCGTTACATCTGCTTCGGCAAATAACCCCTGTGCATCTGTAACCCTTAACCGAAATACCCGTATGCCTGCCTGTGTCATGCCTGTAACTGTTGTAACTGATGATGATGGACTTGTAATAATTGCCACAATGCCGCTTACCTGTGTCCAAAGGTAAGAAACTATTGCATTATCATCACTGCTGCCAGACCCATCCAGCGTGGTATATGTAGTGGGTAGTACAATTGTTTTGGCAGGGCCGGGATTAGCTACCGGTGTGGCATTAGGTATCACCGTTACTGAAATGGTGTCCGGGGTGCTTACTGCTCCATTATTATCAGTTACCGTCAATGAAAATGTTCTTATCCCTCCGGTAGTCATTCCACTCAAATTAGTGCTTTGAGATGTAGGCGAAACTACCGTTACAGGGCTACCGCTTATTTGTACCCAAGAATAGGCGGCTATCGTTCCGTCAGGGTCAAAGCTACCTGACCCATTTAGGGTAGTGGTACTTGTTGGCGGGTAGTAAACGGATTGGTCGCTTCCTGCATTGGCTACCGGTGTAATGTTGTTATTTACCAGCACAAAATCCATCCAGTTAAAGTTTGCACTCTGCGGGTCGGCTGATATTATCCGTAAAGTTTGCACCCCTGCCGTCAAACTGATATTTGTGCTATCATAGGCCCATATTGTCCAATCCCCTGTATTATGGATGTTGACCGTTCCTAATTTATTGTTCCCATTAAGGATATTGAATTTCGCTGTGTTTTGTGCCGTAGCAATTCTGAATTTAACCTTATACAGCCCTGTGGTATTAACCGTAACATTATAATCCATGTAAGCCCCGATAGTTATTCCTACTACTTGTGTACCACCGCTTCCATCTGATGTAGTATATAATCCACCAAAACTATTATCGTAATCTTCCGCTTCAATTCTTCCGGGTATCAACTTGGCTGACTCTACGGCATTAACTGTTACCGTTACATAGGCTGTATCTGCCTGCCCGTCTGTCTGCACTACCCGTAACCGGAATACCCTTGAACCTGCCGTTGTCAGCCCTGTTATGGCTGTACTTGCAGAAGTGGGAGAAGATATACTTGCATTTGTCCCGCTAAACTGCGCCCACTCATAAGCGGTTATACTCCCTGCACCTGCCGTACCACTTCCTGACAACGTACAGGTTGATATAGGCAATACAATAGTTTGCGGTGTTCCTGCATTAGCTACTGGTTTTGCATTTGGGTTAGTAACTACTACTGATACAGAACTCGTAGCCGTTTGGTTATCGTTTTGCGTTACTGTTAACTGAAATACTCTTGTACCAACTGTGGTAAGCCCCGTTATCTGCGTACTTGGCGAAGATGGGCTTACAATTGTTGCCGCCGTTCCTGATAATTGCGTCCAAGCATATCCGGTAATTGAGCCGCCATTGTTGGCTGTCCCGCTACCAGTTAAGATAGTGGAAGATACCGGCAATACAATATCTTTGCTGTTACCCGCATTGGCGGTTGGTGCGGTGCTGGTTGCACAAACTGTATCGAATACCGGTGCAAGTGCAGGGTTGCGCCAGGGATTGTTTAAGTATGTCGCCGGATAAGAAACAGCAACCGTAACTAATGTATCAAAACTACTTCCATGCAATGTCCGGTATGTATTGCTGCCATCTAACCCGATATTGCAGGAAATCTTGCTGCCACCAGCCTGTGCAAATAACTGCCAGAAGTCTTGCACATCGGCAAAATATTTTGTCAACTGTGATACTCCGTTATAAAAGGCATCTGTTCTTGATTTGTTGATACCTAACCTATTGTTCGTAACTACATAAGTGATACTGTCACATCCACCCCTGAAGTATTTTACAGGGCGGCTTGCAATAACCAAACTTGTCCGGTGGTCAACTATTGTATTGGCTACTCCTGATGGATTTTGTAATGTATGCGTATTGGAAACATAGCCATAAACATAGTAATTCAGGTAACCAGAACTGTCAATGTAATTGCTTTGAACTCTTGTTATCTGGTTAGTTCTGCCGCTTCCAAGCAATCCTATACCTTCTGACAATGTGTTGATGATTGTATTATCATGGATATACGGTGCTGCATAAGTTCTGACTTGAATACCATACCCTGATGATGTTATACCATTCATACCAGTATGCTTGATGACGTTATCATTTATTTCTACGGGAGAAATATTATCGTGCGCACCTATCTGGATGCCGTTCTTACCGGTACTGTCACCATAGTTTTTATAGATATGAATATAGCCGGTTCGTAGTGGTTCGGGGTAGGTCGTGTCGCCGGAACAAATTACCGGACGATTAACCAATGTTTGCAGCAATGGATTTGTTTCTCTTGCCGAACTATTATCAGCATCTTCATAACCAACATAAATTCCTTCATACTGTGTTCCCACTATTTTATTATCGTGTATCACAATACTATCCTGCACAAAATTTGGATATAAGGCATTGTTGACGGTCATGGTATCAATATAGCGAAGACTATCAACACAACCTGCTGTCTGACTTATTTTTATACCTGTGCCAACATTGTGAATAGATACATATTCTACTTCGATGTTCTTACTTCTTCCGTCAATACTGATACCATCGCTGCCGCCTCCATGACTGAATGTATCCGGGCTATTCCCTAATGAGTGGTCTATTTCAATACCGTATTGCGTACCTGATAATCCACTACCTGTTATTTTTACATACTGGCTGTTCTTTAAATAAATTGTTCCTGTGGTACTTCTTATCCTTACCGCCCGTCCTTCTGCTGCACTATTCATTATTACAATAGGCTTGGCCGGTGTCCCTCTTAATTGCAAGTACATAGGGCTGCTGAAATAACTGCTGCTATCCCTTAATAAAATTGTATCCCCAGGATTGAAGTTAGTACGGGGCGAACCGGATGTACCTAAGTTAGAGTTAGGGCCAAGTATTGTTGTGGTGCTTCCGGTAATAATAGCTGGCAACACTGTTATTTTCACATCGCTGCTACCTGTTAAATTTCCATCATCGGTTACCATTAACCGGAAAACATAATCACCAACGGAACTTAAATTAGTAATGGTAGTAGTAGCTGCTGCCGGACTTGTTATCGTTGCTACTGCGCCTGATACCTGTGTCCATGCGTAAGCAGTTATTGTACCATCCACATCCGTACCCGTTCCCACCAATGTAGTATTAGCCATTGGAAGCGTTATAGTCTGGTTGTTTCCTGCATTAGCAGTCGGTGGCTGATTAGAGATACTTACATTAAATGTACCTAATGATGTATAAGCATACCCACCGTTGTCAATCATAGCTATCTGGAATATATGAGTTCCGTTAGTCAATGATGTTACCGTAGTTGTATCATTGGTTGAGGTAGTAATAGCCGCATTGGAAATTGCATAGTCTTTAAAAATATTAGCCGCCCTCACCTTGTCATAGATGATACGGTGGCCTGCGTTATTTGGGTGGATGCCATCAGCATAATAAATAGCTTTGATTGTATTATCAGTTGTATTTAATAGCGGTGTAAGCACATCAATAAATCGTGTGCCGAACCTGTTGCGAAGTGAATCATTAAACACAACAAGATTAGCCCGGTCAGCGGGGCTATAATCATTGCGTGGTTGTGTTCCTGTTATATAGAACTGCTTTCCCCTTGCATCGCAGCTATCTTTGAAGGATTGAAGTTTTGCAAGCATCACCGCATTAGAAGTAGCGGTATATCCATTGGAGGGATAACTTACTAAAAGAACATCGCAACCGGTATTTAAAGCGGCGGTAATATTAGCATCCATTGGAGATGTACCGGGATTAGAAAGATTTGTAAGCGTTCCCATTACTCCATTGGCCGTATAATAATTGTAGATTCTTCTTACAAACTGACTATCTACATTATCTGTACCATTGCCATAGGCTGTTGAACTTCCTATTACCGTTAAACTCTTAACTGTTTGTGAAGGGGCTAAAAACTTCGTCCATTTTATTGAGGCAATACCGGCTGCTGCGCTGTCAATTGCGGTAAGTGTTGCTGTTGTTGTAGTCACTGTTTGCGGTGTATTGGTCACACTCACGAAAGTAGAGGTATTGGTAGGCAATGGATTTACAAATATAGATACGTCATCGCTTGCTGTTCCCCCACTATTATCCGTAACCGTTAACCTAAATACCCTTGTTCCTGCTGTTGTCAGGCCAGTAATAACTGGTGTCGCAATATTGGGATTGGATATAGATGCCGCAGTACCGCTAACCTGTACCCATGTATAGGCTTGAATAGAACCATCCGGGTCGCTTCCGCTTCCTGATAAATTAACGGTAGATGTGGGTAAAGTAATAGATTGATCTGCACCTGCATTGGCTGTCGGTAGCTGATTGGAAGTTGATTTTTCTACAATGGTAAACCCATTCAGGTAAACATAATCAGCACCTGTACCATAACTCTGCGTAACAACAATCTGGTTACTCGTTGGTACTATATTTGAGAAAGTAGCAATGTTAGTATAATTCTGATATACTACTATGTCAACGGATGTACCGTTTACCGTATTTCTTGTTGCGCCATGATTCGGGTTTGACCTTGACTCATACAACTTAATGTCATACAGTTTTGCATTATCAAGCCCTTTAAATGTGATCGTTCTTGATCCCGGCCAGAAGGAAGTATATCTACCTACTTCTGAAGGACACATCGTAGTAGGATAACCAGCACCATTATCACCGTATGTACTTGATGATGGTGTTTGACTGGCTGAAATCGTTGTATAAATAGTTGATGCAGCCCCGTAATCAAAATTATAAACTCCTGAAGTGTAGGGATAATTAGATTGGGTAATTAACTGATTATTCCATTGGCTGTTATTATAAGGGTCGTTATTGGCATACAAATTTACATTCACCGTATTACCATTACCTGTTAATCCAAGTACATAAATAGTCACATCTCCTGTGGCAGATGACCCGATACTGTCTGTAACCGTCAGCCTGAATACTCTTGTCCCGGCTGTTGATAAATCAGTAATAGTGGTACTTGCATTTGAAGGACTTGTTATTATCGCTGTTGTTCCTGATACCTGTGACCATGCAAATGTGGTTATCGGGCCACCGCCGCCTGCTATGCCACTACCGGCCAATGAAACTGTGGATGTTGGTAACTGGATAGTCTGATTGCTACCGGGAAGGGAAGTAGGTGGCGATACTCCGTTGACCGTTACCAGTACATCATCCGTACCTGTTGAACCTAAGTTATCGGTTACTGTTAATCGGAAGGTTCTTATACCAGTTGTTGACAGTCCTGTAATATTAGTAGTGGCCGAAGAAGGGCTGCTTATCGTTGCTGCCGTTCCCGAAACTTGCGTCCATGCGTAGCCTGAAATCGTGCCATCACCATCCACCCCGCTTCCGTTTAATGTAGCGGTAGCAGTTGGAAGTGTTATTACTTTATCCGGGCCTGCATCCGCTATCGGTGCTTGATTCCCCGTTCCTACCAATGACGTATCCCCCTGTTTAAGCATCCATGCAAATATGCTTTCTCCTTTCACATACGTTCCCATATAATTAGGGGAATAATACCCTGTTGTAATATTGGGCCCAAGTATGCCTATACTTGTCCAATCTGTTGCGTTAGGGTCATACATACTATTCCAGCAGCAATGTGTACCGCCATTAAAGTCTTCAAAAGCCCGGTAAGCACTTCCGGCTGCTGAATCCTGCATTGCCTTTGGTATCCAGCCCATGTCCCGGTAATCATTTGTTCCTTCCAGTCCAAAATATTTACCGCCATATTGATGCGCCCATAGTCCGTATCCCGCCCATAAATCTTTGACCGGAGTATCGCCACCGAGCATATAATAATTGCTATCTATGTAATCATAATAAGCATTACCCTGCCCTTGTAACAAAGTCATACTCTTGACTAACTTCATCCAAGTTCTATCACCTTCGGTTCTTTCTGCGTTCATCATTCGTGACCATGACATAGCCCCCATTGACAGGCCAGTAATATGTACTGAATTTCTTTTGATGTGGTAAGTGTTCAGCAGGTGTTCAAGCAGCAACCCGCATGACCTTGTAGAAGGCCATGCCTGCCAGGGAGAAACGGAAATATAGATAGGGTAGTGTGTACCGTTGGCAAGTACCAACCGGCCATCCCAACCGCCGCCTGTGGGATTATAGAGGGCATGAGGCCCGTTATAAGTAAGCCCTGCGAAATTCCCCTGCCCAACTTCACTTACCCCAACCATGAAGATTATAGCTGGTCTGGATGCCGTATCGGGGTCACCAGCCACAAACATATTGGCCGGACGGCTTATTTTTACATTCCAAGCCCCGTAGCCTGCGAAGATTACGGTAGTATCGTAGGTAATAAAATTATGCGTTTCCCCACTGCTGCCGCCTGATGCTGCGTTCACGGTTATCTGGATGTCATCGTAGCCTGTTGCGCCAAGATTATCCGTTACAGTAAGCCTTAACACCCTTACACCGGGAGAAGTTAACCCGGTTACGGTTGTAGATGCGGAAGCGGCTGAAGTAATTGAACCTTGCGTACCCGATACCCATGACCATGCGTAGGAAACTATTGTTCCGTCACCGTCCGTTCCGCTTCCTGAAAGGGTTACAGTTGACGTTGGTAATGTGATGGCCTGATCTGCCCCCGCATCGGCTGTGGGTGGCGAGTTGCCGCCACCTGTTCCTACCAAAGAAGTATCCCCTTGCCGGATCATGTACTCAAAAATATTGCTGCCCAAGTGATATGTTCCCATTCTGGGGGTCAATCCGGTAGAACCGCTTGCCACCATAAAAGAACCCAACGGGCTACCCACCGAAGTCCAGTTATGATTGGAAGGGTCGTACATCGTATTCCAGCAACAATGGCCGCCGTTATAGTAACCATCATAAACAACCCCTGCAAGGGTATCATTCATAGCATTTGTGCCGAACTGGAAATAGGATTGCGTTAAATCGGAAACACCTTCTAATGTAAAATATTTACCGCCATATTTTTTAATCCATACTTTATTTCCCCGCCAGTAATCGCCTAATGAAATGTCCCGGTAAGGATCAACGCCATATATCCAGCCACCGCCACGAACACTATCACCATAGGCATCACCCTGACCAGACAGGGCAACAATACTGGTAATCTTTTTCATGTAGGTTTCATCGCCGGGACTTTGTTCTGCATTTAAAATCATTTCCCACCGCATTGCCCCCATTGATAAGCCGGTAAGGTGAACGCTGTTGGCTTTGATGTGATAGGTACGAAGGATATGCAATAAAACTTCTCCACTCATTCTTGTTGTCGGGCCGGTGGTATAAGGCTGTATTGAAATTATAATTGGATAGTGTGTGCCGTTAGTTAAGGTTACGCTGCCATCCCATCCGTTAGCCAACCAGTAGTGAGGGCCATAAGTAGCCAGCTTGGAAGGGTCGCTTATCTCTCCTGAACCTACCATGAAGATAATTGCCGGACGGCTGGCCGTATCCGGGTTTCCTGCCGTAAACATATTGGCGGGTCTTGTTACCTTCATATTCCATTTACCACCCCCATTGGCTAAATCAACCGTAGTATCGTAGGTAACGAAGTTGTGCGTTTCGGTCTGTGTATTACCACAAATTGAAATCAAAAGCAGGAGATATATTATTAGTCTTTTCATACTTAATTACAATTTGGGTTAACGGTTATCGTAATATCACTTGTATCTGTCAGCCCGTTATTATCGGTCACGGTCAGCCGGAATACCCTTGTTCCTGTACTTATTAATCCGGTTATGTTAGTCACGGCAGTTGATGGTGAAACAATATGCGCCGCCGTTCCCGAAATTTGTGTCCACGCATAGGTCGTTATATAATTCCCTGTTCCTGCTGCTGTACCACTTCCGTATAAATAAGTCTGTGTCTGTGGCAAAGATATTGAGTAACTCGTTCCAGCATTGGCTGTCGGGGGAACATTTGCGCCGCTATTTACCGTAACGGTCATAGTGGTGCTATCGCTTAACCAGCCATTATCAGTTACCCGTAATTTGAATGTATAAGTTCCCGTTATCATGCTGGAAACTATCGGTGTTGGGGAAGCCCGTAAATCAATAATTGCATTATTCGGGCCACTTGTCTGTGTCCACAAGTAGTAAGTGATATACACATTGTCAGTACTTAAAGTTCCATCAAGAACTGCTACTGAACCAACAATAGATTGATTGCCGGTTGTAATAGCAGTTGGTTTTGTATTCACCGGGATTGGATAATAACTACAAGGTGGTATGTTTGGTGTAATCAAGCAAGCCGGACAGGTGCTAACTATATGTGCTGAATTTAACGGGATACTGAACGGATGAACCGGAGTTACCCATGTTACATTCCAGCTATCTTCAAGGCCATTTAATACTCCTGAATTTGGTTGTTCAACTCTATTTGCGATATTTGATGCCCTGTTCTTACCCCAAGCGTAAACGCTATCATCTGTTCCGATGGCGTAAGTATAATAAGTTAAAAAATTACCGGAGAAAATATTTTTGAATGTTCGTGTTGGTGCAATATTTACAGGAACGACCTGTTTAATCCATCTTCTATAATCATAAGCATATCCAGGGCTATCATCACCAAAGAAATTGCCAAAATAAGTAATACCATTACCAACACTTCCTTCCGTATTGTCGCCCCAAGTCATTATTGTTCCATCGGAAAGCAGTACTGTTGTGATAGCCGAATTAGTAATAATTTTTATAATGGTATTACTTCCAAAATAAGATTGAATAAGTGACAACAACTGTGGTGTATTTGCCTCTGCACCGTCAGATAAACCCATAAATACTCCTAATAATCCCCAACCGTATAAATCGCCGTTTGTTTTTACGGCATAATTAAATCCATTGCCTCCTGCTATCTGAGCCACATCAGACATAATCTGATAAGGACTGGCATAATCCATACCCACAATCTGACCATGACCAAGATTCGCATAATAATTATTGCCCCATGTCCACACCGTACCGTCCGTACATAAGGCGATAACAATGTTATAACCACCTACAATCTGGCTTACCAATCTTCCACCCGGCATCGGTATTCTTATAGGCCGTGTTAATATTTGCGTTGGATTATTAGTACCGTTGCCTTGCATTGCCCCTACCGTTCCCCAAATCCATATTGTACCGGTTGACTTCAAGGCAATCCATCCGTTCTGATCTACATAGTCACCGGCTGATTGTGCTACACCGGTTATTGATACCACACTATCAAACTGATTCATTGAAGTATCATACGTTATCATTTGTGCAAAGGGTGAATAGCTTACTCCTATCGGTTGGCTATGTCCCAAACCTGCTTCACCACCGGCACTTGCTCCCGTTGTCCATACCCTGCCGTTCACATCAACAAAGGCCGAACCATGAAAGTGACCAGCTACATATTTTACTTTGGGTACGGGAGTATTTGTCGCAGAAATAACCGGCTCTGGGATACCGGATGAACCAGCCCCGTTACCTACACCACCAACACCAGTAAAACCCCTATTACCGATTGCTGTAAGTGTTCCATCATTAGCAATAAAATGGCAGGTATATTCACCTGCACCCACTTGTATGCCACCGGCATAAGCACCACCACCTGCCGATACCGTCACCGTCATATCGCTGGTTGCTTTTGAATTTAATTTGTCGGTAACTGTAATGCGAAAAATATAACTGCCATAAGTAAGCCTTGAAATGGTTACTGCTGAATCATTAAACGTACTGAAGTAAGCCGTATTCGGCCCACTAATCTGCGACCAAACATAAGTGGCAATCTTTCTTCCGCTTGCTGGTGTTGCAGTAGCGGTAAGTGTTGTGCTAAATGTGGTTATACTCTGGTTGCTTCCGGCACTAACCGTTGGCGGTAAATTGGCCGGGGGAGTATAACCTATACATGATACATAATTATTACCAGCTACCAAGCAAGGGGCGGCTGGTATCAATACCTGATCTCTTAGCGTAAATAAATTTACCGGAATAGAAGTTGCTTCATTCCAACTTTGGTCGAATTGGCCTGCCATTTGACCGGATGAAGTATCTGCATTGATAATACCGTTATTGGCGATTGCACCTTTATTTCTTCCGCAAAAATATAATTGCCCATTAGCGGCTTCATCAAAGAACCAATAAGTGTAACCGTTAGCCGTATAAATATTTATAAAGTCATGCCGTGTGGGTACAAGTTGTACTGGCGATGTAATCCATAAATCAATGCCTGAAGTATTGCTCCATCCGTCAGGGAAAGGATTTCTGTTTCTATCCAGCATACTTCCATTACCAACTTCTCCCTGTGCAGAATTACCCCAACCCCATAAAGTAGAATCACCCATGATGGCATGAGTGGCCGTAATACAGGCGGCAATTTTTTTAACACCTCCGTGTCCTGCGGGCATATATGGAGTAATATAAGTTGGCCCTCCCGGAGAATTATTCGTTGTTCCTATCCCCATCATGGCTGCGCCGCCAAAAGCCCATAGGCTATCATTACCGCAAAGCACATACGTTATTGCTCTGCCACCAGCCACATTTTTTGCACCGGTAATTCCGGGAACTTGGTGAGGGTACATAAATTCAGTTGCGCCATCTGCACAATGATAACCGAGATAAGCAAAATATTCCGAGTTAGGCCCACATCCACCACTTCCCCAAGTCCATACTGTACCATCGCTGCATACGGCTGCTACAAGATAACCGGCAGCTATATCAATAACCTTTCTGTTTCCGGGCATTGTGATTTTAACTGGCCGGGGAATAGGGCCGGGAAAAACCCCTGTACCACGAAAACCTGCATCATCATCTCTGCCCCACACCCATAAAGTAGAATCACTTTTAATAACCAGCCATCCTTTTTTAGTATGGGCAGTTGCGGGGTCAAGAAATATCTGCGCTGCTTTAGTGATACCTGTGAATGAATTGCCTGCACTATCCACTAAAATCTTTTGGGCATAATTCATATTATTATCAGTAGGTGCAGGGTTGATAGTTCCGTCACCGGCTGCACAACTACCAGCATCACCCAAGTGCCAAACATTACCGCTTACATCTATCGCCAACGCATCCACGAACCCTGCATATACTTTTGTAAACAGTGGCATAGCTGCTCCGCTTGCCTGCCTGACTAATGTGGGTAGTGCCTGCCTGCCATTACCGTTGGTACTCCAAAGATTTGTACGGCCACCGGAAGCCCATAATGTGCCATCACTTTTGATATTGAATGTGGCGTACTCATTAGGAGCTACCCGAACCTGCGAACTACTTATCAGGCAGATAAAAAAAGAAAATATTGATAAGAGTTTTTTCATTTTTTCTAATTTACGGAACGGCTGACTTCAAACCGCTTTTAAGGTTGCTTTTTGGGAATAGGTATAAACCCTACAAACCCAATTAATAAATTGTTCTTTCGTCATGGCACGTTTGGCTATATTACAATCCTTGCAACATGGCACAACATTACTTTCTAAGTACCCTATCTCGTTGTCAACTCTGTCTATACCATTGTATCTATATTCACCGAAACTCCCTGTACCAAGACAGGTATTGTTTGGAGATATACCACAATATTCACAATCTTGTTGGGTAATAACCTTAAAGAAATCTATACTTATATTAAATTCGTACCCTCTTTTTTTAGCATCTTTTTTATAATGCTTAAATACTCTATTAAGTGAAGATTCACCGTAAGATTTACGATTAACAAAATTACCACATCCACAAGATTTTGTATATTCACCCCTTAAAGCACCAACATTTACTATACATTCTTTGCCACAATCACAAAGACATTTATAATAAATAGTAGAATGATTGTCTTTTCCAATAAGCCTACGTTCATATACCTCTATAATTAACAATTTACCTACCCTTTGACCACTTAAATCTTTTCTTACTTTTCTATTTTTAGCATAATTCTTATCTGCACAACCCCTACATCTTCCTCCCCATTTATACATAGTTCTTTCGCTTTTAGAAAATTCTAAACTACAGTCACTACATTTAACTATAATATATTTGTCTCTACTCATAAAAATCTAATCTGATGACCTGCTTACTTCATAAAATGCTGTACCATCATATATTAATTTTAATACCATATTAGCTACGGCTGACAAATCAGTACTTCCAGATAAATAAATTTGTGCCGTATTCGCCCCTCCACTTGTAGCATCCTTTACCGTCACACTTCCATCAAAAATTAAGATGATTTCAGAACCCGCCTGCCATCTTGTAGTGGTAATGGCGTTAATAGTTGTAGTTCCTGTAATGTGAAATGTATTGCCTCCATTCCCTAATGTGAGGTCTCCGGCAGATGCAACATCCGATCCTTTTGAAAATTGCGCTCTTGCTGTAAAAGTTACTTTACCCGCACTATCTATCCGCATCCTTTCAGCACCTGCGGATGCAGATGCTTTTGTATAGAATACCAAATCACCTGTTTCACTTCCCGCTGTATTAACGAGATTAGTTAACTGCATCCAGGCTCTTGCTATCTGCCTTGTACCATTAGCTGCAGATAAGATGAAACCGGGATAAACAGAATTGCCAATTAGCATAGACTGAGTACCAGCAGTTGTTGAACCAGATGTTACAAATTTCATACTTTGATCGCTGCCTGCGTCTGTTGTTCTATAAGTATAAGTTGTGGATGTTCCGTTTCCAGTATATTGACCACCAGCAGCTACATTTCCACCGTTATTTAAAACGACATTCCCGGTTGCAGTAATTGATATTGTATTTAATGTTGAGCCATCCGTAGTTATAATCCCATCGTTAGTTACAATCATTGCCGTTGCATAAGCTGCACCATTAATGCTACTTTTTAATTGCCATTTACCTGTTGGGTTTGCTGTTCCCACTACCGGTAATACATCAGCCCTGAACCGTACATCTTGTGATGCCGCCGTAGCATCTGTCTTCCATCCGTTACCCTGCCATACAAGGCCGGGAGAAATACTTTGTGTACCTGCTATTGCTGCTGTTGCATTAGCTAATAAAATACCATTAGCATCTGCCTGTGTTACGCTATTTTGATCAAAGTTTAGATGCAATCTTGATGTGGGTGTCCCTTGTGCTAACCCCAACCTTTTGTTCGTTGAATCATAAAAGAAAGCTGCATTACTTTGCTGCAATCTTCCCCCCGTTCCGGCATATAAAACACTTCCTGTTGTTGCGGAGGTTATTACGTCTGCAATGGTAATACTGGATGAACCTGCAAAAGAACTTGCATTTCTTTTCTTCACCAATCCACCCGATGTTATTACTAAAACACTATCGGCTGCTGCGCCACCGGTGGTAAGCGATCTTAAAAAAAGATTACCTGATCTTGCATCTATGGTGACGGAATCTTTATATAAATCAATAGTACTCCCGTTAGTTGAAGATGGATATGTTGCCGAAATTAATCCGATATGCCCCTGTTTATTATAAATGTCAGATATGTAGTTGGATGCTCCACTATACGATCTTAATTGAAGCCCTAAAGAAGTACTTGGACGAAAAATAATATAAGATGTATCAGTAGCTCCGTTTGCTGTAAAGACTGAACCGGATGCTAAATTATTTATTGAAAAAGTATTACCCGAAGCATCAATAGTATTAGCCCCCGTCATTACTGCCGTATTGCTTTGTGTTGCAAATACCTCCTGTAAGGTCGGAGTAGAAGCAACCGGCCAATAAGTAGCTTTATAAAGTTGTTTGGTAGAAGTGTTAATTACAACCGGTTTATAAGTTGTAGTATCGGCAAAATTGGTAATATCAGGAAGCAATAAAGCATCTTTAAGTGTCCACCCTGTACTTCCATCATGCTGCGCCTTTATTGTTCCTGCACCATTTCCTATAATTATATTGTTAGTTGTGTTAGAAAGTCCATAAAGATTAGCACCGATAACTGTATTACCAGTTCCGTCTGTTATTCCACCACCGGCATACTTACCTATTAAAGTATTACCTCCACCACTTGTTACCGTATAGCCTGCATTACCGCCTACAATAGTATTATCTGCTGCTGTTGTTTGTGCAACGGCAGATGAATATCCAATAGCTACATTATCATTACCTGAAGTCTTTACCTGTAAAGCAGCAAAACCAATAGCCATATTATTGCTTCCCGTATTATTCTGCAATGCGCCTACTCCGAAAGCTGCATTGTTATTACCACTTACATTTGAGACTAAGGAGTTTGTTCCGACCGCTGTATTATAATCCCCGGTTGTATTAGCCGTTAGTGCCTGATAACCTACTGCTGTACTCTGTGAACCGGTTGTATTAGCATATAAAGAACGATAACCAACAGATGTAGTATAAGCTCCGGTTGTATTAGCATTTAAGGCTTCTGTTCCTAATACAGCATTGGTAGCAATAGAGGCAGTACCCAAGCCAACACGAACAGTATGAAAATACCCTTCATTTTTTGCTACAAAACCGCCCGAAGTTGTATATCCTAAACTATCGCTTGCAGCTACTGCAAAAGCACCGTTACGATTTAATTGAATATTACCATAATTTCCTGCCGGTGTACCACCACCACTTGAAGGAACAGCCGCTTTCTTTATTAACCCGTCTGAAGGGTCTTGATACAGCATATTAATAGCCGTACCGGTTCCGGTTGAATCAATCGTTTCAATCGCAGCTTTTCCCCCTACTGTAAGTGTATAAGCTAATGTTGCATTTTCGGCTTTATTAATTCCAAACCTTCGGGTATTAAGATCACCCATTGCAAGGGCATTACCGCTACCTTGTGAGCTTAATGAGAATTTATTAGAGAAAGGTGCTGACAATGTATATCCGGCAGCGTAACCTATCATAACGTTGCTACTTCCCGTCGTGTTTACATTTCCTGCATATTGTCCAAGATAAGTATTAGCTCCGCCTGTTGTGGTTGCGCCGCCTGCACCATAACCTATTGCTGAATTTCCAGAACCAGTTGTAAGAGCTAATAAAGCCACACCTCCAATACCTGCATTGTATGAGCCTGAAGTAGCCGTTGCAGCAATATCAGCACCTACATAACTATTCCATGAACCTGTTGTAGTTCCTATAGATGCACCAATGGCAGCATTGGCAAAGCCTGTTGTTACTGAAGTAAAAACAGATTTACCAAACCCCGAGTTTGAGTAAGAACCGGTTTGTAAATTTAATCCCGCTTCCACACCCATCATAGTATTCTGGTAACCCCCGGTTGCATCTCCCATTGCCCTCCATCCGAAGGCAGCATTTCTGTATTCTGTTAAACTATCCGCATGAGGATTAAAATTTTGCATTGCCTGAAATCCGACTGCTGTATTACCGTAGGCATTATTGTTAGATAATGCCTGGTAACCAACTGCTGTATTCTGATAATTTTGTGGGGAAGTTGAAAGAGAACCGGCCAACCCGCCTATTGATGTATTAGATGTTGCTGCGCCATAATTACCCATCCATCTTACACTGTTGAGATATAAAGCACCTGTTGAGGCTGTTGAGTTTGGAAGGTATAAAGCATTTCCTGTAACAATATTTTTTACAACAAAGCCGCCTGATGTTGTATAGATAAGCGTATCACTTGCAGGAGTACCAAATGTTGAATTTCTGTTTAATTGAATATTTCCATAATTACCTGCCGGTGTACCTCCACTACTATACTGCGGTATATTAAATACCCCTGTTGTACTATTATAGGTTGCTGCACCACTACTCCCTGTTGTCGTCAGTGTAAAATTATTTCTTACCTGTGCTGACCAGTTACCATTCCAATAATTGCTATCCAGATAGCGAAAGGCTGGATTTCCTCCCGAACCACTTACAAATGCCTGATAAGGAGTTTGCGGCAACCATGATAATGTCCATGTACCGGTAGTATCTGTCACTGATAGTTCAGCCTGAAGTTCTGAAGAAGGAACAGATAGGTTTATTGCCTTTGCATAAATAGTAGAATCATTTGGCCGATATGCAGTTGACAGGTAACCGCTTTTTTGAATCGCATACCAATAAACATTACGAAGACTGTCAATTTTTCTCCAAAAGGCTGCGGTTAATAAACCGGGATGTGACGAATCGGCTGTTTGCATAAACAAACTATTGCCGTAAATACCTGCTCCATCGGCTGATTTGGTAAGCGAATCAATAGTTCCTATTCTTGATATTGTTCCGCTTCCACCCCCACCACTTCCACAATCGGTATAATACATTAATTTGGTGGTGGTATCAAATGTCAGACATTTATTAATTGGGTCTGCACTTCTTACTATTCCTGTTTCGGGTATGCCTAATCGTTTTAAGTTATTCGTAATAAAATAAAAGGGGTCATTACTTGTAGTTCCCAATACACCATACCCTGCAATAGCACTAATATCATTACCTCCTAATTTCCATGCAAGGGTATCGGATGAAGCACCGCTTGAAAGTATTTGAAGCCACTTGGTAGCTGAAGCGTTTCTAACCCATAATGCACCATCACTTGTTGTAAATATTTGAGAACCGGCATAAGCATCTATCGGTGTTAAATTTGCTGCAGTAGTATCGGTAAAGGTTCTATTTATTAAACTTGCTTTAAACCCACCATTAGGGGGTATAAGAGTAAGTGTTGATGGCCCTCCAAAGTTTTGCGTTATCGGGAATTGTGAATACCCGATTTGCCAGCAACAAAGAAGGAATATTAAAAAAAAAATATTTCTCATAATACAGGGTAAATTTGAAAGTTCTCACCTACTTGTGCAACTCCATTAATCAAAGTAAAAAGACGGGTGCTTTTATTCCATGAATAACAAGTTGTAATGCCATCATTAACTTTTGATTGTGTTACAAAACTTCTTACAAATAAAATATTTAACCCCGCCCATGATACAGGAAACACTTTTATAGAAGCACCTGTAACTATAAACGAACTTGAATCAACATAAAAATCGTAAGGGTCGGGAATCGGATTGGGAATTATCGGTGTTATAGTACCGCCACCAACGATAGTCGCTTGTGCTGTAAATAAATAAACCCCGCAAAGCGCAAGTAAATAATTACCCATTGTGTATGTTTCTGCACTATCGGGGTCTGCATCATATTGCGCCTCTAAATCCTTTCTTGTATCGTATAGTTTTATATCTAAATCATGGTCTATACTGCCATTATTTTTTGCATTTTTTTTTGCTTCCCCTATCCTTGCAAGCGGTTGACAAATTTCAGCCCAAACAATTATCTCTGGTATAGTATAT
>OFRM01000437.1_pt1 | contig 17619 bp, 22 predicted proteins | sample 1543101 | NCBI WGS metagenome assembly OFRM01 (sample SAMN07774223, study PRJEB24372) | wastewater metagenome | isolation source: Exp Tend VB 0WW | collected 2016-02
CGCCATTGGGGTTGATGAGTCTCATCCCCATACTATGCTTCTTCCACTCAAAGCCTTGTGGGAGCATCCAATCAGGCTGCCGCTTGAGGAGGAAGCGCAGCTTTTCAAATGGCGTATCCATGTTGCCAATCTGGTCAACTTCTTCTTCTTTCCTCGACAGCACAAGGAACGTGCCGTTATTGAACTGCCAGTCGTGAGAGTAGACGGCGCAGGTAGCCCATGAGCCGCCCATCTCTCGGCACTTCGGTAATATCACGTCTTCCCTGAACGGCACTGACAGGTCGACGGCTTTCTCGATACCTTCTTGCAGGTAGTCGATTAGCTCTTCTTGAAACTGAAACGGTATCCACGGGAACGTGTCATACGGGGCCTTGGCATTTGGGTTGTAGAGCCAACCGTAATACTTGACCCAGTAGGCAGCGCTCGCCGCGCATTTTGCGTTCTCGTTGTCCCGGTGCCCCTTGTCTAGTAGATTTCGGAGGGTTTTTTCCGTGCGCTCTTTAAGTATCTTTGGATAGTCTGGAGCTTTTAACGGCAGGAACTCTTTTATGTCCTTCTCGTCCGTCAGGAAGAGAAGTTGGGGTTTCGGTTTCGCCATCTAAAAAGCCATCCTCTGTCTTGTCTTCGGTTTTCACAGCCTTTGGGGGCTCCGGTTCGACTTTCTCTGGCTTTTCAACTGGCTTCATCTGGTCTAAGAGCTTCTGCACATCCTCTGGAATGTCTATAAATTGGTACTCGCCTACGCCAGTTCCCATCTCTCTCCATCCCATGTTGGCGCTGCCGTGGTACGTATATTCAGCTCCAAATATGAGTATCTGAGCGCTGAACTTACGATTGGGTGCTAACCACATGCCGACAATCATGCCAATACAGACAGATTTCGGGTCAGAGTTGTACCAGTAGCGAATAGACCTTTCTTTAATAGACCAATGCTCAATGCGTAGAATCCTCTCGTCAAGAGCAGTGGCCATTAGCACCCCCTACCGTCTGGGCGCTTAGGTGGCTTGGAACCCGGCTTAGGGGTCTTGGCTGCCGCCTTTATCTTGCTGCCGCCAGAAGGCATGATTTTCTTCTTGGGCATTTTTGGTGGGTTATTCATGAGCATCTCCGGTGAAGTGTCACACTTATGTACACTTTGTACCACCGGATTACACTTTAGGTCAAATTATTCCGCTTCTGGTTCACTCTTTGGCAGCTTCTTCTGCGTTATGACGACCTTCGTGCTTCGCCTCGTAGCGGCTTCTTTCGTTTTCTTCTTCTTTCGCTTTCGCCGCTTTCTCTATTTCAGGCCAGTCTTTGTGTGTGTACCTTGCTTTAGCGCTATTCGCTACCACGTTCCAGTTCACTACCGAATCAGGCTTGTAGGTGTTTACCTTGCGCCCGTTGGCGTCACGCAGCGGCTGCCCGTCTTTGTCTAGCGCCGGGATAGATATTGTTTCCCGTAGCTCCTTTGCGGCTACCGGCCCATACTTAGACCTAACGAAGTGCATCATCCGGTCGCGGTGGAGCTGCTCAGTTACTTCGTGGTGGACTTTGTTAATCTCGCCAGGAAAGAACCACTCGGCCAAAGCATCGCCGCGATTGTAGCCAGTCACGCCCACCATGCCCGACGGGGTTTCTTTCCATGACGATTGGTCGATGATAGCTCTCTCCGCATAGCCCCTCCTTGCGTCGTCGAGCTTCCTCGCTAAGTTTGCCGCCTGGTTGGGTGATGGGATACCTTTGCCTGCGAGCACCATGCTCATAGCCATGCCGCCGCCTTTCCCGATACCTTTTGCAGTGAAGAGCGAGTCGGGACCGCCTTCTATCGCTTGATAGATTTGGTCCCTTATCCCCGACAAAGTGTCGAAGGCAAAGCCCACCATAGGGACGCCGTCTGGCGACATGTGGTGATTTGACGAGCCGAAGATTCTGCACTTTTCTAAGTGCTTCTCTATCTCGTTGTAGATGCCAGGGCCAACCGCGCCTGCCAATACTATGCGGAAGGCTTTCGGTATCGTACCCACGCCAGTCAGCAGAGCCAACTGGGTATGGTACATAAGCACTGGCGTGATGTCCTTCCACTTTCCGCTCGCTATAGCTTCGGTCCAGATTTTGTGCGCCATGGCGCTCTGTACTTCACGCATAGTAGTGAAAGCCTCGGAGTTTTTACCGACTTCTTTGGATACGCGAGCCCAGGCCCGCTTATTCACCACGAAGAGCGGGTTGTAGCCAGAGGTATTCTGCAAGTGCTCAGCCATACGAGCCGACACCATGACTCTCTGGTGCTCTGGCATCTTGCCCGACTCAAAGTCTTTTATCAGCGCTGCGGCAGACTTGTAGCCCATGTCGGGGGCAATCTTCTCCAAAGCGCCCGCCCTGAGAACATTTATCTTCGCTGTCTCGACGAAGGAGCCTTCTGCCTTCTCTACTACTTTCATCCCGACATCTACTGCCTTGGATTTTTTCGCCCAGCCTTCCAGTTTCTTGCCGACAAATTTATCCAAGACGCCGACTTCGCCGCCGTATCTGGCCTGCTGTAGCCGCCCTTTACTGCCGTAGCTATTCACGAACTTGCTGACGGTCGGGTCTTTGAAAGCGTTGACCGCGCCAACCCAGAAGTTGCGGAAACCAAGTTCAGCCTGCCCGTTCAGTAGCGCTTCCATCACGTGCAGAAAGTGGACCCTTGGGCTGCCTTTCACCGCCATGTCATAGAAGGCGTTCCCTGTGAACTTCAGCCAGCCCTTAGCTGCGTGAGGTGTCGCTGTTGGCTTGTTGCCATCCATAACGTCACGCCCGCCAGTAATAGACTCGTGGTAGCGAGCTAGGAACTCTGCGTAAGGAGAGCCCTTGCCGTTGTACTCCTTCTCTGTCTCCCAGGCCTCTTTGACCGACTCTGCTATTTGGTCGGCTTCGTTCTTAGCTTTGGCTATCCACTCAATCTCATCTTTACTGAGGATCTTCGCTAGCTCTTTGTTTTTTCTGATAGCTGTCGGCGTCATGTCGCTCGCACTAGCGAAAGCCTCACGCTTAGCTATGCTTGAGTAGAAGTCAGGTGCGTTCCTCGACATCTCATCAAGCATCCCGATGTGGTTCCACATATTAGTATGTAGGCCATGAGGGTCAAAATTCTTGATGATTTCCATGTCGGACAGTAAGCCAGCGTAGCCGCGAACAGCTTGGCATATGGCCCTGCGGCCTGCCTCGCTCTTTGTGTTCTTGAACAGCGTAGCCGCCCGTGCGCCGTACTTTGCCGCGAAGCCGCCTATATTCATCTTCATACCAAGCGGGCTGAGCTTCAGCTTAGCGAAAGCCTTACTGATGCCTACGCCTATTTTGGCGCCGCTTGAAGTTATCGCGCCGAGGTTAATCGAGCCAGACTGAGAGCGCTTTACGCCGCCTAGCTTCTTTACCCCTACCGATTGCGCTGCATCCTTCGCTACGCTCTTGACGGCTTCGGCGTGTTCCATAGATGCCGCGATTTCGTCTTCCCAAGCAGTCGTAAGCTTGTCTACCTCAGCACGAGATAGATTCTTTTCCTTCATGTACTCGTTAGTTAGGTCTTCCAGTGCCTTGGTTTTCTTTTCGACTTCCTGAAGCGAGCGATCTAAGTTGTGCAGATTTTTTTCTGTTGGGTTGGCTTCTGCTTCAGCCTTCATTTTCGGGGTCTGCGTTTCTTCCTGCCACTTTAGGGAAGCTCTTAGCTTGTTTTTCTTCGCAATATAGTCGCCATGCTCGCCTTCCTCTTTCGCAGCCTGCTTCTTCTTGATGGCATCTTGCCGTATCTCAGACACGGATTTGTGTACTGGCTCTGGCGGCGCCTCAACTTCGGCTTTACCCTTGAGAGGTACACCTTCTTTGACTTCTGCGGCCTTGGCTACTGTCGGCTGCTTCTTGCCAGAGCGAGCAGCATCGAAAGCGCTGTGGGCCTCTTCTGGCACTTTGACTTTATCCAAGTGCCCTAAATCTTTCCAAGTTATCCTGGTGCGGCCTTTGTTCGGCCCTGCTATTGGGTTGCCATTCTTGTCGACTAACTCAAGCACATTCTGAGAGCCGCCGCCGTCTTTAGGCACTTTACGCCAACCGGCTTTCTCGCCGGGCCTGTGGTGGTACTCTGGGTTCTCTTTGATTTCTCTAGCGGTCGGCCTTGGTGCGGGCTCTGGCTCAGGGGTTTTCGCCACTGGCTCTGGCTTGGCTTTCACCTCGGCTTTGGCTTTTGGCTCCTTGTAGCCAAAAGAACCTGTGTTAGCATCATAGGCTTGGCTAGCTTTTCTCCGCAGCAAAGCCTTAGTTGCGTCCTCCAGTTTGGACGCCTTAATCTCACGCATGGCCTCGTCGAGCATACGCCCTGCGTCCTCGTCGCTTGCCTCGACTATAGCTTTTAGCCTTTCGTTTATGGCGCGGTGTACGTCTGGCTTATCGCCAAAGTGTTGGACTATCTCAGCGTCAACCACATCCTGGACAGGGCCTTTCATATGATGCACGGTGCGCTTATCTGGCCCAATCTGTCTGATACCGGGCTCGGCGTTACTTGGATGCTCCGCTTGGCTCTGGCGAACACGCTCTGGCACTTCGTGACGAACTCCCGTGCCCTTCGGAATAACCGCAGGCAGTTGGTTCCCAGTACCGCGAGTGACTTTAGCCAAAGGCGGAGCCGTGCCGAGGTGTTGGAAGTTTGGCATATAAGGAGTAGGCGGCCCGTAGGCTGGCCCTTCGGGTGGCTCGACTGCGCCTTTCTTCACAAGAGGGTGTAAGGCTCCGGCCATCGTCGCGCCAGTCCAAGCGCCCGCCTTACCTTCGTCGTTGAAGGCTTTTACTACGTCTGGCTTCTGCCCAGCTTTCATCTGCTCGCTGACGCCGTGGGCTGTGCCTTGGCCGCCCATGAGTAGGCCGCCTGCAAGTATCTTCCCGGCAGCGGTCACCGGGTTCAGGGAGGCTAAGCCTGCCGGAGCTTGGCCAACCATCTGGTAAGCCGCAGCAGTGTGTGGCATCAACGGTTTGCCGTCTTTGCCCATCTTCTGTGGTATGGGGTTCTTGAGGTATGCGCCCTTCATGTCGATAGTCTTCGGCGCCTTGAGTATGTCGCCCGCTTTGCCAAGCATCTTCATGTACGGCATGGACAATTCAAGCGCAGGGTTGCTAGCCATAGCAGCGCCCGTGTTATAGATCGTATCGCCCAGGTCGGCTGCGCCCTGCACTACGCCGTGCGCCTGCGCGGCTAGAACCGCAGCAGGGTCTTCCATGATATTGCCCAGGAACTCTTGCCTCTCGCCTATCACGTCTTGGCCAAACTGCCCCATCCCCTGGATAGCCTGGGTTAAGCCGGTGGGCTCGCCAACATACTTATTGAACATCTCCACGCCGCCTTGGAGCATCTTGCCGGTCATACTCTCTGGCGCGTGTTCAATGGGAGGTGGCTGTTGTTGCGGGGCATCGTCAGCGTAAAGCGCCGCCATCTTCTCTTCGTAGGTCTGGGGTTGTGCTTCAGGCTGAGGTGAGCCAGGCGTATCGCCAGTGTCAACGATTGGGTCTTCTGCCGCTAGAGCCACTTGGTCAGGCTGAGCAGTCTCTTCCGCATCGTCAGCGTAAAGCGCCGCCATCTTCTCTTCGTAAGTTAATTGCTTTGGTTTGGCCATTAGAACTTAAGCTCCGGTATGCCATGAGGTTGCGGCTTACCAACGGCTTGCGCTCTGCTAGCTTTTTCCTTAAGCAACATTCTTTCGTGTGCGCCCATGCTCATGTTCTGCGCAGCGATAAGATCCGCCATGCTGAGTTTGCCGCCGTGCTCTTCTCTGGCCAATTGCAAAGCTGCTTGGAACCGACCTATTTCGCCGGGAGGCAGCTTTGATGCGATTTTGTTTATGGCGTTGTCGTCAGCTTCGCCTGTATATTGTGCCGCCGCATCCGCTTTGAGTCTTTGGAACCTTGTCTGTTCGTCCAAAAGATTTTTCTTAGCCACGGCCAGAGGCTTCACTTCTTGTGTCTGCGCATTAGCTAGCCCGGCCCTCTTGTTATTAGCTAAAGCGACAGCATTATTCCTGCCAACAACAGTAGGAAGCACTTTCTCCCTGGTGTCCTTTTTTAGCGCTGCGGCTTCTTCTTTGTCTTTAGTCTCTGCGGTGATTTTCCCGCCTTTCAGAACTTCGTTGTCGGCTTTCTTGTTGGTTAAATCTTCAGCCGCCCTTCTGTTGAAGATGTTGGCCGTGCTTTCGAGAGCCTTCGCTTGGTGCGCGGCGCCTTGCAGAGCATCAGTCTTGCCCGCTTGCTCGCGCTGCGCTTGCAGAGCTTGTTCGCTCCGCATCTTCTGCTCTTCGGTGGCCCTCTTCACGATCATCTCTAACTGGTCTTTCGTGTAAGGGTTGTTGTCCTTGAGCATGTCGGCCATGGTCTTCATTTGGGTGATGGCGTCGGCCTGCTCTTTTAGGTTCATCTCCTTCGCTTTCACGGCCCGCTCATTCGAGGTTTTCATGTACTCGTTCACGCCTTGGGCTGCACCGTTCGGGCCAAAGGTGGCAGCGAGCGGAGCCAAGAAGTTGCGTACAAGGTCTTGGGCGTGTTGACCCTTCTGGAACTTCTGGTTCTGCTTAGCAGAAGCCGCACCAGTAGCCAAGCTCTTGATGTTTTGCTGCAAGGCATAGGCCGTCGAGGTGGTGTCGTTCGGGTTGCTGTAGTTTTGGTTGTAGCCAATCTGGTAGTCATTCGGCAGAGCGTAGTTGCCACTGTTGTAATTAGGGGCCTGATAGGGCGCAGTATTGGGTATGCGCGTCATAAAGTCTTCGGCTGACCTACCCAAGAACTCGGCGTTCTGCTCATCCAAGCTAGGCTCTTGAGCTATCGGAGGCATACCGGGCTCACCGAAGTAGTTGGCGCCGCCGTTCTGCTGCCCCATCTGGGCAATGGACGGCATCCCGCCTAGTATCGGTTTCTTCAAGTAGTTAGCCATTCAAAATTACCTCTAGGTCAATTTTCACACGACGCAAGTAGCCGCGCTAGTGTCGTGCGGCGTAAGCCCTTCTGAATAGCTCAGCGGCAGCGGGGTTCATCTGCGACAGCTTCTGGAAGCCGCGAGTCACTGGGCTGACCTTCTGTGGCGCTTGCTGCTGTGCCGGTGGCGGCCCTTTGATAGCCCATCCGTCTTTCGGCGCAGGCCCTTTGGCAGGCTGAGCTTTCTTTATCTGCTCAGCGCTTAGCTTCCAACCATCAACTGGCGTGTGCGGTACGCTGCTTACGCCCATCTGCGCGTTCAGTCTGCCCTCTAGCATCCCGGAGCGGTCCATCGACATAGCGCGGCCATCGTAGTTGCCGTGGTCGGCCACGTCGTTCTGACGCTCAAAGACATCGTTCGCAGGGTTGATAGCCGAGCGGTTGATATGATTCGGGGTGCGGTCCCATCCTTTCGGTGCTTCGGATAGGTCGCCGTCCATGCGAGTCATAAAGCGCATAGCTTGGCCTTTATCTACTTCTCTATGGTCGTTCCACTGGTCGTGCTTGAATACGTCATCGGTCGGGCTGCTCGGAGCGCCCATTATCTCGCCACCAGGAGTAGCTAGGATGCCTTCTGGCTTCTGAGCCACGCCGGTCTTTTCAAGGTGCTGTAGCATCTTGCGCTTGGCCGCTAGGCCCATGTGCGAAGTCTCTATCTGGTCGTGGCCATACTTCTCAAGCAGCGCGTCAACTTTCTCGTTAGGCATCCGTTGGTACGACTTAATTACACCTTCTAGCGGCTCCTTGAGAACGCCAAGCAAACCCTTCTTCTGCTTCGGAGCATCGCCCAATTGGCTGTCAGCTTTGATACCGTCGCCCGTGCCGCTGTTAGGTACACCGGGTATGCCCTTTGGAACGGGAGATGGCTCGGGATCGCTCCCCGGTGTACCAGGAGTGCCAGATGGTACTGGCGAAGGAGCGGGCGGCGCTTGCTTCTGCCAAGATTGGCCGGAACCCCTCAGCGGGTCGGTCATTACTTGGAATATACCTTTCTTCTTGCCGGGCCTCTGAGTCATGCTCGCGGCGTTGTCAGCGGCCCACTTCTGGTCTGCTGCTGCTGCATCGCGCTCTTGGTTGGTTATGTCAGCGCTGCCGCCTTTGCTCCAAGAGCTACGGTCAGGGCTAGCGATAGAACCTGGGCCAATCGGCGGTGGCGCCAGTGGGTTGGGTTGATGTGAGTTTTCCCCATCGAACTGGTCATGGCTTATGTAGCGGCTTGGGTCGCCACCCATGCTAGCCCCGAAGCCATTCTTAGCTGTGTAGCCTCGGCTGTCCATATCTTGCTGAGCAGTGCGCGGCAGCACCCCGCCATGAGAGGCAATCATGCGGTCCATGTGGTCGCCTTTGATGCCTTGGCTAGCCCATCGAGCCACGTCATTAGGGTTCAGCTTGCCGTCGTAAGTGGCAGAAGCTATCGGGCCTGCACCTGCGCCAGTTTGCCCTAAGCCATAATCGCGCCTTGGGTCAGTGCCGTCATTGATACCTAAGCCTTTATCGGCAGCGTACTCATTAACACTGCTGTAGCGCTTCCCACCGTTCTCTGGTCGGCCTTTCATATATAAGCCACTAGCAGGAGTGTAGCGGCCATCCTCGCCACTAGCCATGCCGTTGCTATCGAACTTCAACTCCCGGCTGCCGTCTTCGTTCGTCCAGCGCTGCATCGGGTTAGTGAACACGCTAGGCCGCTGCGCTAGCTGCCCAGGAGCGCCAACCGGCCCGCCAGTAGCAGGAGACATAATCCCTTGTGGCGGCATAGGGTTGTAGTTGTCGGCTGCGCCCATATTTGTTGGCGCGAACTTCTTATATGACTTCTGCAAGTCGGCAGACATGCTCCCGCGGTTGAAATCTTGGAAGATGGTTGGGTCGTGGCGTTGCTTGTTCAGTAGGTCTTCGTACTGCCTCTGCTCGCCTTGGCTTTGCGGCGCACCAGTGGACCCGCCAGAAATAGGGTTGTCAGAATCGGCTAAGCCGGGGACCACCCAATTAGGCGAGCCTGTGCCGGAGCCTGCGCCCATGCCCATCGACTTGCCGCCTGAGCCCATGTAGCCGCTGATTGGGTTGAACCACCCCGTCCGAGACTGCACATCGCCGCCGCTTATCTGGTCCTGTTGGTCCCACATATCGGCCATCAGGCCGCCCTTGCGCCGAAGCTCCCCCGACACCGGGGCGCCTGCTGCATCGGCCCTAGCCAAGAACTCCCGCTGTTGGTTACCGTCAGCGAACACGGCTCTGCCGCCACCTTCGGTTGCGCGAGTGAAGCCCAAGCCGTCTTGCGATTGCAAGTTATTCGCTACCGCTCTCCAGTTGAAATTGGCCCCACCGCCGCCAGTCTGTCTGTCTTCTTCGATCTGGTCTGCGGCTGTCTCCTTAACTATGCCGTCCATAGCTTTCGCCATGTCTATCTCGTCAGTGCTATTCCAGTTTAGGTCGCGCTTGTAGGTGTCGAAAGCCTTAGCGTTGCCTTCTTGTAGTTCAAAGTAGCTCAGCGGCTTGCCGTTGGTCGCTGCATCTTGAGCCTTTTGCCGCCACTCCCCGGTCTTGCTTAGGGTGTCTTGGTTAGACTGGCTAGCTATCCCCCGCGATGGCTGCTGCGCTATTTGCTGCGGGCGCGAAACTTGCCCAGCGCCAGGCACGTATCTAGCGTAAGCCATTAGAACAACCTGCTTGCTAGCCCGAACCCGCCTTCGGCAGCCTGTGCGCCCGCGCCCCACTTCGCCCCATTCTGCTCAGTGTTATAGGTGCGGTTGGTGTTAGCTTGGTTGAATAGGTCGTTTTGGCGGCCCCAGATGTCGGTCTGTCTACCCCAAGCAGCATTCTGCCCTGCTTGTCTGGCCGCATTGGTCTGGCCGAACATATTGGCAGCGAAGTTGTTCTTAGCTTGGCCTTCTTGCTGCTGTGTGTTCGCTAGGCTATTAGCCCAAGCTTGCTTTGCAGTGTTTGCGTTTTGAGCGACTCCCATTTCGTTTTGGAAGAAACTATTTCGTTTCTGCATACCTTGATTAAAGCGGGAGTTATACATATCCTCCCCTGCTTGCTGCTGAGAGTAAGCGCCCTGTGCGATAGCTTGACCAAGTGCCGCAGCACCGAATGTGCTATTGCCCCGTCCACCAGAGTAAAGGTCAGATTGTGTCTGTGCGATAGCGGGGTCGAGATATTGAGTCTTGTAATAGTTCTCCCACTTGGCACGGTCGGCTCCATTGAAGATGTTGTTCTCATCTAAGCTGAGTTCTTTCGGGATGATACTAGCTACGTCATTTCCGCTTTGCGCGAGCTGTGTTGCGCTTTGGCTTGGGTTTGACGTTAGTGTGTTTATTGCCGCTTGGCCCAGGCTCCCGTCGTAGCTCGGCGCTGTCGGGCTCCCCATCGCTATCGACTGGTCGTTCCACCCCGCTGACGCTACTGATGCCGGAGTCCCTTGGGAGTTCAGCGCACTGCTCGACGTTCCTGCTGTCATCTATAAAATCTCCGGTGCCAACCACTTGGGGGTTGTATAGCTCTAACAAGAGCATATTACGGAGCTGCCCACCGTGCAAGGCTTCCATCATAAGTTTGCCCACGCACACGAAGCCGAAACGATGGCAAATCTTGAGGGTGACCAAGTTCTCTTCGCACACCTTGGCTTTGATTTTCAGCAGCCCCAAGCCTTCTGGCCAAGGGGCGAAAGCGTAGGCAATAACCTCTTCTAGTGACTGGAGCTTACATCTGCGTTCGTGCAGACCGCTAGCCTCTGGTGGGCTCCAAGAATGTAGCTCAGCGTGTTTATAGACGCCGATGTTCTCTAGCGCATGGAAACCTATAAAGCCGCCCTCTTCGTCGCGCACAAGGAACGCTTCCACGCCGTTAACCAGGAACTGGTCTACGATAGCTTCTGGGGGCGTGGCCGCTAGGCCGTCTTCTATAAACAAGGTAGACCGCTTGGCTTCTTGGATGAGTGGCGCGAATAGCTTCATAAACTTCTTGCGCTTAAGCTGCTGCTCTGCGGAGCGGAACTCCGGCACGTCGCTTTTAAACCTAATACCCGACAGCATATCAATCCTGACTATTGGCCGCTTCATTAACAAAATTCCTCATCGTCTTTAGCTTCTAGTAATGGCACCACGTCTACGGTTTCCATGTGTTGGTCAACTGGGTCGGGCTTCTCGGTCACAGTAACTTTGGCGTTCTCGCCAAGGAAGCGGTCGAGCATCTTAATCTGTATCTGCATGTTTGGCTGCTGCAAGAGTAGACCCATCTGCTCTTCGGTCAGCTCCACTTTGTTGCCGTACCTGCCCAGGATTTCGTCGATGCCTTCGTCCGCGCCAGTCTCGTACATGCGCTCCCGGTCCATGGCAATCAAGACGTGAGAGGCAATGTAAGTCACTGTGTTGGCGGCTTTCGATGACACGAAGCCGTGCATCACGCCATAAGTCATCATCCGCAGGTGCTCTTTCACCGACTTATAAGATGAATACTCTGGCATCTTAGACCAGTATCTTTTGAACTTTAGAGTGTCAACTATGTCTGCTTTTACTGTGGTTGGAACAGCTTCATCAGGCGTAGTGGCTCTTTGATTTGGCGTTTTTTTTGATGCCATCTTCTGTGCTCGCTTACATTGTTCCCCATCTGCCTCAGTACGTCTTCGAGGACAGCCGCTGCGCAACCTCGCCCAAACATCAAGTCGTGTATGAACTGGGCCGCTATGTCGCCATCTCTGCCGGTGGCTTGGCACCAACGGTGGAAGTCCTTACTGTTTATCCAAGCAGCTATGCCGCCGTGGGCTTCCAGGAGTATCCGCACCTGCCGACAATGGCTTGGGTCTTTGGCGTCCGGGCTGAGGTACTTCACATCCCCGGCGTTGATTGCTTGAGCGTCCTGTATCGTGCGGAAGATGGAAGTGGCGATGAACGCCCGGTAGGCATCGCTTGAGTCAAGCTCATCAGCCACCATCCACTGCCTATCCTGGGCGCTTTCTCTCAACCTTGTCCACCTTCACGTCAACAGCGTTCTCTTTACAATAACTCACAATTATATGCAGTAGCAAGTTGTTTATTGAACGGCCCGTCGCGAACGCAATCGACCTAAGCTGCTCGTGTGTCTTAGCATCTGTCCTGCATAGAATAGTTTTCCTTTCTTCCATTTGCATCTCCTGAGAATCCTGCTATCATATGATAACACACCGGAGGTGTTCTATGAAAACTTTATTGATTGCCCTTAGTATCGCTTTGCTTAGTCTGCCGGTATCGGCCACCACTCTGCAAGGTGGGGCTGACGATGACAACTGTGACTGGTGGGCCTACGAGAAAGGTTGGCCGGAGCCCCAAGGCCAAGCCTGGGGGTGGGTATGTATTTACGACCACTGGGGTAAATTCAAACAGAAGGACTGGCACCCGCCAACCGTGAAGCAGTCTTTCTTGGCCCATTCTCGCGGGGTAGATACCACACCGCCGCCCAACCCGCACCCAAGAACCTGGGCCGAGATACAGGCTACTGGCGGCTTGACGCCGCTGCGCTACCAGAGAGTGCCGAGTAAAGATGTTGCAGAGACAGCCAGAACTGGTATACTTCCAAGTAGGTGAATCTCTGGGGCAAATAGATTTCTCACCTCACAATAAAAAGCACCGGTTTCTTTACTGAGTTCCCGGTGCTTTTTATTTAGTCTTTCTTTGTGAGCTTCGCTACCACGTCTGCTATCCTTAGTATCAACGTGCCAAGCTCAATCAACACTCCGCCGAGCTTGATTAGCTCTGGTACGGCATCTTTCCCGGCGACAAGAACCTCATCAAATAATTTATGGCCAGCAGTAAAGCCCTCGCGGGCTCTCTTGACCATATCGGTAACTAACGTGTCTCCTGGGTAGTGTTTATCGGTCATGGCATCGCCCTCCAAAGGCAATACCAATGTACATTACCGACATTAGCCGTGGCAGGTTAGCTGTTCCACTCTTCGGTTAACTCAAGTAGCGCGTCTAGGTCGGCCTGGTTGAAATCGCCTTTGCCAATTGTCTTCGCGCCGTTCTGGTCGTGAGTCACTACCGTGACAGAAGGCAGCCTGCCAGGGATGCGCTGGAATGAAACTTCCATCTGGGCATCTTCGCCTTGGTCGAATATGTAGGTCAGTATCTCTGTTTTTACGTGTGACATATATCCTCTGATTTGTAATTAAGTGAACTACGGTTAGTAGCATCTATGCCTGTCTAGTTCATCCATTTTGCTTTGTGCGTAATGAAGCTCGATTACTAAAGCGGCTTCTGTTTCGCTTGGCACATCTAATCCCATGACGCAGTAGTTGTCCTTGATTCCAGCTTCAAATTGATGCGACCACACAATGCTTTTAACCTTACGAACAAGCTCTCTTGCTTCTAGGGGCTTTGGCATTGGTGGGTCAAGTACAAGAATTAAGTAGTCGCCAACAGCGAAATATTGGTCTGGCCCTTGCTTGCGAATCTCAAAATTCTTTGACTCATCATCAACCATTGAATAAAAGGGCTGTACTATTTTCAGTCGGTGAATGTCAGTCATTTGATGCGCTTAGCCTCGCCTTTGAGCAGTTTGCTAGTGTGGAATGTAAACCACATCCAAGCATCACTAGCTTCTTTGTAGTCGCCTTTCAGCAGTTGCTTGAATGTATTGCAGAATAAAAACCAACTTGTTTCCACGTTTAACCCTCCTTCCACTTATCGCCAATTAACTGGCTAGTAGTCGCCTTCTGTGTAACCCTTTCGATTACAAGTTGGGCACTTGCGCTCCGAGACACTGTAAAGAATTAGCTCGCCGTCTGGCTTTTCATCTGGCATAACAAATTTACCGCGCCCCTCGCAGTCGAAACACTCGATTCTTAATTTCGCTGGTTCCGGTCGCAGTTTTATTTCAAACATACGCATAAGCGCTCTAGCAGCGCCTTCGGTATCGCGGCTTACTCCTTCACCTAGCTTATTCTTAATCGTGTTTTCGATAGCGTGAACAAGAAACCGATCTTCTTTATAAAGCCTGTGGTAGCTCACTTACCGTACCTCCCCTTATTGTTTATTACCGGTGCGCGGGTTATTCACCTCCCCGCTTATCACCTACTTGTCGAGCGCAGCGCGTACAAAGCAGTCTTTTGCTTCAAGTAATTTACGTAAGCCAGCGGTAAATTCTGCGCCTTCTAATCCCTGCCCTACGAGGTCATGGGCAAGTGCGCAGACTGAGCCAGACACGGCTTGCAAGTGTGGTGGCAAATATGAAGTATCAAAGTATTTCAGAATTGATACGACGCTTGGATGTGGTTGTTTGTTATTTTCTTCCATTGTTTTTTCCTCTGACTTGGGATTAACTGTTTGTTGCATCATCCACTTACCGATTACATACGGTATTTGTGGTACTACACTGTTTCCGATGGCTCGCAGAGCCAATCTGTAGGGTATCCCATGAGCTGTAGGGCCCAGAGAGGATTCAATCGCCCTCGGTTCTTCCCAATCGAATTGGGGTTGTCCCTGTAGAGCTGGGTGGGTAGTGACGGGCCACCTTGTCTGCCTGGCGCGTCCTTCCCTTTCGTGTCTCTGGCTGTTGGTGTTGGCCAAAGTTTCGCAAGGCTCTCTAAGCTCAATCGCTTCTTCCCTGTTCGTCCGTTCGCCCCTCCTTGATTGCTTCCGTAAGAGCTCGCTGTTGTGGTGGGCCACAATCCATACTCGCTCTCTTTTATGCGCGGCACCGACAGCCCAAGCACCGACCACGACCGGCCAGCAGGTGTAACCGCTTCCTTCCAGGTCAGAGAGAAACCGGTCAGCGCCTCTAGTTCTGAGCGCAGGAACATTTTCAACGAGTACCCAATTTGGTTTGATTCCGTCGATAAGTCTGTGCATTTCAACCCACAAGCCTGATCGGTCGTCTTCAATTCCAAGCCCCTTACCTGCAACGGAAAATCCTTGACAGGGAGAACCGCCGGCAATAACATCGGGCCTTCCGATAGTTGAGAGAATATCGTCAACTGCGAGAGCTCTGATATCTCCCCATCGGGGCAAGCCTGGCCAGTTCTTTTCGAGAATGGTGTTGCAGAATCCATCAATTTCCACCTGTCCTATTGTTTCCATTCCGGCCCACTCAAGCCCTAAGTCGATGCCACCGATTCCAGAAAACAGACTTAGAACCTTCACGAACCTTACCTCTTGTAATTAGGACTTAGCTGTTATTAGGACCACACGCAAGCGACTTCGCCATCCATGACCGTTGCAACTCGTTTGTATTTCTCTTCAGTTGTGTGACCGTCCCAAACTACACCTCTCGATTTCAAATGCTCAAACATTGGCAATTCTGAATCGTGAATATGCCAAGATGCTTGGCCGGTTGGAAGACTGATAAACACCACATGCCGCCAGTCGTCTTCCCATTCTTCGCCATCATGCGTTTCAAGTGAGGCTGGAAAGATCTTGGTTAGCAATGCAACTAGTTTGTTGCGCTCAGAATAAGCATTATTCTTCTGGGCTTCCATTTCCTGGCACTGCTTCGTTAAATCGGAAACAACACAATGCAACTCATCTCTCGTTATGCTCACCGTTAATCTCTCCTAAAATGCGATCAGTTAGTCACTCCCTGATCCTTGTAATCACTTGTAAATTGGAGCCGGGTTCTCGAATCGAACGAGATAGGGAGCTTAGCAACCAGCGCCCGGCTTTGTTATCAAATGATAACATACCTTAGTCGTTCTTATCAACTATTTCTATTCTGGTTCCGGTAAATCCGCGCCATTCTTTTGGGTCGAAAGTGAATCGGAACGGTATCTTGTAGTTACCATCCTTGTCTGGCTCGATAGGGGTGCCTTGCTCCCATCGCAACTTAAGCTCGGCTAGCTCTTCTGGTCCGAGCTTTCGCACTGAGCCTTTGCATTCTTCTCCGTCTTCGCACATTTATTGACACCTCAACCATGCCAGAGCGGCAGTGATACCAAATGCGGTACTGAAGATTAACAAGATAGTCAGTACGCGGTTGGTGATGATGAGGTGTTTATTTTCTTGGTATTGAGTGTCAATCATGTCGGACATATGTTTGGTTTGGGCTAGATGTTTTTCAAGGCTAACCTTGCCGTCCCAGGAGTCTTTCCAGTCTTCGGCATCGGCCTGTGGGAATTGAGAAAGCGCTTTGCTCATCTCGTCCACCCAGGCGTCGCGAGGGTTGAACGACGACGCATCGACCATCATCGGCGGGAACAATGCGTTGACGCACTCTCTAACTTTGGCCTCTTCACTGTCTAACCATGCGCTGTGCACTTCCTGCGGCGACATCTCCACGAAGTTCAGGAGGTCTGGGTCTTGAGGGAGGCTGCGTTTACAGATATAGGCAGCCTCAGCTTCGGCCAGAGTCTTTTCTCTTTGTTCTTTCCAGTAAGCTTCGGTAGTTGGTTCTTCAGTGAATCCGCTCTCTATCTTCAACCGAGCATCTTCAATAATCTTCTGCTCCATCTTTTTGGCCAGTTTGTTGATAGATTCTTTTATCTCTTCTTTGCCCGGATTCTCTTCACTCATCTTTCTTCACCTTACAAAACTGCTCATGCCAATCATCAACTGTCAAACAAATATGGGTAGCTGGGTTCACCTGCCATTTCCCACAACCATTACACGCCATCCCGATTACGCCCCCAGTTGTTTTACTAACTATGTAACCCCATCGCGGCGAAGTCACCCTGAGCGCTTCACTACTCATACCAACCTCCCTTTGCTACATCACGCAGTAGAACATCAAGTTTGGCCATGTCGTCTATTTGCTCGCCAGACAAAACTCTAACAATCATCTCTATCATCAGGCCACGATCCAGTAGCTCGCTATTCTTCTCTAAGCCGTAAATCCAGTCGAATAGATACTTGTTGCGGGCACCGTCTTTGATGTCTTGGATAGCCACCGCCCTTCTATCTATCCGGCACTTTATCATCTGCATCTGGCTGATTATGCCAAGCAGCTTGCCGTACTTAGTCTCTTCGCTCATCTCCGTATCACCACCCAACAGCCAGTCTCAGGGTCTATACCTACAGTGCCTCGGACATTCGGCGCATCACGCCAGAACTCCTGCGTTATCTTTATCCGGCTCGGCGCAATCAAACCCAGGAAACGATGGCATTTTCCTAAGTCAGCACTCAAATCCTCTATCTCCCTACGGTCCTTCTCCTGGAGCTGCTGCAAAACCCTGATGTTCTGCCTCTGCTCAGCCACGAGCTCCTGCAACTCTATAATTTCTCTTAAGTATGGATTGTCCATAACAACCTCCGCGCTGTTATCAGATGATAGTACGAAGACGTAGGGGGATACATTATATTTCTGTGTTGGGCGCCCGCCGCTCGTGCGTTTCGTGTGGGGGTCGTGCACCCGGGCCCTGAAACGCCCGTATATCTACCCTTCGTGTGCCATCGTGCAACACATAGTATCAAGTGATACCACTAGCAACACCATGTTCCCTGTAACAGTTACACCATGTACCACCGCGTTACACGAACACCGCACGACATCGTGTAACAGTGCTCGAATGGCGGACCTAATGGGCGTTTCGGGGCTTTATACAGCGTGACACGGTGCGACACGACGTGCCGGGACGGCGGCGGGGTGAGGGAAGAAAGCGGAGAGAGCGGGCAAGAATACCGCTCTTATGGCTTGTTCGCTCTGTAGTGTTATTGAGTGTATCTTGGTGTAATTTAGGGCTCTTGATTATCAAATG
>OFRM01000438.1_pt1 | contig 17587 bp, 22 predicted proteins | sample 1543101 | NCBI WGS metagenome assembly OFRM01 (sample SAMN07774223, study PRJEB24372) | wastewater metagenome | isolation source: Exp Tend VB 0WW | collected 2016-02
TGTAGATCGTTTCTTGGTTAAGATTGATACAACAACCACAACAGAAGCAGATATTGAAAATAGAACAATTCGTGGAAAGATCTTCGTGTCTCCAACCAAGACTCTTGAATTCCTTGATATTGACTTTGTTCTTACCAATAACGCAAACTTTGCAACAAACGGCTGAGATAAATTTTAAAAGAATAATACTTAAGAGAATAAAACTAAAGAAAGTTTAGGAGATATAAAAGATGGCTGTAGAAACATTAGGCGTAACAGACATGTTACCAACAAAATACGAACCACTTTTCAAGAATCGTTTCATTCTTGCTATTGAAGGAATTGATGCGTATCTTGTAAAGAGTGGTGGTCGTCCAAAATATACCATTGAAGAAAAAGAAATTCCTTGGATTAACAGCACACGTTATGTGGCTGGTAAGACAAAGTTTGAAACAATGAACGTAACACTTTATGAAGCTATCGCTCCATCAGGTGCTCAACAAGTTATGGAATGGATCAGACTTCACTTCGAATCCGTATCAGGTCGTGGTGGATATGCAGATTTCTATAAGAGAGACATTCAACTTAAAATGTTGGATCCAGTTGGTAACGTCGTTCAACTTTGGGATATCAAGGGTGCTCAACTTACAAGCGTAGACTTTGGAGAAATGGATTATACATCAGCAGAACTAACAGAAATTGCTATGACAATCCGTTACGACAACGCAGTTTTGCAATTTTGACGGTTCTTTACGATCTTACAAATTAAGATCGTTGTACATAGTAAACTGTTTAATAAACAAATGGCAGGCTTTATTAAAAAGCCTGCCATATTTATTTGTAACAAATTATGAAATTTACTAAACAACTAATAACTGAACGTATTGTTTTAAACAGAGCAATGGCTTATGTTAAGTTTTGCATGATGAATGAACAAGCTGGAAATGTTCCCATGCCTCCAATGCTTGCAGGACAACTTCAACAACAAAAGAATTTGCTTCAACAAGTTTTATCAGGAAGTGCTCAAAAGGGAACCGCAATTCAAGCTTCACCAGTTGTTAATGATTATATCCAATATGCTGCTAAAGCAGGATTATTCCAGGGTGGAGACATAAATAAAATCTTATCTGGCTTTGATCAATTTTTCTTACAAAAGAATCAAGAGAATTTGGTTGCTACACAGTTAAAACCAGGACAAGGAAAAGCTGGTGTAGTTGCTCCACCTACAACCATAACAAATGCGCTTGGCAATAAACCAAGTTTGGTTACAACTCTTCCAGGTGATAAGCAATTTGATCCACAAGATCCATTTGGACTTAAAGCTAATCAAGAAAGAGTAAAAATGCAAAAAGACTTTGCTGCACGTAAAGCAAAAGCAGATGCAGACCAAATAGAAAAAGCCAAACAAGCAGATTTTGAGAAAAAGTTAGCTGCAAAAAGAGCTGCTCAAACTGTAAATCTTAAAGAAGGCAAGCTAGCAGAACTTATCTTCCAACTTCTTTTTAAATAACTCTAATAGCCTCTACATGGTCATTGGAAATGATTTGTGTACGAGACTTCAAACATAATCTGTAAGGTCTTAATTGGGTTTTAAATAACCTTTGTGTAAAAGAAAGAATTAAGCAAAAAAGACTAATACTTATCTGAGAATCACTATATTATTGATTCTCTTTTATTTTCGCGAAAAGATAAAATATATAACAAACCTATAGGAGCCTCAAAGAGAGAAAGAAAGATTATGAAAATTACAGAAAAACAACTTAGAAAAGTAATCCAAGAAAGCCTTCAAGAAATGGAACTTTCTGCATTAGAAGAAGAAATTGTTAAAGAACAATCTGAAGATGACAGTGATGATGATGATGATTCTTCTGGAGACACAATGGAAGAACAAGTTTCTGGTATGGGCATGGGCGGAGTAAAATCAGGTGGAGTTGGATTTGCTGGAAGTAAGCCTGGCATGTCTGGTGGTGGACTTGGTAAACTTGGACCACAATTCAGACAAATGGTTGCTAAAGCAAAAGCTGGCGATCCAATGGCAAAGAAAAATGCAATTGCAGTAGCAAAGGCAAATCCAGGAAATGCAGAAATGCAAGCAGCGGTAGCATCACTTACTCAAGCAGATGCAGATGCAGCTTCAATGAAAGCAAATCCATTCAAACCAACTCAAACTGGTATGAATAAAGCTCTTGGACTTGCAGAAGCAAAGGCTGTCATTCGTCAACTTGTTCAAGAAGTTTTGGCAGAAGAAGCTAAGAAAAAAGATAAGCCAAAGCCAAAAAAGAAATAATAGTAATTTCTTAAAATAAAAATGGTTGGGAGGAAATATTTCGATATTCCTCCCATTTTCTTTTGCAGACATATGTATTTCTTACCAATAGACTACAAATAGATAAATTAGTCTAAAAATTTAATGGAGTATTAAGAACAATATGTCATCATCACAAAATGAATTTTCAAGTCAACAAGAGTTAAAGAATTCAATCTTTGCAGCAAAGGCAGCAGCAGAACAAGCAGACAAAACTAATAGAGAAGCAGCTTTGTCGAATCCAAATCTTGATCCAGAAACAAAGGCAGCAATCTTAGCAGGAGCACCAATTCAATCAAGAGAAGATTATGTCAAGAAAGATTTGAATTACGATATTCCTGTTGAATCTGTTTCTCTTCCATCTTTAGGATTAATTTATCCTCCAGAACATCCTCTTGCTGGTGTTCAAGAAGTTGATATTAGAGCAATGACAGCAAAAGAAGAAGATATTCTTATGAATCAAACTTACATTCGTAAGGGTGTAATGGTTAATGAACTTATTCGTTCATGTCTTTTGGATAAGAGAATTGATCCTTCAACATTACTTTCAGGAGATCAAACTGCTTTGATGTATAAAGTACGTTCTCTTGGTTATGGAAATATTTATGAACCAAAGCATAAGTGTCCACAATGCGAAACTCAAACAAAGCTTGAAATAGATTTGGATGCAATTACAATTAAGACATTGGATATTGCTCCAATCACTCAAGGAGTTAATGAGTTTGAATTCGTTCTACCTGTAACAAAGAAGAGAGTTCGTTTCAAGTTCTTAAATTCTCAAGAGACAAAAGCAATTGTAGATGATGTGGAATCAAAGAGAAAGAAAGGTATTGTTAACTCAAATCTCATTACAGCAAGATTGATGGCAAACATCATTTCTGTTGATGGTGAAACAAACAGAACAAAAATTTCTCAATTTGCTCAATTCATGCCAGCAAAGGATTCTCTTGCTCTTAGACGTTATGTTGATGACCATGAACCAAATGTTGAATCAAAAGTTCCATTTAAATGCACAAATTGTGGTCACGAACAAGATATTGTAATGCCTTTGACAGCAGACTTCTTCTGGCCAAACGTTGATGTTTGATAAGAAATGAATGATAATGCCAACAGAAATAGAATAAAGAAGGTACTTTTTGATCCAACCAACCCTCCAACAGAGTTGGTTAGTTTACCAAGTAAAGGTCTTCTTTACCCTGATTGGCATCCACTACACAAGATGGCAAGAGTTCCAATTAGAGGCATGAGAGTTTCTGATGAGGAAATATTGTTAAACGTTGCCTTCGCCAAACTTGGTTGTGCAACCATAGAATTGCTAAAGAGATGTGTCTCTGTTCCTGGGTTTGATCAACTTGAAGAAGAAGATCTTCTTGCAGGAGATATTTCTGCTCTACTTTATGGCATAAGAATAAATTCTTATGGAGCGGTTCTTGATCCAAAAATTAAGTGTCCAGCTTGTGAACATGAAAATAAACTTGAAGTAAATTTAAGCAGCTTATCAATCAATACTCTTGACTTAGTGCCAATTGAACCATATTCAAACGAATTCGAATATATGTTGCCAAAGTCTGGTCATGTAGTAACATTTGGATTTCTTTCTTTTGATAAAGAAAGAGAGATAACAAGTATGGTTCAGGAAGATGGACCAACCCTTTCAAAGAAAACTTATGTTACAACTCTTTTAAAAAATTCCATTAAATCTGTAAATGGAAATAGAAATCAAAATGTATTGAACAGTTTTATTCATTCAATGAAACTTGGAGATTCAATGGCATTTAGAAGTTATCTAAGTCAAAATGAACCAACAATACTGGCTTCAATTAACTTTGCTTGCCAAGAATGTCATTTCGAACAACAGATTAATCTTCCAAAAGATCAACAAATCTTTGGAATGTCACCAGAAAACAAGTCTGACATTGTATTCGAACCACACTTCATAATGACATATTATGCAGGATTCACTTGGTCAGAATATGTTAATTACCCTGTGGCTTACAGAAAAAAGTTCATGGATCGAATCCAAGAGGAACTTAACAATGCAGCAGATAAGAATTCTGATATTCCTTCAAAAGCTCCACAACATAACGATCCTCAAGTAAGAGCAATGTTGGGTAAAACAAAACCTCATAATTCCAACGCAAAAATGCAACGCTTCACTTGAGAAAAATTTCCATCGTACTTCTATACTTAATTAGAAGGACATGTATATATGGAAAAAGAATTTAATGGATTAGCTAATAATGGTGGAATATATGTCATATACAATTTCAACAATGGCAAATTTTACATTGGTTCAACAACATGTTTTAAACGTAGAGCTTATGAACATTTGAAATCTTTAAAAGATTCCAAACACTTTAACACAAATTTACAAAATGATTATTTGCAGAATAATCACAATATTCTTTTCTATGTCATAGAATCTTGCAACATAGAAAATTTAATGATTCTTGAACAAAAATATCTTGATTGTTACTTTGATAATGGATTACGTTGTTATAATGTTTTGTCTGATGTTGGAAACTGGCATAAAACAAAAAAGACCATATGTAGAAACCATATGAGCCAAGCTGCTAAAAATAGATGGATTAAAGATAAAGAAAAAATTCTCAAACAGAGAAATAATGCAGATTATAGAAAAAAATTGTCAATTTCAAAATCAACAAAACTTTGGTCTTTTGTTGATCCAAATGGAACACTTATCGAATTTGTTAATTTGCAAAAATTCTGCAAAGAACATAATTTGCAAAGAAAACAAATGCGTTGGTTATTTGATGGAAAAATTCAACAATATAAAAAATGGTCCAATGTAAATGGAAATTTAAAACAAGCTATTATAGATAAAGAAATTACATTTCAAAACAAAAACAACAAAAGAAAAAAGTCTTACCAATTGGTAAGACTTGATGGAACTGTTGTAAACATTATTGGACTTAAACAGTTTTGTAGAGAAAATTCATTTCATCATTCTTGCTTTACAAGACTAATGAAAAATGAAATACAAAGTTGCTATGGATTTATTCGTTGTATTGAATTAATCAAACAAATTTAATCAAAAACCAACACTATTTCCTGCTTTAACATCTTCTACAGATGGAGAATCTGCCAATTCTTGAATGATATTTCGAATTTTTCTTGCCTCTGAAAAAATTAAAAGAACACCCTGAGCTTGTGTGTCCATTTGATCTTTAACAACACAATTCCATCCAGTTTTGGCATAAGCAATCCTTACTTGATCAAAGAACTTTGTACGCAGAACGGAGCGCAAATTACTAATATTGGTGTCATATTTGTTACTTGGTTTAAAGGCATCATTTGATTTTTGAAGCCATTCATTCATTGCATTACTGTCAATGGAAATGGTTGCGTTAACACCATTAAACGCTTTAAGGATTTGTTGATCTAAAGCAGAATAAAAGCTGTCTGGAACGTTTATTTCCATACTTGCGTCATAGTGCTTTTTTATTTGTTCATAACTTACTGGCATTTTATATATTCCTATTATTTTTGTGTGGTTAGGAATACAGTAATACAATGCCAAATAAAGATAAACTTTATTCTACAACAACCCAAAGGTTGTTTTGCATATTAAGAGCAATTGGATGAATTGCTCTCCAACCTTGTGGTATTTCCATTGGTGCAAAATTAAATAAAAACTTTGCATCCGAGATAGAAAGATTTACACAACCATGAGATCTTTTGGTTCCAAATTGGTCGTGCCAAAAAGCTCCATGTAAAGCGATGGCTTCGTCAAAAAACATTACCCAAGGAACTGCATCCACTGAATAATGTCCTCTTCCGCCTCCACCACCTGACATATGTGTATGATAGGTCTTTCGTCTTACTTGAAAGACTCCTGCATCTGTTTGATTGTTTCCTCGTCCAGTAGAAACAAGTGTAGCAAACACAAGTCTATCATTGTAATCGTATGCAGTAAGTATTTGTTGATCAAGGTCTACATGGACCCATCTTGTGCCTGTAGGCACGCTAGAAGGTCTTGTATGTTTGTACCCTACTCTGACATCATCTCTTGCAACAATGCCCTCTGTAGTGATTATAGAATTGATTGAGGATGAACTTGGAAGTCTCTCCACATTGAACCTTCTATATCTAGAAACAGAGACAGATCTTGGTTGTATCACTGTATCTCTAAGAGCAAATGCAAACTTTTCTGGTGGATTTACCCATCCTGAGAAAGTGCTTGGTTCAAAAATGGTAAGATTTGAAGCAGCTACAGTTCCGCCATCAGGTCTTTCCAACAATCCTCTTGTTAAAAGAAGAACAGAATCTTGCCTAAAAACAATTTCATCCCCTGCTCTAAAACGTTCACCTGTAGAAGTTAAAAATGTTCTTCGAGCTTTTGCCCAAAGGAAATTGTCTGCAGTTTGATTCCAAAATTGTCCTTCTCTGGAAACAGGAACTGTTGCAATTGGTTCAACAACAGACATTCTAATTGTACCAAATGGACCAATTTGAGCCCAAGCTCCATTGGCAGAACAATTATTGTTTTCACAAGCAGTTATGCGAACAATGTTTCCATAACGAAGCAATCCTACGCTTGGAGCGTAAGATCTATAATCTCCTCTTACCCACACATCATCTTGTGATGTTACCCAGGCATCAAATGGAAGAACCAATGGTAATTGTTGTGCTTTGATTATATTTGCAGAAAAGAAAACCGTTATTACTGCGACCACTACTAAGATTGCTGTTTTATATGTCATACCTATTTTTATTGAATATCTCCGATTAATATCAATAAATAGAAATCGTTAATATCGCTTCGTGATTATCTTTATTAATTCCTTATTACTTGTTGTAAAGATAACCCAAACCATATTCTCCACGCTCTAATCCATTAAGAAGAGACGGAGGAATTATTTGTTCATGTTCTGGATTTAATGCAGAAAGTCCACAAGCAATGGCTGCTACAGAATCTGTGTCACCGCCAAAAGATACTGCCTTTTGCAAACACTCTTTGTAAGATTGTGTTGTTGCAACACAATGAATGGCAGCTTTAACAGTTATTACTCCAAGTTCTGTCTTTGAAGCAACTCGTGAACCGTCCCATTCGTGCCATTTTACTTTTTTGTTATTAAGTTCAAAGTTTTCATTAATATCATAGCAATGATCTTCAAATATGTTACGTCCATACATAAATAATTGTTGTGCAGCATAAGCAACAACTTGTGATACAATTACGCCAGAACCTTGATGTGTTACTTCTGCTTGAGCTTTGGCAAATTCATCTGCTTGGTCAAAATCTCTAAAAAATAATCCAATTGGAACTGATCTCATAGCAGCACCATTACTCTCTGTACGTCCGTAAGCGTCAATCATGTCAAGCACTTCTTTGCCACTTTGAGCGGTTTCCAAAACATATTGAAATCCTTTTGCATATCCCTTACGAGGGTCACGCTTGAATACTTCAAGAAATTTGTCTGCAATTCTTTCTTTGTTGCACAACTTCTTAAAGTCTGCTTTGCCAATCTTTCGATCTTTAACATTCTCTTCAAGATATTCATAAATTGCAATTGACATCTGTGTGTCGTCTGTATATTGACCAGGAACCAAATCGCTATGTTTGCCGTGTGGTCTATAAGTTTTCAAATCATTTTCTGTATTCACAATTTCTTGTGGAACAAATTCGAAACCCATGCCATAAGCATCTGCAATAGCAATTTTCAACAAGACTTGTTTTGATTTATAATCAAGTGTTTTAAATGTCATTCGTCAAATCCATTTGCTTTTCGCCATTTGTCAATTTCATTTTGCTCTTGTTGTTTTTTGTCTAGAAACTTTTGCAAAATGAAAGCTCTGATGAGACTTTCCATGTCTTTTGGATCTATATTTGATAGATCACCAAAAGAGGACGGAGCCCCACCCATTCCTGGGGAAAGCTCCGGATTATTCTTCATTGGACTGAGACCTTTTGCTTTTCGATATTCTACTTCTGCAAAATCTTCAATCTTTTTTATAAAATCGTCACAAGTTTTCATAGCTGCTCACATGTGGGCTTGGCAAACTTCCATGATCTTCCAGAGAATCAATCCGATGAACGAATAGATTGTAGCAGGAACAAGGACCATGGGAAGCAGACGCTTGAGACCAGAGGCAAAGCAAGCGTAAATCAGAACACACAAACCAAGAACAGCACCAAGTCCACCAATACAAAAGTAAGCAAGGCAGATGTAATAGACGATGGTAGCAACGAGATTTTCCATTGTTTTCTTTTCTCTTTTTCTTTGTGCCGTTTTGGCGGTAGATAACAATTATAGCAAAAATTTAGATAATGTAAACCAATTACAATCAGTCTTGAAATTCAGTGGAATCTTCTGGAAATGGAAGTCCAAACTTCGGATCTGACATCGGATGATACTCACCAAATCCAAGAAAATCGTTTCGCTTCTGACAAGCCTCATTCCAAGTGGTTGCTTGGAACTCATGAAGCAGATTTACCCTGTTTTGTTCCAAATCTTCTGGTTCGAACAAAAGATGAAATTGAGGATTTCCCTTTTCAATCATTGTAGTGCCATCAGGAGATTCCCAAATTTGAAATGTCTTTGTTGCCATCTTCTTAATCACCAAGAAATATAAAAATCAGATTTTTCGGAAGGAAATTCTTTGTCAATCATTTGAAGATATTGCTTTAGCGTCGAGTCTTCATCAGTCTCTTCAATACTCGGAAGTCCGACAAAGGAATCATTTGCTTCAACATCTAGCAGATCTCCTATGTAATTCATGATTGTGTCGGGCTTAAGTCCATTTTTGATAGAGACATAATAACAAACTTCATGAATATTAAAAACCAATTTTGGTTCTGGTTTTTCACAAGAAAAACATCGAAGCCCATAATAATTGACTTTTGTAGTTCCACAAGTGCTACAAACATTAGCCTTTGGCTTCATTTTGGTAGAAGTGTTTTTGTTTGCAGACACTTAAATCACCAATTGCCAGAGGAAAGGAATTCCTTGTTGCGTCGCTTATTTTTGCGATCCATGTCTCGACGCTTACCAGACTGGCGACCGTCGTCATTTCGACTCATTCGGAAATGGTCTTCTGCTCGATCAAAATAATCTTCGCTGTGATTGTGAGAATAAGAATTCTTATTCCAGTTTCCATTACGGTTATTCTTACTGTTGGACATCTTGTTTAACTCTTCAAATTTGCTTTCTGCGTTCTAGTGAAACTCTGTTTATCTTTTTGGATTCGATTGAGATTAGATCATTATCAGAATTACGGAATATGTAAACTACATCTTCGTAATTCGAAGCAATATATTCACCATCAAAAGTTAGATGCTTTAGAAAAAGCTCATACTTTCCACAAGTGGTAAAATCAACGTTATAAACGTTTCCGACTATAAATTCCTGTGGAGATTTGGAACCAGTCACTTATTATGCTCTTAATCTCTCTTCTAGATACTTGGTTTGCTTTTCAAGGTCTGAAATCACATCCTTATCCTGTGCGTCAGGAATCAATCCATGCAATCGTCCAAGCTTCTGTGTGTAAGCCCACTGACGAATTTGACTGCGTACCAGGAGAAGAAACAACTTTTCTATAATCTTTAGGTCCATGATTCAATCATCCTTGTTGGTTATTTTAGATGTTGAGAGTATAGTACCGAATTTATTCTTTTATGTCAAGTAGAAGGACAAACTGCGATAAGAACCAAATACATAAGGCAAATGAATGCCACAAGAGCAAGACATGAAAGAACGAATTCAGTTGTCTCGCGATGGAGCAAATCATTATCAGAATCCTTCTTGAACTTAAGCGTCATTGCTAGTTTCTTCCTCGTCCTTTTTCTTGGAAAGATTTTCAAAATACTCAAAATCAAGAACAGGAAGTTCTGCAGCCCTGGCAAACCGAAGAATATCTTTTTGTAGCTCTTCTAAAGTTTCACCAGAAGGTTCAACAGAATTTTCTGTGCAGCCATAGGGCTCATTGTTGTTATTGTAATAGACTTCATAAACACCATAAAAGGTTTCACCACGAACAGTCTTTTTAATAACTCTGTGATTCCAATGGCTCATTTTACTTCCAATTTCTCTCGAAAATTATTGCAACGACAATACTTGCAACCAACAGGAGCCATATCTTCGTATGAATCGAAATGTCGTTCGTAAGTGTGTCCACAACGACAGACTCGATCATCACCAAAGTTAGGATTGTATGCTCTCTTTTTAAGAGTAACAATCTTGGTGAGATATGGCTTTTGTTGGTTATTCATGGTCCGAAAAGAAATTCCTTGACAGTGATCTTTCGCTCATCCTTGGAACAACGAATTCCATCCATGACAGCAACTATGAGCCAACCAAGAAGGGTTGCCAGAACAAGCGGAATTCCAGCTAGAAAAAATCCTAGCCATCCGTACATAATGGTTAGGTAAACTCCACTAACAGCGGGTCCAGTGAAAATCAGGTAAGGACCGATGGCATTGAGAACTTCCTTACGACGAGCTTGAATACGGGCAGGGGTCATTTTCTTTATTCCTTTAAATTTTCTCGGTTCTGACTTTACGAAGACTTCAGAAATTCGGACGCATACGAACGAAGTCGAAATGCATTTCAACATAACCCTTTGCCTCAGCGAGACCCATGTTCGTGCGCATTCGGACCGACTTGATAGCGTCAATCTTGCCACGAGTCATGCCGTTGACCTTGATACCTCGACACATGTCAACTTCATCTGCCGTAAGAGGACGACTTGCTTCAAATGCATCTGCTTCAAGCATTACGGTCAACTGACCGGAAGAAAGATCAACCGACTGAACAATGAAACCATTTCGGTTGAGAACCTGTAGAGCATCAAAAAGCTTGGCTTGGGTCTTGGTGTTCGACATTTTTGGTTTCTCTTCTTTCTTCCCTGTTGATACATACCATTATATCAACATTTTAGAAAATGTAAACTAAATGAATGGAAAATATTTACCCCTGATTTACAGGGACATTTACAGGGATTTTATCGAAAATATTGGTAGTATGCCTGACTACACAAGCACCGTTGTCACAATACTGAACATCGTAATAGTGTCCACGACCACCATTAAACTTCTCAGCAATAATCTTAATACGACGCCACTTGCCCTTTTGGGTTTGTGTCCAAGCGGTAGAATGTGGGGGAAATCGGTTCTCCATTGGAATCTCCTGAAAATCAGTAGTTATCGGACTTGACCTTGGATTCGTCACGAAGCTGACGAATGGTCTTACCCTTACCGGGCTTACGATAGGAACGACCGCGCCAGGCGCGACGTTCGGGATTGTAATGACAGCTCATAATTTTTACTCTTCTCGCCAACCGGGCTTATGCTGATCGGATTCCTTGGCAAAAGCGCGAGCAACTAGAGCAAACATGATCGCTAGTTCTTCGGGTGCAACGTCATGCAATTCATGGACATTGTGACGACCATCGTCATTTCGATCTGCCTGCTCAATTACATCAAAAACTTGCTTGACAAGGTACTTGTGTACCTTTTGAATCCATTCGTTATCAATCCACTCGATCTCGAAATTGCCAGCAAGACGATTGACTTCAATCTCTTGTGCAATGTACTTCTCAAGTAACATTTCCTTTCGAGCATTTTCAAGCTCAGCCAATTCCTTGGCGTGCTTGGCTCTAAGGTCTGCTTCCTTCTTCTGAAACTGTTTGTAGTCCATTTTTATAATTTAACAGATTTTAGAAAAATGTAAACCGATTTATTGAAAATATTTTCTACCTATTTTATAGATATTTTGTTCAGAGTGGAAAAGATTTGCCTGTAATGGCAGTAAACTTTTCTCTTGTCACGTTCTTAAGATTCATTTTCTTAACTACCGATTCAATAGAAGCACCTGGCTTCTTAAGCTCATCTTGGAAAGCTTTAGAAGCAACAATTGCATCTGCAATTGCCTTAAGCTCTTCTTTTGAACCACGAATCTTAAGAGGCATATTCTTAATAACTTTTCCTGCAATGTAAGCTGCTGCTCCTGCAAAGAAAAGCTTTCCTGCCCAAGAAAGATTCCACTCTTTAAGAGTGGTTGTATATTTGTCAACATTGTCTGGAGTAATATCTCCGTCGACTTTCATTTCATATGATTCTCTGATCATCTTTAATTTTTCTTCGTCAGAAACAGATTCAGTAAGAATCTTTTGAAGCTTTTCATCATGAACTGGAATTACAACAGTTTCTGTAACAGTTTGTTGTGGCACTTTTGATTCCTTAACAACGATTGGAAGGTTGGAAAGATCCAATTCAGAAGTGTTTGAGTTTAATTTTTGTTTGATAGTTGTCATATAATTGGCATATTCTCCATAAAGTCTTTACCATAAGTATTCATTTTCTAGAATAGATTCTATTTATGTTTGAAACTATTCATAGACTATAAAATAATATGGCAACATCTTTCGAAACCGAAGCAGAGCTACAAAAACTCTACCAAGATAGAGTAAAACTTTTTGAACAAATGACACAAAGTTCAAAAAGTCTTTTGGCTTTGCATCAACAAATTGCCAAAATTATGGGAGAAGTCGATCCAAATACACTCTCAGATGGTTATGAAAACCTTGACGAAAAGGTTAAAGAAGTAGCAGAAAGTCTTTCTGAGGCAGGAGATGCTTCTGAGGATACCTTTAGTAAATTGGCACTTGGACTTGGCGAAGCCGAATCAATGACAACAAAGCTTTCCAAGAGAATGATTGAGTTCTCTAAGAATGCAATGAAGGTATCTATACCTATCGCTGCATTCAATGGATTTGTAAAAGGTTTAAAGCTTTCTTATAATGCAATGGGATCGCTTGTGAATGTCACAAAAAACGTTGCTGCAAGCGTTGGACACTTCGCTTTATCCGTAATTTCATTTCCATTTAAAATGCTTCAAGGTCTTTTGTCCATGGCACAACAAGGTGGTGGTGACAACGGATTAAGACAAGAGCTTGAAAATATTCGTAAAGAATTCGGTGATCTTAGAAAGAACGCTTCTGCAGCAATTATAGACATTGCAAGGAGCATGAGAGGACCTCTCGCAGAAACTGGCTTAAGAGCTAGAAGAATTTTTGGAAATCTTACCGAAGCATTGCAATTCTTTCATAAAGTAGCCACAAATCTTGGACCAATGTTCAATCTCATTAGAGACCAATTAACAGCCAGTGCAGATGAAGCACAAAGATTTGGTGCTTATCTTAAAGGTCTTGGTATTCAAGATTCACCAGAAGCTCAAAAGGGTTTGGCAAGATTAGCAATTACAACAGGCAAATCTCTTACAGAAATTGGTAGAGAAATTACCACATTTGCTTATGGAATGGGTGAAGCATTTGGTATAAACGGTCTTGAAATTTCAAGAGATGTTGCAACAATGACTCACGATTTTGACAACTTTGGTAACTTGTCAATTCAAACTTTAACAAACGTTTCTATCTATGCTCGTAAACTTGGTGTAGAAGTAGAAAAGCTCAAAGGTTCAATTGCAGCATTTGATGATTTTGAAAAAGCTGCAGAAGGTGCCGCTCAATTGTCTCAAGCATTTGGACTTAACGTAGATGCATTCAGACTCATGCAAGAGCAAGATCCTGCAGCTCGAATAGAACAGTTAAGGAAAGCTTTCTTTCAGGCTGGCAGGTCTGTTGAAAACATGACGCGTCAAGAAAGAGCTTTGTTGGCAGAACAAACAGGACTTGACCAAGAAACCTTGTCTCTTGTTTTCTCTCAAAGAAACGCTTCTACTTCATATGCAGATATTCAAAAACAATCTGAAGCTACAAAAAAGAAACAACTTTCTCAAGCTGAAGCAATGCAAAAGCTTTCAAATTCTATTGAAAGATTGGTAAAGTCTGGTCAATCTCTTAATGGTGGATTCTTTAAAATATTCTTTGATGGATTCACAAGAGGTATCATGATGTCTCGAGATTTTAGGGGACTCATGCGAGACTTAAGGCGAGATATGCGAACAGTATTCCAAGCTGGTAGAGAAGTTGGAAGAATGTTTGTGACAGAATTCCCTGGTATTCAAGAAATGATTCAAGGTCTAAGAGATATCTTTAGTCCTGCTGAATGGCGTATAAGAATGCAAGGAGTTATTCAAATCTTTAGAGGATTCTTTACAGAACTAGGAGACCCAAATAGAAGATCTGCAGCTTTTGGTAATTTTGTACACAATCTTAGAGAACATTTCTCAGATTTGTTTAATCCAAATGCTCCAAGAGGACAGAAGTTTCTTAACGGGTTGAGACAATTTTTCTCAGCAATGAGTGCTATCTTTGTTTCTGGATTCAGGCTTGCTCTACAATCTGTAACAAGAGGATTGCAATTTGTAGCTAACCTTATTAGAAATCCTGCAGAAGCAATTGCAGCTTTAAGAACAGGTGGGGCTGCTGCTGGAGGAATTACTGGAATAATAAATCAAAATCTTGTTGCTCCATTGTTGGACACACTTAGAGAAGTTGGTCCACAACTTTGGACTGCAATAACAGATGTATTTGGCACACTTTGGGATAAAGTTAAAAGTAAATTAGCTGGTGCTTTTGCTGGATTACTTGGAGCAATGTTTGCTCCTGCAGTTATGAACGCAGCATTTAGTGCAATTTCTACAAGTGTTATTAGAAGTCTTACTCTTGGAGTAGGAAATTTAGTAGGAAGATTTGTTGCTTCAAGAGCTGGAGTAAATGTTGCACAACAAGCAATTGAATCTGGAAGAGGTGCTGGTGGTCTTGCTGGTGCTGCTGGTAGGGCTTCAGAAGTTGGTGCAACAATTCCAGGTAGAACAAGATTCCCTGGAGGTGCAGTTGCTTCTGTAACAGAAGGTGCTAACCAAGTAGCTGGAGTAAATACAAACAATATTAATCCTGCTTCTGGAGCAAGAATGGCAATGGTTGCTGCATTCATTACAGTTGGTTTGATTGCTTTGGTAATTGGTATTGTTGCTCTTGCTCAATATCTTAAATCTGCAAGATTAACTCCTGCTGATATAGCTGTGTCTGTGTTTACCGTTGGTGCTGCAGCTCTTATTCTTGTAGCTGTTGCAGGTGCTGCAGCATTGTTGGCTCTTGCTGCTCCGGCTGCCGCTGCAATGCCTGCTCTTGTTCCTGTAATGGCAATTATGCTTCTATTTGCTGGAGCATTGACTTTGGCAATTGTTGGAATTGCAATGTTGTTTAAGAGAACCGGAATTGGAACTGCTGAAATTGGAGCAACATTGGCTGCAGTTGGTGGTTCTGTATTGTTATTCTTGGGTATTTTGGCTGCTGGTACTGCTCTCGCAGGGATCGGAGCATTGACTCCAATTGTGCCTGTTATTTTACTTGGTTTGGTTGGAGCTTACGCAATAGCAGACAAGATGGCAAAAACAGTTCCTAATTTGGTTACTCAACTTGCTGGAGTTAATAAGAACGCTGTACTTGGTGCAGCTAGTAAAGTGGTTGCCTCTGCTGGCTTGTTTGGTGCAATTGCTTTGTCTGGAATTGCACTTGGATTTATTGGCTCCTTGGTTCCTCTTGTTCCTGTAATTCTTATTGGACTTGCTGCTGTTTATGGTTTGACTCTTGGAATTGTTGAAACCGTTAAAAAGGTAATTCAAAAGATTTCTACGGTGCCAACAAGTGCAAGAGTAAGAGCACAAGTTGACATTGTTGTTTCTATTCTTGGCGCTCTGGGTGAGTTTGTTGGTAATATTTCAGATCTCTTTAGTAGCGGTTCTGCTATAGCTGGTGCAATTTTAAATCCAAGAGGAATCACACAACAGATTAATTCAATGAAGTCTTTGATTCTTGGAATCATGGATTCAATTCCTGTAATGGTTGAAAAAGTTGTAGCTGCTGTCAATAGAGTTTCAGCGAGCGAAACTGCTTTGAATAGAGCCCAAGTAATAACAAATATTTTAGGTTCTCTTGGAACATTTGTTGGAGCAATTTCTAATGCAGTTCCTTCTGTTGGTATTTTTGAAAATGCAGATGAGAAATTTAGAGCATTTACAGGATTCATGGCAAGAATTCAACAGCAACTTGTAACATTGTTAAGTGTTGTAAGTAATGCAATTAACGGCATGGCAGCTCAAGCAGGAACATTGGATCCAGCAAAAGCTTCTACAATTCAAACTCTTGCTACCGCTGCAACAAGTATCATTGGAGCATTGGCAACATTCATTTCAAGAATGCTTAATAACAATGCAATTAGAACAATAATAGATTCAGAAGATGCTCCTGTTATGATTGCAAGAATTGGACAATTTATTAACAGAATTGTCTCATCTATGGTTGGTGCTGGTGGCAACGGCTTAATCAATTCTATAAAGGAATTGATAACCTCTGTTGGTAACGAGGCAAGAAACCTTACACCAGAGGCAGCAAGTAATTTATATAACCTTACAAGGGTCTTAGGACCAATCTTCACAGTTATGGGAACCATGGTTGGATTGATTGGTACCATTGGTCCACAAGTTCTTTCTGGCAACCCTGCTCAAGTAGAAGAAAAGATTACAAGAGTAAGACAACTTATAAGTTCATTGACTTCTGGTATTGGAACTCAAATGGGTGATTTGGTTCTAAATCTTGACGATAGACTTTCAACGTTCTCTGGTCCAGAAATTAGATCTCTTGCTCAAAAGATTGAACCACTTAAATTAATCTTTGATTTTGTAAAAAGTGTTCAAGAATCTCTTTCTGCTGCAACTGGTGCTGGTGGAGGAGAAGGTGCAGTTACTGCAGCTCAAAATGGATTAAAGAATGCATACAATTTCATGCTTGGAGAAAATACAGGTTCTGGTTGGTCTCTTCTTAATTTCATTGATTATTCAAAAGATAGACTTAGAAGTCTTGGAAGTATGTTAACTCCTCTTGTTGGACCAATGTCAACTCTTGGTAGAAGTACAGTTGCTTTCAAAACAAGTTTTGTAGAATTTATGAATGCAGCAAGAGAACTTACAAATGAATCTCTTTATGCAAATCTCGAACCACTCAGACAAGGTACAATTGAAAGAGTTGGAACTTATCTTCAAGGATTTGAAGACTTTATTCTTGGAGTAAACAGCGATCTTGGTGCGCTTGCAGCAAGAAGAGATATAAATCTTAACGTACATCTTAATAGACTTAGATCAAGACTTGGTTTGACAGGAAGACAAACTCAAACCCTTAACTTTTCTAACTTCCAAGTTAACATTACAGTTAACGTTACTCTTGATGTTGATGATATTGAAAATGGAATTGCTACAAGAGAAGGTGGTTCAACCTTTGCCATTACACAAAATGCTGTAGATAGAGGAAGAATCACACCAAGTCCAAACCCAAGAGATGTTTTCCCGGGCGGTAGCTAATAATGTTTGAAAAAAAAGAAAA
>OFRM01000440.1_pt1 | contig 17530 bp, 23 predicted proteins | sample 1543101 | NCBI WGS metagenome assembly OFRM01 (sample SAMN07774223, study PRJEB24372) | wastewater metagenome | isolation source: Exp Tend VB 0WW | collected 2016-02
GGTCGTGGTCGGGGTCGGGGTCGGGGTCGGGGTCGCGGTCGGGCTGATTTAGATAACGCAATCGCCGCCTAGTGCGACGATGTAACCGGATCGCCTGTTGGCGACGCTGATGGGCGGTCCGGATTTTGATTGAGAACAATAGGAGGATCACCGATGCCACCAGCAACACGTAACTACGGCTTCGCGCGAGACTGCGCAGTATGCGGCGCGAGGATTCGCGGGACGCCGAAAAGCGAGATCATGCTTTCACGCGGCGGCAAGCTCGTCACGTTCCCGATCTGCGGAACCTGCGAGGCGGACGAACGCGAGGGTAACAGCGACCTCAACCGGGAAATGCTTGACAGGCGTATCGCCTCGGGCGCGTACAAGATCGCCGATTAGCGCTTGCATTCGGCGCGGATTTGTGGGAACGTATCAGTCACCACACAATGACTATCAACGTCCATTCGCTAGATGTAGCCCGCTCCCTCCCAATGTCATTGTGTGGTGCTTTGATACTTGAGGTCGAAGCGAGCTACTTCTAGCGGATTGAGGTTGGTTCTATGTCTGCAAAGTCGTATTCGGAATTGCTCAAGAGTCCGCATTGGCAACGCAAGCGGTTGGAGATTTTACAACTAGCTAACTTTGCATGCGAGGAATGTGAGGAAACGGACAAGGCGCTCCATGTTCACCACAAAGCATATAAACGAGGGGTCAAACCTTGGGAATATGAGGCGAATGAATTGCAGTGTCTTTGCGAAGATTGCCATTCAATAGCCACTGAGAAGATAAAGCGATTTGATTCGCTGTGTTTTTTAATAAAGATGGGCGAGGACTCTAGATCGATAGACTGGCTAAATGGGGCCATGGAGATGATGTTCAGCACAGACGGCCCAGGAAGGGTTGCCAAGCTGAACAACGCCGAAGAAGTGGATGGTGCTGTTACTGCTGGACATTATTTCATTGGTAATCCACTTGGGTATCAGTTTAAGGAATTTAGGGCAATGGTTGAGGCGTTGGCGAAAGCGAACAACTGGGAAGTTTCATTCACAGAAATAGAATCGAAGAAATAGCCATGCCATCCGTTCCGTACATTCGCTTCTATACGGACTTTCCAAGGCACAAGAAGACGCTGGCATTGCGTCGATTGCTGGGGGCTTATGAGTACATCGTAAACCTTTGGGCATGGGCGGCAGAGAATGCAATGGACGGGGATCTGTCTTTCTTTACCATCGATGAAATCGAGTTTGAGGCTAGGTGGACAGGGGAAAAAGGGAAAGCGATGTCTGCTTTTATAGAGACTGGATTTATCGACAAGGACGGAGAATCGCTAACCTTGCACAACTGGATGGCCAGGACAGGCCAAGGAGTGGAGCAACTGGTTAAGTACAGAGAAAAGAAGAAGATTAAGCAGAGGGAGAAGCGTGAGAAGATGGGACAGGAACAGGATGTTCCCCAGCTTGTTCCCGGGAACAATGCAGGGAATGAACCCGGGGACCCTATTACTCTTACTCTTTCTCTTTCTGATCTCTCTTCTGGATCCGGATCTGAAGAGCAAAAGGTAAAAGAGCGTCAAGAGTACCCGGAAGAATTTGAATCTGTGTGGAAGCTGTATGGTAGAAAAGAGGATAAAACTGGGGCTTTGCCAAAATGGAAATCTCTCGCCAAGGAAGTTGGGGGCGCCGTCGTTCTTCGGGATCTGATTGTTTCCGCCCTGTCTTGGCAGGGACCTAAGTGGGCCTCCGATGCGTGGGAGTTCGCCCCGCACTTCGTAAGGTACCTTAGCAAGCGCAGGTGGCTTGACGAGAAGCCTACGCAACTAGCACTCACACCGAAGCCATTTCGCCCAACAATCGACCGCCCCCACCCGCTATCCGGCAAGACCGCCGAGGAAGTTTACGGGAAACTACGATGACCAACGAACGAACGCCACCGCACAACGCAAATGCCGAGCGCGCCATCATCGGGGCGGTTCTGGCTTACGGGAACCCGGCGCTAGGACAAGCATCCTCGCTTATGGGCGATGATTTCTTCGCCCCGGCCCATCGGCACGCCTGGGCTGCAATCGTCGAAACGGCGAAGGCTGGCGCGTTCCCGGACCCCATAGCGGTGGAAGTCGAGATCAAGAAGGCAACGGCGCAGGGGATATTCGACGGCGGGTGGATGGCGTGGGCAATCGCGGCTATGTCCGATGCGTGCGCCGGTGAACAGGTAGGCCACTATGCGCGGATCGTTTCGGAGGCTTCCCGGGCTCGGCAACTGATTTCCGTGTGCGTGGATACCATTGCCCGCGCCTATGGCGATGCCGATTGGCAGGACTTGATAAACACCCACCGGCAATCCGTGGCTAACCTGGAAGCCATGGGAAGCGATTCCGCAACGGTCCACGTGTCGGTGCCGCTTGGAGAGTATTGCGACGAACTGGAAACGCTCAAGGACGGCGGGACGGTCGAGACGATAAGCACCGGACTTGCTAACTTGGACGCGATAACCGGCGGATACCACCCGGCGCAGCTCATCGTGGTGGCAGCGAGGCCAGGCCAGGGAAAGACCGCATACGCATGCAACACGTTGGCGACGAACGCGATTCGCGGGGTGCCCTGTCTCATGTTCTCGCTCGAAATGATTGCGCGAGAACTGGCCGAGCGGTGGCTGATATGGGACACGAGGCTGACGAAAAACCAAGTGCGCTCAGCCGACATGATGGCTTGGAAAAAGATTCTCAACACCAAGCAGGTGTTCACCGATTCCGCGCTATACGTGAATGACAAAGCGACTGGCCTATCAGCCATCGTTGGCGAGGCTCGCAGGTGGCACGCGAAGAGAGTGCGCGGGAGAAAGTCGCTAAGCGGGAAGGTGGACGCGAGGGCTTTGATCGCGGTGGACTACGCCCAATTGGTGCGAGTGCGCGCAAACAAGAATCAGAACCGGGAACAAATAGTTGCGGCAATCAGTGGGACGATGAAGCAACTCGCAAAAGAGCTGGAATGTCCGGTGATGCTTATTGCCCAGCTCAACCGAGAATGCGAGAAGCAGAATCGCCCGCCGATCATTTCCGATCTTCGCGAATCTGGGGCGCTTGAGCAGGACGCGGACATGATTATTTTTCCGCACTCGCCGAAGCCGGAAGACCCGAAGAAGTTTGCGGAGCCACGGGCGGCGCAGCTAATCGTTGCAAAGAATCGCGGCGGCGCAATCGGGATAGCCGAGGAACAATGGGTTCCCGAGTTGATGACGTTTCGACAACTGACGAACGATGGATATTACGAGCCAGGGGAGAACCGATGAGCCAGCAACAACTTCCGAGCGTGCCAGCCACGCCGAGAAAACTAACGAACTCCGAACGCCAAGCGACGTGGACGCCAGCCGCACGAGATGAAGCGAAGCGGATGATCCGCGCGCTGCCGAAATTCACACGAACGAAGGGGAGACGAAAGTGAGACTACGCGACGTGAAAGTTGGAATGAAGGTAACTAGATTCGGGCAGTGCGCCGAGGTTGAGGAGGTAGACAGATCGCGACAGTTCTCCGTGAAATTCAAGGGCGAAACAGGACACTACTCCCACCTAGACTTACGGCTAGTCCAAGGATCCACCGCGAAACCAGAAGCCAAGGCGCACAAGTTCCAGGTCGGGGATTTGGTGGACTGCGATGAAGACAAAATCGGGAATACCAGTGCTGTAATCGGGGGAATGATTGTAGGCGGGAGCGGAGGAGAAAGACTGGTTAAGGGAGTATTATATTGCGGCCATTACGCTAACAAAGAAAAGGAAGCGTCATGGGTGCCGTATCAGCTTATCCGCCCCCACGTTCCCGCGCCGAAGGTCGAGCCGGTGAAGGCGCCGGTTGCCGAGAAGGTCGACGCGCTCGAAGCGGCGAAGCGGGAGGCGTGTCATGCGCTTAGTATATCTACCGACGCTGGGGTCCGAGATGGTATCGGGAGGGCAATTATACGTGGGGTCGAAATAGGATTTCGCGCCGGGCAGAAGGCGGCGCAAGGGCCGTATGCGATTGCGGTGCTGGAGGCTAAGCGTGGGCAGGTGTCGCGAAATTTGGAGCACCATAGGCGAATGGTGGACAACGGGAAAGGAGCGCTCGAATGTATCAACGGGGCGATTGCGATTCTGAAGGGCGGGGAGTGATGAGCGACGACGGGTGGGTTATTATGATGTTGATTGGCCTAGTTGCTGGTCTGTTTTTCGGGACACTGGCTGGCAGGGAAGTTGTCCATAAGAAGTGGAAAGCAGACGCCATCGAACGGTGTCAGAAACTGCAAACAAAAGAATGGTGCGAAGGTCGCGCCGTACTGGAGAAGTGGTAGCCATGACGACGAAATTCCCAACGCCGAATCTGGACCTAACGCTTGCGATGGTCAGTCTTCCGCCTGACCTGTCCTACGAGGGTGAGGAGATTATGAAAGCCGTTCAAGCGGACATCGCCCTGGCCGTCGAGGACGCGCTAACCACCGAACGAGCCGCCCGCTTCTCGCCATTCGGAAACGGCAACGAGCCGATCGAGCTGTCACCCGTCGAGGAGAAAATCAGGAGTTTCATGCACTCGACGTGCAGGCCTCTCCCCGAGATACTCCCCGAGATCATCCGCATCGCCCGCGAGTATCGCGACAACGGAATCACCTGGGAGCAGACCGCGAAAAATTGGGAGGCAGCTTGGAAGGATGCGCGCGTGACGGTGCCGGATGGGGTGGAGATCATAATCGGACAGCTTTGCGATGTGGCATTGCTTGCCCTTCCAGGCGATCAAGTGTCCGCAAAGGTTGAGATGGTCCGCGCCTGGCTCGAATCGCTGACCACGAAAGAAGCGCCCGCGCCAGTCGAGACGTTTGAGGAGAAGAAATTCCGACAATACGCGGAAGCGCAGGACCTTGGCGACATGCCAGTTGGAGGGTTCAACCTGCCACCTGGCGCGCCAGTCGAAAAGCGGTGCGGGACGTGCGCACATTATTCACCCGGAGAAGACGAGTATTCCGGGAGATGTGAAGCTGATTTTCCAGCATCAGCTACGGACCAGTGCCCAATGGAACCAGAGCAGGGGACCAAGTGCCCATGCTGGAAGGCCAAGTCGTGACCCGCGAACATCGGCCCGGCGTCGTGCTCCTGATTTTTGAGATCGTTGGGTGCGTCGTCATCGGGCTGCCGTGCTGTTTGTATTTCGGGTTTCTCATGATCTTGGGGCGACGCAAGAACGTGGAAAAGAGGGTGCGATGAAACTCACGAAACTGCAACGGGACGCGCTTAGGCTGGCTAGATGGTGGGAAAATTATTACAACGACGTGGATAAGTTCCCGACGAAAGTGTCCGGGGAGGTTTGCCAAATATCAGGAGCGTTCTGCGCCGCCATCGAAAAGAGAGAATCTCTTAGCTGCATAGCAAGCGCCATCTTGTCCGAGGTGATGTGATGAAACTCGCCCTCGGACTGCTCGCTATCCTCACCTGCTCCGTGGAATGCCCCGCAGGCGCCTCGCCGTGCCCCAGGTTGAGTTACTATGCCGAGTTGGCAGGGAAGGCCACGGGGACGCCGACGGGGCTGCTGGAGGCGCTGTGGTTCGCTGAGAGCACGTGCAACCCGAACGCCACAAATCGAAGGACGGGCGCCAGGGGCCAGGGCCAGATACTCCCGGGAGGGTCGGCGGCGCGAGGATTCCCGGATGAGGCGTTGTGGGATGTGAGCCTGAATGCGATCCTTTCTGCTGAACACCTGAAACGCTGGCGGCGCAGGTGCGGGAGCTGGAGAGGGGCGGTTACGGTGTACCACGGGAACGGACGATGTTCCGCGCGTAGCCGGTGGGCCGATTTGGTGATCGAAAACTGGAGGAATGGACGATGAGTGACCTTGAATTGGCCGCATATTCTATGCTGACATTTGAACAAAAGATCGCCTACTGGAAGGCCAACCCGGACGAGCTTGACGCTCAAATCAAGCGATGGGAACGCAAGAAACGCAGGCTAAACAAGATGTAGGGAAAGATGCGAAACTTAACCTTGGTTAGCTAAAAGTAGTTAACCTTGGTTAAGTATTAAGCGATGAGTTATCGAAACAATTCTCAAGCGATAGCGTTGCGTATTGACAGGTTTCCAGAATCGTGTTTTCTCTGATTCACGCGCGCTCGGGCTGACTTTGTAGCCGGTAGGCGATGGACACGAGAGGGGAGAGAGCGCAGCGCCGGACTTTCGCCCCTTCCCGTTCCCCTTCCGGGGAAGCGGGGCTTCGAATGGGGTGTACCGTTGCAAGCAAGCCAAATCGGTGCAATACTTAACCGAGGTTAACAATGTCATCCTCGAAACGTGACCCGCTGGAACTTGTCTCTGACATGCTCGCCAAACACGTGCAGGCTATCAGCACGCGATCGGTTGACGAGGGAGAGCTGTCCGGGAATGACCTGGCCCAGGTGTGCGCGATAAGCACTCAGCTCGTGAGCATTGAGAAGGCGCGAGGCGATGCGATCTTCAAGGCGTTGACGGTGCGAGGGCGAACGGTAGGAGAGCTACGAGAGCTGCTACTAGCAGTGCGCACCGGGGAAACACCAGTCGAAGACGAGGACATGGGCGAGGTTGACCATGCAAGATTCGACTGACGGGATCACATTCCACCGGCTAGACCTGCGCAACGAATGTCAAGCGAAATTCGTAAACGGCACCTTCACAGCGTCTTTGCGTGATTCGAGTGGGGAAAGCCAATCCTACACGTCACAAGTCAAGCAGGCTTACCATTCACTGTTAGATGCGTCTAAGAGACCTGGATTCGAGGGAGTCATTGCGACTCCTGAGACGGACTCGGATCAATTCTTGGGGTGGGCAGCGGCAAACGAGTGGTGTTTCGTATTTTGCTATGTGCGTGCGCTGTACCGCAAAGGGGCACTAGGGGTGCATCTCGGGAGAGAGATGATCGGTCGAGTCGTTCCGAGCGGTGGCGCTTTGGTCATGCCCGTGTGGACGTGGTCGGCATCACGAGCGGCTGCGCAGGGATACCCGGTAAGGTACGATTTGGACGTAAGAGATAGGTTTTTCAAAACAGGAAGGCGATAGGAATGCTCAAAATCATCAAACTCAATTTGGCAGCGCGGGCGAACATCTCGCAAATCAAAAACGCAATTGTGGCAGTCACCGTAGGAATGCCCTGCGGCGACGAATGGGGAGGAGGATCGGTGTCGTCCATCGACCTGGACCGAAGCGTAGGGCAATTCATTGTGCGCAAGGTGGACGGCAACGGTAAGCCGTGCCAGTTCGTCAACGGAAACAGCTCCATGCCTGGTGCAGACAAGACGGTCCACGGCCCGTTCGATTTCATCGGCATTCCGTCGGAGAGCGTGACCTATACCCAGGGCATCGACGTGCCCGAACAGGTGAAAGGCCAGAATCAGAAGTGATCTTAGATTTCGTGCGATCCAACTTGCGAGAGAAGGCGGTAAAATCGGCCACCATCACGCAATTGGATTGCACGCATCCAGCAACGAAACAGCTTCACGTGCCGTCGTGGGCGTTCGTTAGCGCGGCGACGAGGTTTAACGCTGTAGTGTGTTCCAGGCGCGCGGCCAAGAGCCATAGCGCGGTCAGAAGAGCGGCTAGGATACTACTGGCCAAGCCTGGCGCGCGCGTCTGCTACGTGACCCTGATTCGCAGGAACGCGAAGAAGTATTTCGCTAGCCCGCTGCATTCGCTCGCTGTCAAAAAAGGCGTGGAGTGCGAGCTAAACAGCAGCGACCTTATGCTTGAATTTGGCAACGGTTCATTCGCGCAGGCACTCGGCTGCACCGATTTGTCAGAGGTTGAGACGGTGCTCGGCGATCAATGGGACCTGGCGATCATCGACGAGGCGCAGTCGTTCCGGGACGTGGTTATCAAGGAACTGGTAGAACGCGCGATAATGCCGTCGCTGGTTGACCGCAAGGGCGGGCTAGACCTGCTCGGTACTCCACCGCCAGCCGGGGCAGTTGGGTATCTGTACGATCAATTCGTCGGCGGTCGGTTCAAGCCGTTTCAGTGGACGCTATTTGATAACCCGTGGATTGACCCTGCCGAGATTGCCGAGCTGATACAGGTTCAGGGAATCACGCCAGAGCATGCGCTCTACAAGCGGGAGTACCTCGGCGAGTTTGTCGTTGACCCGTCTTCGCTCGTGTTCGAGTACGCGCCACAACGGAACGATTGGGTTGCGGATATGAAGCCGGACCCGGCCGATCCGATGTGGTGTTTTTCCATGGGCGTGGACCTTGGATTCAGCGACCGGGACGCGATTGTCGTGCTTGGCTGGCGTCGCGATGATCCGATGCACCGTCTTCACGAGGCGTGGGCGTGGCAAAAGAATCACCTGGATTTCGACACCCTCGCGACCGTGTTTCACGATGCCGTGAACAGGTGGCACCCGATGAGAATCGTCGGGGACACTGGCGGGCATGGAGCCGTGAAGATCATCAAGTCACTCGAAGCGCGCCTTGCATCGACGGCCATCGAACAGAAGCCCGCAAGCGTGGAAGACTCAATTGCGCTTGTGAATGGCGACATGCGGACGGGGCGCATCCTGCTAGACCCGCAAGGGCCAATCGTCGCGGACATGAAGCTGACCACGTGGGAAGCTGCCCGCAACACCAAGAGCAAACGGGTCATCTCGGACGCTTATCACAGCGACATCCTCGCCGCTTTTCGATATGCTCACTCGTGCGCGATGCACTTCACAGCCTCGGTTGGGAACGCGCAGCCAATTGAAACTGAAGATCAACGCCTTGCCCGTCTGATTTACCAGAGAGCGCAGGCAGAACAGGACCCATATGGAATCGGAAACTAAACAGACGCCATTGCCCATCGATGACTTAAAGGCGCGCGTGCAATTGCTACGCGAGGCTGGCGTGCGCGTGTATCGAGACGGTGGAATTGAGCTGGAGTTCTCTCCGTCCTACGTGGCATCGCCGATTAAGAGCGAAGCGGACCGCGTGGCAGAGGCGATTAGCGCCTACGCGCTGGCCGATGCGACTGAAGGTGTTCTATGAGCGGCGACGCTTCGCAGGTCCTGACCACGTGGCCGGAAGACATGGCTACCATTCCCCGTGTTGCCGATGCGATGGCGTCCGAGCAGTCGCAGCGGATCACGATGGACAAAGTCCTACGCCGCTTGTATTTCAACCTTCCGCTGACTCAGGTGTTGCAGCCGCAGGCCGGAACTAACTCCACCGCATACCGTGAAATGGGCGCCTTCGGATTACTCGGGCGGCTCGGCTACAACATCACCCGCCTAGTGGTGGACGCTGCTATCGCGACGGTGTGCAAGCGGCTTAAGTGCGAAGTTACCCCGAACGGTGGGGACTTCAAAACCGAGCGCAGTTGTCGCGATATGAGCGCGTTTGTCACCGCGATCATGGATGCTAGTGGGTATTGGGACCGCTTCGCCACCGTCGGCGCACGCGACGGGATGATCTCTTCGCTCGGGCCGATCCTGTTTTACGTGGACGGTGCCAGCGGTGAAATTCGATGCGAAGCGATTGACCCGCTCGACATGCTCTACTCCGCGTCGGAGGGCATGGACCCGTTTACTGTGATGATCCTTCGCGCCCTGCCTCGCGTGGGATTGCTCGCGCAGTTTCCACAGCACGCCGATAAAATCAAAGCGGCGACCGAATACCAGCGCCCCAGCGTCGTGGGCGTCGAATACCCTGGAAGCCAGCGCGGCGACACGATCAAGGTCATCCACGCTTGGCGGCGACGGGCGGGAAAGAAAGACGGCATCTTTTCCACCGTCCTATCCGACGGGACCGTGCTGGAAAAGAAGCCATACAAGCACGATTTCTTTCCGTTCGCTGTGTACCGCTACGATTGGGACTCGAAGGGATTTGGAGGATACGCGGGTGCGCGAATCACCGCTGACTATCATATTGCTTGCGCCAAACTGCTTGAGAATGCCTACCGTGGCCTTGAGGGAGCGGTCCCTACGGTGCTCAAGCATATCAACGACAAGAGCGAGCAGAGGCTCTCCAAGTCTCCTTGGCGTGAGCACTACTACGAGCACCAGAAACCCGACGTTTTTCTTCCGCACACGGTAGCCCCCGAAGCTCTCGCGCAGATTCAAAAGAACGTGGACATGGCCTTCCTTGCGTTCGGAATGAATCAAAACGCAGCGGCTGGCACCCGCCCGGCTGGCCTCGACTCGCTTCCTTCCCAACGCGAATGGCGAGACATCAAGAATGAACGGCTTGCCCGTCAGATTGCCAATTGGGAATCGATGGCCACGCAAGCAGCACGGATCATCGTTGCGCTCGCAAGCGACGCCTACCAGGACAAGGAGCTGGCCGTCACTGCACCAGGGACCGACTTCATCCGCATGATCAAATGGCCAAAGGATTTGCGAGAGGACCAATACAAGATCAAGTTTTCCCAATCTTCGAACCTGTCCGAAACGCTCGCAGGCCGCAAGCAAGACCTGGCCGAGCTGCGTGACCGGGGCAGCATCACAGAAGCGGAATACGTGCGCGCCCTCGGCGTGTCTGACCTGCGGACGATGTCCAACCGCATCTCGGGGCCTGGCGATCTAGTCTCGAAACAGATTTCCGACGCTCTCGACGACTGCATAATGTCTATGCCTGACCCGATTCAAGGGCCTGGCGGGCTGCAAATGCTCGTCAATGTTGGATCGCAGGAATACCAGCGCGCGAAAGCGTCTGGCATGTATCCGCCTGAGAATCTGGAGTGCCTGCGCATTCTTGTCCTCAACGCAGAGGCGCGATTAAACCGCGTAGCGGCCAAGCCCATGGCCCCGATAATGCCGGTCCCTGGCGTGATGCCAGGCCAGCCAGCAAGCGTTGCACCGATGGCGTCATCCGTCCTTCCTCCTGCCCCACCGATTTCCACACCAGTTCCGCCTGCCGAAACAGTCACGCCCCTATGACGAGGAAACCACAATGTCAGATCAAGCAGCCGCCCCCGCAGTAGTCACGCCCGCATCACCAGCACCCGTTGCGCAAGTCGAGGTCGTTCAACCTCGCAAGCCCGGGGACATTCCCCGCCCATCGTTCGCTCCGAAGCCTGCCCCCGTGGTGGATCCACCGAAGACCATCACCGAGGCTGTCACCCAGGCGGCGGACGAAGCGGGCAAGCCAAACGAGCGGGCCGAGTTGATCGCGCGGCTCAACCAAAACTTGCGCGAGGTGGACAAGCAGAAATCTGCCCTTTCCGAGCGCGAGAAAGCCATCGCCGATAAGCTAGACGCTAGCGAGCGATTCGCCAAGGCGCGCGGGCACGTGGAAAGCAAACGTTACTTGCCGGCGCTCGCCGAGCTGTACCCAGACTTGCAACCGGAAGAGGCCGCTCTTGCCATCCTGGAAGAGGCTGCCGCCATCCCGCCCAAGCAGCTCACCGCCGAAGATATGGAGCGGATCGCGCAAGAGCAGGTCAAGGCCGCACGCGAAGCCGAAGACAAAGCCAAGGCGGAAGCGGCGCAAGCCGGGCTCAAGGCAAAAGAAGCCGAGTATCAAAACGTCGCCATGAAAGCCGCCGAGGCGAACGCGGATAAGTTCCCCTACATAAACGCTTACGACGTACCAGCCTCGCGCATCCTAGCCGTGGCCTACGAGATAATGAACAGTACCGGCAATCCTCCCGACGTGCGCGCGGTCCTGGAAGCTATCGAGAAGGAAACGAAAGATCGTCACGAGGGAATCAGCGCGAAGCTGTCAAAGTTGACTCCTGTCAAGCCAGCTTTACAAGCTCAAGAGGCCCCGATTCAGTCGTTCGGCGGGACCATCAATGACACTGGCGGGGTGATCGTACCGCCCAAGAAACTCACGATGTCCGAGCGGGAGGCGCAAATTAAGGCCCGTCTTCGCGCTATGATTACTTGACCATGGTTAACTAATTTGGGACACTGATAGGAGCAGGCGATAGCACCATAGCCGCGTGACGAACAAGCGGTGTTGAATATGTCCGAAAAATCAACACCCATTAGGAGGACATCCCATGTCCGTCACGTACGCTCAAGTCGCCCCGCACCTCAAAGAGTATTACCACGATAACAACCTGGAACTGTGGGCCACCGTCGGGAATCCCAAGATTTCCCCGCTGATTGCCCGCCTACAGGTAAAAAACATGGTGGAGAACGCAGCCGGAAAGGGCTACGTGATCCCCGTTTCCACCGCTCGCGGCTCCGCTGCATCGGTGACGTTCTCGGTTTCGCAAGGCATTTCCTCGGGCTCGGCCGTCGGTAACTCGGTAATCCGCAAGGCGTGGACCGTGCTACCGAAGACCTACAACCTTACCGCGAAGTGGGACCGCGAAGCCATCCTAGCCGCGAGTAACCCCGATGCTCTCTTCGACGTGATGAAGGACGAAATCAACGCCCGCATCGAGAAGGGGCGTCTTCGTGCCGCCATCGCGCTGCTTGAGGACGGCTACGGCCGCGTCGCCACCATCACCAGCGCGCCGACCAGCACGTACATTACGGTGAAGTCCTCGCTGCTGAATCGCTTCGAAATCGGCGACAGCATCCAGGCCGGAGCCACCCTGACGGGAGCGCTTCGAGCCGGAACCGCTCTTATCAGCGGCATCGACGAGGACGCGAATCGTCTCTACATCAACGACATGACCGGCAACTCTTGGGCCAGTGGTGACGTGATCTTCTTCGCCGGGGATCACACGGATTCCGTTGTCACCATGATGACCGGACTCAAGTCGTACCTTCCCGACGCCGCCCCCACCACGGATCTAAACGGCGTGGTGCGCACCAACGATCCGACCGTGTCCGGTCGCCGCATCGATTGCAGCAACTATGACATCATCACCGCGTTGATGAAGGCCGCCAAGCGGCTGCACTCGGCCCGATTCGTCGCAAAAGACGTGTACGTCAGCATCGACGATTTTGAGAACCTTTCCCTCGACAAGGATCGCGTGAAGATTCTCGACATGGAGGTGGGTGAGTACAAGATCGGATTCGCCACCGCGTTGCTCAACACCCCGGTCGGCCCGATCAAGATCCAAACCGAGGCCATGATGGAGCAAGGCCGCTTCTACATGGGCGACTTCGACAATAAGGACACGGCGCCCTTCCTGGTCACCACTGGCGACCTTATCCGCTGCGATGATTTCAGCGGAAATGAGCTAAAGGACATGGCCACGGAAACCGCCTACGAACAACGGTGGTTCATGCGGTCCGCGTTCGCGATGCCCAATCCCGGCGCGTTCATCGTCGGACATAGCGTTCCCGCGTAACCCAATCAGAGGGGGCGGGTAACGCCGCCCCCTCGATTACAGGTAAAAACATGCCATTCATCGCAGTTGGAGAAATGGGGCCGAAGAAGTTCGGCGGGCAAAGCATGCGAGAAGATCGCGAAGAGGCGGAAGCGCCCGAAGAAACGTCTGGCGGCGGTGGGCCTGATGCGCTCGAAGCCATGCACCAGGAAATGAAAGCCGGTAATTACAAATTGGCGTTCGATGCCCTCAAGGCCGCCGTCAATTACTGCAAAGGGGAAGAGTAATGGCCACGTACAAGAAACTTCAAAAGTCATCGGAAATCTTCGTGAAGGGTTATTCCACCCTAAGCGGAGCCGGAACGGTGGATATTTCCGTCAACCAGTGCCGGTTCACGAGCACGGGGGCCGGGAATGCCATCGCCGTTCCCGATGGGAAATACATCGGCCAGGCGTTGACCATTACCCATGTCGTGAAAGGGTCAAGCGGGACAGGGGTTATCACTGCTGGGGCGGCGTTGCACCTTGCCGATTCCGTAGCAACAATCACCCTCACCAACGCCCGGGCGTGGGTCAGTCTGTTTTGGACTGGCACCGCGTGGTCAGTGGGACCTTACGGCGACGTAACCTTCGCGTAATAACATGGCCAGTTTCACCGGGGCCGAGCTGCTTGAAATGGTGCGGGCTGAAACCCTGCACGATGCCGACACGCAAGTGACGGACAATATGATCTATCGTCGCATCGGGGTGGAATATCCCCGCATCCGACGGTGGCTAGCAGAGCAGGCCCCGGACCTGTGCAAAGACTCCGACACTGTAACCGTCGCCGCTGGGGCAAGCGTGATTCTCAAGAGCGCGCTATCCCCGACGGTGGCGGATACGGTGTACGAGCACATCAGCTGCATAGAGCGAGTTATCGACACCAATGTTCGCCGCAAACTCAACCTGATAGTCACCGCGCATGACCGACTGGCGGAAACGTTTATGTCGTTCGTCGAGTATCCGACGGAGTTTCGACTGTACCCGGAAGAGGATGCGCCAGGCTCTTACGTCGTCACCTACGTTACCGGAGTTACCCAAGGCACGGGGACCGCGAGCGACGCGACCCGCGCGCACTTGCTACCGTTTGGCATTGAGCAGGCGCTTGTTTCCAGGGTGGCCGCGTGGGTAAAGCAGCGTCTAGATGATGATTTTAAATACCACTTGGCAAACGCTGATGATGTCTTGAAAGAATCGGCGCGAATGCTTCGCATGCGGCACGGTTCGCACTCACCGGAAGGGCTAGACTGATGCCGTTCACCATGCCAGACAGGCCCGGGGCCAGCGTTGACGAGCTAAAAAGCGACCTGAAGAACAACCTTTATCCTCACATCAGGCGGAAGGTCATCACCGCCGTTGTCGGCACTTCGCAGACCGACATTGCGCACGGGTTGCCTGAAATCCCTTCCTATGTTGGCTGGTTCCCTCGCGCTGATGCGCGCGTGTGGCGATCGAAGGACCCCGACACAAAGCGAATTTACCTAACCGCATCCGCGTCTGTCACCTGTGACATTGAGGTGAGCTGCGCATGATTCAAAAGCAGACCGTAACATTCCGCTTTGGGGCCGCCGATGCCGATACGGGCGACAAGCACGTGAAGACCGGCGATCTAGTCCTCGCTCAAGATGTTCGCATGACAAACAAGCGCGGACGCTACTCTAAACGGGTGGGGTTCGTTGCAGATCAAACCACGTTTAGCGGTGGCACGTTCGGAGCGCCAGCGACCGACATCATCGGAGCGCAAGGGGGCGGCACGCTTATCCGTGACAGCTCCGATCAACTCTGGGCTGAAGCATCCGGCTCGGCTACTTACATCGGCATGGACCCGCGCCCGTGGTCAACATCCACGCAGCTGGTAGCGGCTGAACTGTCGGTGTGTAGGCCCAAATCGTGCGTGGTGGGTAGCAACACCTGGTACTTCACCGTAAACAACGGCGCCGCGTCCTACTACATGACCGTGGTGGATACGTTGACCGGTACGGTCGTTATGGCCGCGAAGACGGTGGGAACGTCAGCCGCTTGTCACAACATCGCGCCAGTGTACGACGGAACGAACGTGTGGGTTTTCTACGTTTGCAACAATACGCTCGTTTACGTGGACAAATTCACCCCCGCGACGCCCGGGACCAGGACGGCAAACTACACCTATGCAACCGTCGCCAACGCCACCAATTCATCGCTCGACGCTCGCTACATGCCAGGGGCAAACAGCGGGTCAGGGCGCACGTATGTCGTCTATGGCAGCGGCACGCAGAATGGGAGCACACAGCGCGGTTACGCCTATTCCTACCTGAACACCGCCACCGGGGCGGCAACGTCGCAGGTCATCGAGGGGACGCTAGGCGCGGCGGTTTCCGCTGGCAGGCAATACACTTCCGTCTACATCCTCGAAGGGCAAACGGGCGCAGAGGCTTATTGGTATTTCGCTTTCGGCGGACAACGCCCTGGCGTAGCAGCGCAGTCCGTTTTACTGGTGAAGGTAGATTCGGGAACGTTCGCCAAGACTTCGGTCCGCATGGAATTAGGGCCGGACATCGGCACCACGTCCACCACGACGCAAGAGTTTTGCAGCGTTGTAACCGGGTTCTGCCAAAGCGCAACGATTCAGGCAGTGATCTTCCAAACTTGGTCACTGACTGCGGCGCATGCCTCCTACGTCAGGGCCGATAACCACGCGATCTACAAGGCCACTGTTACCAACGGAACGACCTGGAATAACGACACAACCAAGATCGCCACCGGGTGGATCGCATCCGGCCCTTGGCAAGTCGGAAGCAACTGGTATTTCCTAAGCGGGTACGATGACGGACAGGTCCCGATGGCGTCAGGAATCCATCTTCAGCAGTCGTATCACGTGCGAGATTCAAGCGGGAATGTCGTATCCCAGGTGCTCCCAGGCGAAGGAGCCGGGGCTTTCCATATCGAGGCATCCCCGACCACTGGCACGGTTTACACGACGGTCCCACGGGTCAGCTACGCAAGCAACTTTGCGCGCGTTCCGATTACCGTTTCTAACTCAAACATCTCCTATTGTTCCGGGGCGCTGCTTTCCATCGACTATGCCAAGCAATACGGGAAGGTTGCCTCCTTTCTTGGTAAAGCCGTGTCCCCTGGACCGGTGCCGATTGTATGGAGTAGCTATGGATTCCATGAGATTGCGCCGCTCTTGTTCCCTTCGTGGATAACGGCAGGGTCTGGCGGTGTAACCGTCGCTACCGCCGTAGCAATCCGCTATGTGATAGTGGACCCGGACGGCACGCTTTGGAGGGGGGCGCCGACCATCCTTGTTCAAAACATGGCCGCCGCTGCGACGATTACCTACCCGACGCTGCGCCATAAGCTGGCAGGGACAACGATTAATGTCGAAATCTACCTAGCTAACACGCTCTCTACAACGCCGTACTTGCAAACGACGGTAGCGAACGATCCGAGCGTTGACCAGCAGACCTATACGGTTCCGGCTGCTGTGGTAGTCGGCGAATCCCTCGACACCTTCGGCGGGGCGCTAGCGCAATCGTGGCCGCAACCGTGCCAGGCGCTAGTTTTCTGGCGGAATCGCCTCGTGATGGCCCATCAGAATCACATCCACTACTCACAGGAAATGCAGGATGGATTCGGGCCGGTGTTTAACGAGGTGCTGACCGCGATTTGGGCGGAAGCCGCAGGGGATGATATTCGGGCCTTGTGCCCTGTGAATTACGACTACCTTGGTGCGTGGTGTGCGGGTCGGATAGCGGTAATCAGCGGGCCGGGGCCAGACGGGGCGGGCCGGGGCAACTATCAAGTCATGCCGCTTAACACGCTGACGGGCGTGGTGGCTGCTAACAGCGTTGTTCAGGGCCCAGACGGCGCATACTTCTACGATGCAACCGCGCTCCGCTTGTGCGTGCTGACACCAGCCCTTGCCGTGAAAGACGCTGAAGGAATTTCACGCGGATTTTTTGACTACGCGGATGAGTGCTTCGGCCTGTGGTGGGAAGAGCAGAGAATGATGGTGTGGACGTGCAGCGCCAAGCCTCAACTGGTGCTTGATTACGGGAACCGGACGGAATCTTGCCCACTTGGCCGCATGTATCGGTGGACGCTGGCAGGATTCAACGGCGCCAGGCCCGGGGCTGCGGCTATCGTATCCGGAAGGGTCCGCGCGATGGACTCAAACGGCGATCTCTACTTGAGCCAGCTCCCCGCCGCGAACTACTCGCGCGACGTTATTCGTGGGGTTACCCAGCAAATCCTAAAGTCAATCAAGACGGCGTGGCTACAGCCGCTTGACCTACAAGGGGAGTTCTCGCTGCGCACGGCTCACGCGATCTACACATGGTCGGCTGAC
>OFRM01000441.1_pt1 | contig 17528 bp, 38 predicted proteins | sample 1543101 | NCBI WGS metagenome assembly OFRM01 (sample SAMN07774223, study PRJEB24372) | wastewater metagenome | isolation source: Exp Tend VB 0WW | collected 2016-02
AGACTGTAAAAATTGGGAAACATAGCCCATCAGCTCCATTCTCTGACCTTTTTCTAGCGCCCAATCTGCTTGCACCAAAGAATCAGCCTGAACCGTGATCGAATACATGGCTAATTGGTCATTTCTCAGAACTTGGAGAGCGGGTTCGATAAATTCAATGTCAGCAGGGTTCAATTTACCCACAATTCCACGTAATTTCTCGTCAGAGTACAGTTGCACCATCATTTCGCCCATAATATTGAGCATTCCGGTAACAAATTCTGCGACATCCCGCTGGTATCCGTTCATGCGAACAGAAGCAAACTGCGCTTTTATCGTCTGAGCAGCAGCGGTCTCATATTGATTAGAAGCCCCACGGACAATATCAGCCATGCCAGTGATTTCTTGCAGCGTAGACTTGACGGCTTCGTATTGTTGTTGAAGTTGTTGTAAAACGGTGACAACTTGTTCAACGGGATACCACTGGATGCCACCACCAGCCCCGCCACGCTCTACAAACATAGCCCAGTTTTCTACCGGAACCAGTTTATTCTCCTGACCTTGTAGCATGTTGCCGATTTCAGAGCTGGAAGCGTCATAAAGGCCTGCGACTTTTATCGCAGTAATAATCATCGCAATACGGGCGTACAACACATCAAGCTGGTTATATTGGTCTTGTGCAATGTGGTAATCTGTTACCGGAAGTAACGCAGTAGTCGTAGGGTTAGCCAGCAAAGGAGGCGGGCATGGGAAAAAGTCCTTCAAGCCGTAGGGGTCTTCTTTAACCTCTAGCGGCTCATCACATCCCTTACAAACCCACAATACCTGACGTTTTTCCTTGTCCCAAATCTCATAAACCAAGTATTTGTTCTCGGTTATCTGTTTAGGGGTCAAATCTGTCAGGTCGCTTTTGTCCGTCTGAACCTTTGACATGGCATCTTCACCCCAACGGGCGACGATTTCAGACTTGGTCATCGGGTTTTTAAAGCCTATCCATTTAACACTTGCCCAGTTTCTAGCAGGCTGATAAATGAAGTCTTCCCAATAAATCTGGTCAACGAATATCTGTTCAGTACCAGCCAACGGAGCGCCTTGTTCATCGGTCTCCATTTCAAAGCGTAGTTTGACCTGACCAATGCCCGGCACTAGACGATCAAGAATTGCAGCTCGCACCGCACCTTTAAAATCATCAGCGCACTGGATTTCGTAATCAAGACCCCTTTGCATGATGAGACCGGCAACTCGCGCAACATCGTCAGAATCCCCTTTGTGTAATTGAGACACATCAGCAGACGGTAACGAGTTGAAAAGGGACTCTTTCAGGGTGTTGACATTGGCATAGAAGATATTGGCACGTTTTATGCCGTCATCTGAACCAAGTGTTCCATCACGTTTGTCTTGGTAGCGGGTGTAAACACGTTGGCCGTGAGTCCAAGCAGGTTGCATGTACTTTTCAGCTTTAGCAATGCGGGAATCCCACACATTGCCCTTGGATTTCTTGCCCTTGGTCTTTTCTTCTATGTCATCGGCCATCAGATTCGTCCCGTATTGGATTTCTTGCTCTCACGTTCAGCAAAAAGGTTATATAAGTTCATGTGTGCATTCGGCGGTGCTTGTGTCATAATTCTAGCCTTGCCTGCCTGCTTTAAAGCCGTTGGGTTAGCCGCAAGGGCTAACATTCTAGCAGCATCCGCAGGGTTTGATGCCCAATTGTGCTTTGGAGAGGCACGAAACATTTGTGACCGCTTATCATACTCTCTTTCATACGCTTTCAAAGCCGATACACCGACTCGAACATCTTTACTCGCTGTATTGAAATACCACTTGGGGAGAGACTTACGAACAGCTTGAATGCCGTCCTGAATAGACAATGACGGAACAAGGGAGGTTTTTAAGCCAGCCGCCTCTATCTGCTCTCTTGTACTCTTGCCCGTCTGGAAGGATTTATTCTTGGCATCATGGGGTAGAAAAGCGGTTCCATAAGCGTAGGGCTTGTCTCTCAAAACTCCCAGAACGTCATCAACCGAGAATCCCGATACAGTGAAGAAGTCAATAATGGATAACTCATCCCCATTGGCTTGGGCAAACCAGACAGAGGTATCATCGGTGTATCCTATATCCCAAGCTGTCATTACCAGTTTGTTAGGGTCATAGGGGAAAACCCCTTCATGGGTCGAGGCTTGTTGTTCCATCTGATCCGAGTAGTAAGCCCCGCGAACCGCAGCAGTGAACGAGCATTCGTATTCCTGCATGAAGGTTTCAGAATCCGTACCGGGATTCGTACGCAACAACTCTAATTCTTCTTCGTCAATAATCCCCGACTCACTAGCACGTAATAACATAGTGAACCAGTGTTTGTTAGCGAGAGCATCTTCCCAAATATCATAGAAGTGGTTTTTACCATGAGGGGTTCCCATGAACACGCACCAGCCCTTCCGGTCTGCTAGGGTAGCCGCAATTACCTCACCGTAGAGCATTGGGTGAATCTGGGCGTACTCATCAATCACCACGCCGTCAAAGTAGTTACCCCGTAGGGCATCAGGATTATCAGCCCCGAACAATCGTACTATAGCCCCATTCTTTAACAGAACCGACAACTCGGATTCCATGACCTTTTCAATCAAGGGGGCTGCGTAGTGTTTAAGGTACTGCCAAGCGATAGATTTAGCCTGCTCTCTAAAAGGGGCGATATAGGCGTACTTGGGGAACATCAACTGACACTGGATAGCCTTGTCCACTAGGTCATTGATAGCCATGACCGTTTTACCGGCACGACGATGTAATACAACAACAGAGAACCGTTCAGACCTAGCATGGAACGCTAACGAATGCGGGCGTGGAACATAAGACGAGCAGACAACGTTAGTCATCAATGATGATCTCAGCGTTACCACGGTTCAAAGGACTAGCAGGGATATTAGAACGATACTCGATCACATTCCCTGTCGATTGTTGTAGAGCCTCTTTAGGAGCCATCACCATCAACAGCTTCAAGAAGTCCTTGTAGTTCTCTTCGTCATCAGCCCATGAAGCCAATCGAGACACACCACCCACCAGCTCAAACGTCTCAAGGAACGCCTGTTCTATCTGCTTACGTGAGTAAATCCTTTCAACCGCACCACGCTTAACAGGTACAGTTTCTTCCAGTCTCTCTACAATACTCTGCATAGGGCTATCCTACGTGGTAATCCACAATATACACCAGCGATAAGGTGTGAGCAAGTCATTTGAAAATAGACATTTTGTGTATATGGGTAGCTAGCCCTGCAGGGGCGGCCCCTGTTTTCCTCATGGGGGTGGGGGTATCGAATCCTCCAGTCATGCCTACATATCTACATAGCACCACACGTTAGTGACCGCTCACATACCTGTCATGCTATGCTGTCATTGCATCGCAGCTAACTCATTGATTCTATTACACTATTTCGATAATGGCTATTTAACATAACACCCGTTATGCGAACACTACGTTATGTAGGGTTATTAGCTAACCGTCATCACAGGGCGACCAGTGGAACCCACAATTGCATGTTGTGTATGCAAATGGCGCATATATCGCTGTATTCCAATCATATATTCCCATATTCTCACTAATCATTGTGTTGTATTGCGCTGTGCATCAGTATTAACGATACGGTACGACTCGTATGTATATGCTATGAAGTACCAAAGGGATTGGATGAGAGGTGTCATCAGGAGCGCAGTGAACTGATGCTATCATCAATACCATATTTCTACCAGTTATTCAATGTATTCAAAATACATCTTTAATATTCGCATAGCTTCAGGCAGTATCCAGTGGTGTATCCGTCTGTAATACACTCTCTGTAGCACTTCCTGTCTAGCTGCTTGATAGGTCTGGAGTGCTCGCTATCGTCGTACTCTTGAGCTGTGACTTGAGTAGTTAGAATGAGTAGGGCTGTGATGATGAGTGCTTTCATGCTTCTATCCTCGTTCGTGTGTTGAACCTGCCTTCGTACTCTGCTATCCACTGAGCGTTACTGCTGTCTTGCCAGTAATCCGGCTGCCTTATCGCTATCAGTGTGTGCGCCTTGGTCGTGTGCTTGCGTCTGTACTGAACGGCTGGAACATGAACCAATATGGAGCGTCTAGCATATACAGGGAACAGCTTGTCTATCAGTGAGGATAGTTGCAGCTTGCCAATAGTGCTATCTGTGTCATGTACGTACTGACTGTGTAATTGAGTGAGGCTGTAGACTGACCTTGGTAGAGTTGTTAGCCATTGCGTGAACTGCTCAGTGTCGGCTTTAGCCTTGTCTACCATTACCTGCTTCTTGCTGTACGTTGCTGACTTGATCGAAAGGTTGAGCATATCAGCTAAAGACTCACCAGCTCTCACCGCTTGAACCGGATCGGCATAATGCTTGGAATGCTTTAGCTTATGAATGACCGCTCCTTGTGCCCTCAGGTGATCAATTAACTCTGTAGGTGTCTGCTGTGTTACCCAGATACGCTTCTGGTGCGTGATAGTTGATAACTGGAGTATATGAGGCTTGGGATAGTGCTTGTGAGCTATGTAGAACGCTTGAGCATTGATCCCGGATTGAGCCAGTTGAGACTGCAAGTAAACCGAGTCCAATAAGCTTTCACATAGAATGAGCGGCTCGCTGTAATCCCTAAGATATTCGATTATTGCTTTAGGTCTTGATGGGTGTCGTGCGAAATAGGCCGTTGTAGCTCTGTGTTGCTCAAACTGGTTATCCAGTGTCAGCGATGAGCCAACAGGTCTGCGTCTGTAGGTCTGAATCCGCCCACTGTTGTCTACGTGAGGTATGTAAACATAATCAGGTCTTAACCTGAATCCATTGGCTTGTGCTACGTCTGCACTGATACCTAGTTCGGCTAACAGTGATCTGTATTGCTCAAGAGCGTTCATCGGGAAGCAATTCTTCTCTCAGCACTAAAAAGCTCTTAGGCGCTATGATACCCACTCTGTCATGGTGCTGCTTTAGGCGTTTGGGCATGTAGACTATTTCTACTTCGCCATCTATAAATATAAACAATGCGTTACCATATTTATCATTGGCTATTAGATGGTCTAGATCGCCATCATCGCACTCAATCCCATCCTCTAACATAGTCAGCCATATAGCCGTACCATCTGGACAGTCTATCTTTACTCTTTCTCCGGCTTTACGGCTTAGGTTTAGCATTATTCGTCACTACTTTGTGAAAGATAGAACACATCCTTGCCCTTTGGATTGCTATGCAGCTCTCGTTTCATCTCGGGATGCTGATATTGTTTAGCGCCGTCCATGAACATAAGATAGCCTGATACCAACAGGATAGCCCCTACAGTCAGGCCTGCTAGGATAAGTATTGATAGTGGCGATAGCATGTGATTCTCCTTTAATAAAGCGTGGTGGCCGCTGGACTCACAACCAGTATCTCGGCTTACTGCGTCACTTTCACCACAACGCAATTATACACAATAAACGCCTTATTTTATAGTGGATTTCCGAAGTTGACAGCGTGCAATTATTGCTATCTGAGGCTTCGATACTGTAGATAATCACATACGTATAATTGCGTATATACCGGCTAAACGGATTAGATTCTAATGGCTACACACAAAGGAGAGCAACATGAACCACTCAGAAATGACCAAACACATTCGCAGCAGAGTTAAAGCGGCCGGCATCAAAGCCCGCGTTTATAAAGATTCTGCTTGTGGAAGTGATTACATTGTTGTGTGTGTTCCTGCCGCCGATGTTGTTTTCTCTGATGATGAACAAAAACAGATAGCCTTGATTGGTCATTGCAACAATCTTACCTATGTAAGAAACATGCCAATAGTGTTAGACGAAGCAACTCATCCGCAATATTTTAATTTCTACTTGTGAGAGCTTTATGACTTCAATTATGTACTGCCAACACTATAAGACAAAGCAAAAGCTAATTTCTTGGGCTTTTGATGTTGGTCTGGCGCATGAGCAAGGATTCAAAATGGCTGAATGCTGCTCACAATGTGGGGCCATTATCCTTCCAAAGAAGAAAACTATTAACTTTACCGATGCTCTTATCAAACGAATCGACAAAGGAGAAACGCTATGATTCACGATTTCAAAGCAATGCACCACTCAAACAAACCGGCTGTAGTAAAGCAGCCATCCTTTCTGGAATACGTTGGCTATGTTGCAATCCTCTGCGTCATTACGCTTGTGGTTGTGTGCGTTGGTATCGTTTCACAGACAGGTGGCTTCTAATGAAAACTTACAGCTACGAATACATCACAAAGGATGAAAACGGCAACGAGATTATCTTTGATGTGCATTATCTGCTTTATGGCGAAAGCCTTGGTATACGTAAAATCATGTTAGGCGATATTGACGTTACCAATTGCAAACTTCTGGACAATAAAATCATTCTGGCAGAAATGGACAAGGCCGGATGTTGGGATACTAGCGATGACTACTGAGCGCGGTCTACTTACCCCACTCTCTCAGCGTGTAGCTGTCGAGAGGTACGCGCTAAAGCAGAAAAACAAGGGGCTGATAACCGTCGAGTTATGGATACCAGCAACCAAAGCAGATGAAATCAAACGGCTTGCTCACCTGATGCGGGCAGAGTATGAACTAGAGGATGTGAAACATGACAAAGAAGCAGAGTAATTACATGGGGGACTATGAGCATTTAATCCGCGTGAATGGTCGTAGATCAGTGCTTGGCACAGGTCACACTAGACGCGAAAGTGTGATTAACGCTCTGGACTGTGCCGCTGAGACTTTTCCGCACAATGCCCACATATTCCAGATATTGAAAGCTGACACTGCACAGGAGTTAAAGCCATGAACTCCATGCTAAAGACCTGCCCAAGATGCAAAGAGCCAAAGAATCGCGCCAACTTCTCAAGCAATGGCTACTGCAAGCAGTGTGACAAGGAATACCATGCCGAGAAACGCGCTAAACAGCCGCGCAAATGTCGCCAGTGCAAAGATGTAAAGATGCCTTACCAGTTCAACGAAGCAGCCTCACGTAGCTGTACAGATTGCGTCAATGCCACTAAAGAGCGCAGAAAGTCGTATGTGCCGCCTATGAATTTCGCTGGTGATGAACATTGTCCACTAATGAGCCGTTTTCTAAGGAGTAAGTTTGTATGAAATATAAAGCAGGAAAAACCGGAAAAGGTTTTCTCGATGACTCCTACAATGCCACTATTGACGTTGAAGGTAGTCTTGATAATTGGGATGCTAGGATTCATGTTTATGGATACACGGCAGCGGGCGCAAAGCAGTTTAGAGCTAAGATTATTAAGGCTTTGAAACTATTTGAACAACACGAACAAAATAAGGAGCAATAGCATGAGCGCAGCAATCCAGATAGAGGCAGTTTTGAAAGCAGAGAACCGCCCTATGTACCTCCACGAAATCAGGGAGGCTATCATTGACCAGTTCGGTGCATGGCATAGCGAGAGTGCTATATCAGCCCGTATACGGGACTCTGTGCGGCCTAAACTACTAGCTCAAGGCGTTTCGTTAATAGGTAAAGCGCCTAAAGGTAAGTCGGCTTGGCAGTATAGTCTTGTTTACACGAAATCCGATATTAAGCAAGTAGAGACAAGTCTAATGCTGATGTGTTTATCGACATAATGGAGAAAATTAGATGAAAAGCTCAATGTGTATAGAAGTAGAATTTCTTGCTGGAACTGACATAGAAAGCGCCGTTACTGATGCAAAAATTAAGGCTGAAAAATGGGATGTTGCATACGTTAAATTCAAATTTAACGGAGCTTCATTCTCAATTGGCAGGAATGCTGATGTTTATAATGCAGTTGAAGAATACCACGCCACTCACGGCAAGCCTTATGGAATTTGTCACCCATAACAGTGATTGTCTACACCTTCGACATAACCCCAAAACGTGTACATGGAACGCTGTTTTTTGTGCATGATTAAAAGCGCAGTGGCAAGCCCGAAAACCTCACTCTGTACAAAGCTGGCAATCGCTTTACCCCGACACTGCGCTGAAACATGATTATAGCAGATTGTAGTTGATTATGGCAAAGGCGGTGATATAATCCGCTGATGCCGAAAGGCAATTGTTCCGCTGGGCGTGTTTGGTTGCTCTTATACGTAAACTGCCTGTGGTTATCCAGCGGGGCAATCTTATTTCACAGGAGACACACAGGCGATATCTATGCACCACTACCAGCACAATATCAAGACCTTCAACCATGCGACACGGCATTTAACACGTGTTGAACGTGCGTTGTACAGAGACTTAATAGAACTCTACTACGACACTGAACAGCCGTTGCCAGCTGTTAGTTTTGACAAGCTATGCCGCCTAGTTTTGGCGCATTCTGATGATGAAAAGACAGCATTGAAGGCTGTTTTAGATGAATTCTTTGTCCTGACTGGCGAAGTGTACAGCCATGACTACTGTGATGAACAAATAGAAAAATATCGAACAAATTCAAGCATTAAGTCAAAAGCTGGCAAGGCTTCGGCAGAGGCAAGAAAGGTTAAATCTGAACAAAGGAAAGCACAACGCAAACAAACGCTGAACACGTGTTCAACAGATGTGCAACTAACCAGTAACCAAGAACCAGTAACCATTATAAAAGATAATGCACCCGCTAAAGCGGTTGCTGTGATTAAGCCTAAAAAACAAGATGGCCGTGAATTGCTAAACACAGTTCCAGACCTATTGCCACAAGTGGCCGACGATTACATGAAAGCCAGAAAAAACAAAAAGGCTGGCGAACTAACATTGACTGCCCTATCGCTTATTGAGACACAGGCAAAAATTGCAGGGCTTACGGTTGCGCAGGCAATAACATTTTCAGCCGCTAAGAATTGGGCAGGATTCAAGGCATCGTGGTATGAGAAAGAGATAAACGACGGCAACCAGCAAAAAACCTACTACGAACTCACGCAGGAAGCAAAAGAGCGTGATGCTGATAAACGCCTTACTGGACTTGCAAACGCTGATATGGCTACGCTTGAAGCTCTAGGACTCGCAAAAGATGGAAAGATCAAGGGGGCGCGAAGTGGAAATTAATAAGGTAGATATTTTCTTTGAATTGCTTTCAGCAGTTTATGGCCGGTCAAAGATGTTGGCTCAATGGCCTACTGAACGAGATGAGCAAATTATCAGGGCGCTTGTTACTGACAAGATAGAAACGATGGACATATCAGAAATAAACGCAGCTATTGACAACGCCAGAACCATGAAAGCGCAGGAGCAAGACGGATGGTCATGGCCTGATGTTGATTTAATCCTTGCAGGCGCAAAGCGGCACTTGAATGCAAGCCATAGATTATTTCTACCAGAACCAGAGCGAGTATTGCCAACACCGGCAGAACGCGCTGAATTGATGCGTAAATTACGAGAGGATGCAGGGATATGATTGAGTTGCTAAATATTGACTGTATGGAATACATGCGTGGATTGCCGGATAAGGCTTTTGATTTGGCCTGCGTTGATCCGCCGTATGGGATAGGTGAAAACGGCGATAGAAATGCAAGCCGTGGAAAGTTAGCTGTGGCAAAGGATTATAAGGCGTTTTCGGGTGGCGATGTTTTCGCACCAGATAGCGCATATTTTGATGAATTGCGCAGAGTTAGCAAAAACCAAATTATATGGGGCGCTAACCATTTTATTGATGCCATGCCGTTTATGTGCAACTCGCCGTGCTGGATTGTTTGGGACAAAGAAAACGGGGCTACAGATTTTGCTGACTGTGAATTGGCGTGGACTAGCTTTAAGACTGCTGTTAGGCGGTTTAGATTTCAGTGGCAGGGAATGCTGCAGGGTGACATGAAAAACAAAGAGATGCGCATACACCCAACACAAAAACCAGTAAAGCTCTACGAATGGATTTTGCAGCACTACGCCAAGCAGGGCGACCTGATACTAGACACGCACCTTGGCAGCGGCTCTAGCGCAATAGCAGCGCATTACGGCGGCTTTGACTTTGTAGGGTGCGAGCTAGATATAGATTACTTTAACGCGGCAAAAAATCGGTTTAATGATGCAACAAGGCAAGTAGCTATGTTTGAGGCTGGAATATGAAAACTGGCGATACGGTTTTATGGGGCGGTTGTCAGTTTCAAATATTGCTAGAGCTAGATGATGAATTTGTCTATCTAAGTACAAGCCACGATGGCGCAGCACTTGTTCACAAATAAGAATTGCAGGTAGTAACTATCCACTGAGGTGATGTATGGAATCGTTTTATAGGCCAGCAACGCGTGAAGATGCCGGAGAGTGTGTAAATATGATTCCGTTAAGCACAGGAGCTATGCAAACTATAGTGCCAACTAAAAACGCGGTGATTGTGCAGCTTTTTGAAATCTTTAATGATGACAACGAGCGCGCAGTGCATAGAGTTGTAAGTATTGAGTGCAAAGATGAATCTTTTTATCCAGAACTAAAGGATGAGGCTTTGCGGATATTGCGCATAATATAATTCAGGTTTTCGACACCTTTGACAGCGCGAGGAAAGAGAGATGTATATCTGTAAACATGAGCGATATTCTTACACTGGCGCAAGCGCAGAAGAAGCATACAGAAATTATTTATTTTCCGATGAAGGCCACGATATGCTTCCACCAAATGAGTTGCAATGGTTTAAGGCTGTCGAAATGAAATGCGGGCTTTTGCTTACAGAAAAAACCACACAAAAACCAGTACAAAAAAAGAAAAGATAAACCCACCACGCCGCGCCACTATGGGCGGCACTAGGAGTATGAGATATGAAACTTGAAAGACTTGGAATGCGCTTAGCCACCTATGGCGTAAATGAAGGCCGGTTCATTGGTGCCGCTGAATTTGCTGGAAACGCTGGAAAGATCGAATTAAATCTATCTCCAGAGCAATGCGAGAGGATTTTCGAAGTGCTGGCCGATTGCCTTGTGAATACCGCAAAGGAAAGCGCGCAACTTCTGACGGTTTCGATTCTTGAACACCAGAAAGTTTTGGAATCTAGCAGTAAGTGATTAAACCGCTAAAGCCTAAAAAATGCCGATGGTGTAAAGAGTTATTCCAGCCTGCTAATTCAATGCAGGTAGTGTGCGATTACAAATGCGGTATCAAACTGGCTGAGAGCAAGCGTATTGCAAAAGAGTCTCAAGTGTTGCGTGTAGCGCACAATGAAGCGAAAAAGAGGATAAAGGATAATGACAGGCCGTACTGGATTAAAAGAGCGCAGATTGCATTTAACGGGTGGATACGGGCGCGTGATACCGGACTACCCTGCATATCGTGCGACTGTCCAGACGGAAAAGGTAAGCGTAATGCTGGCCATTATAGACCCGCTGGCGTTAATGCCGCGCTACGCTTTGAGCCTGATAACTGCCACGGACAATGCGAACGATGCAACACAAGTCTATCTGGTAACTTGATACCGTACCGCAAGGCGTTACTGCTAAAAATAGGGCTGGATAGATTGGATTCGCTGGAAAGCAACAATGATATAAAACGATGGACTATAGACGAACTCAAAGCGATAGAAATCGAATACAAAGCCAAGCTGAAAAGATTGCGGTAAGTCCTTATAGCAACCCGTAACGCTATGGGGATAATAACGGAAACCAGAGAGAATAATTATGCAATTCTTTAGAGACCTAGCTACCAACTCAATACTGAACAGAACCAACCTAGACGAGCTGTACACAGAGCTTGTAGAGAACGGATTGCAGGACATAGCCGACGATATGAAAGCGTTGCAGCTTGGATTGCGGATTAGCGGAGAGAGATTGTTCAGGCTGGCATTTTACCTGACAATCACAGAGAGCGTTAAGCGTGGCTGAAGTGTTCCTGATAAAGCGTTGCGGCGTACTGATGCCAGCTAGTGAGGCGGATACAGAAACGCTTGCCAACATAACAGAAGGCGAAACAGTACGCGCCGACATTAAGCGGCCTAGAAACGTTGCTTTCCATAAGAAATACTTTGCGCTGCTAGACGTGCTATTCAATATCTTTGAACCAGTGATAACAGGCGATAAGTGGTACGGCGGCGTTCGGCCTGTAAAGAATCGTGACAGGTTCAGAAAGGATATTGCAATAGCTACAGGTCATTATGACCTAGTAGTGAATATCAAGAATGAAGTACGCGCAGAGGCTAAATCTATCAGCTTTTCCGCAATGGACGAAACGCAGTTTTCAGAGTTGTACAGTAGGACGCTTGATTATGGATTGCTCAAGATAGCCCACGGCAAGACAAGGGCGGATATTGATAATTGGGTGTCGCAGATAATGGATTTTTCCTGATTGATATACGCATATTCCACACTACACCATCACATAAGCACTAGATACAATGAAGGCTCAAAAGGAGAAACGCATGAACGATATAAACTCATACCAATTTAACCGGATCATTTTAGATATTGTTGAGTTGCTGCAAGACCTACGCAGTCAAGGAATGGCGTATATCGCAGCATTTAACGGATCAGGCAGCTTTGACTTTAGCCTGTACGCTGATAAAGAAACGCTGGACAACTGGTCAAACAGTGCAGCGGGTAGCAAAGAGTATCAGGCGCTATGCAATTATTACATAATGCACGACGATACTACAGCCGCGCACATGGCATGGAATGAGTTGATAAAATACAAAGACGCGCCAGAGTTTGACCTTGAGGCGATACTAAACAAATCAGAATATGAGGAAGAAAGATAATGAGCGTACTATCTGAAATACAAAAGAAGTTAAAGGTAGCAAAGGGCAATGAAAACTCGTTTGGCGGTTACAAATACCGTACATGCTCTGATATTCTTGAGGCGGTAAAATCACTTCTTCCAGAAGGATATTTCATTACTCTAAGCGACGATATTGTTATGCTTGGAGACCGCTATTATGTAAAAGTAACGGCCTCATTATGCAGTGGCGCTCTTATTCATTCAGTAACCGCATTCGCTCGTGAGTCGTTCACAAAGAAAGGCATGGATGATAGCCAGATAACCGGCGCTGCATCCTCATACGCTCGCAAGTATGCCTTAAACGGCCTGTTTGCTATCGACGATACAAAAGACGCTGATAGCATGGATAATACGTCGCACGTAGCACACAAAGACGCTGACGTTAAGACAGAAATGGAATACCAAGCGGTTATTGACAAACACCTTGATAGCCTTGTATGCGTCCGTGATGCTCTGAAAATAGAGGACTACTCAACGGCCAAGGAGGCATGGTTAGAGCTGGATCAGGAAACACAAATGAAAGTATGGAAAGCGCCACGGGATGGCGGATGGTTTACAACAAAAGAGCGGGCGCAGATGAAAAGCAACGAGTGGAGCGCGGCACAATGAGACAATGGCAACCAAAAACAGGCGGAGTAGGCTTTTCTATCATCGACGGTAAGCAGGTAGATCACCGCACATTTACACTAGGCGGTATAACGATAGAAGCACCAGCCCGTATAGATTTCAGCACAGGCGTAGCTAGACATGCCACACGTAAAGGCATGGCTCTGTACGCATTGCCAGCGGGTAGAACTATTAGCGAATTAGGAGAGTTCGTATGAGAGTCGTAGTAGAGAAAAGCCAGTCAGGTAAAACATTCAGCATTGCTTTGATGGATGAAAACGACAAGACCTATCTGGCGATAAAGAATTGCAAGATAGCCAAAAAAGGTGACGGAACAGAGTTTGTCTCGCCTCCTAGCGTTAAAATGGACGATGGCAAGTGGCTTAACCATGCGTACATATCAGCAGAGTTGCAGGATAAAGTATTGGCTACGCTGGAATCTATGGAACAAGCGCATACAGCTTCTAATCCTAGCGAGCCGTTGCAGAATGATCCTGACTTCGACGACGATATTCCGTTTTGATATTCGGCAATTACGGATACCGCGCACCAGCCGCATAGCGATAATGGAAAAAAGGAGAGAGTTATGAAACTGCAAAGACTGAGAGAGCTGGCGTTGGGTGCGACTCAGAAAGAGTGGAGCATTATTGATGGATATTATCCGGGCTTCATTGAAATATTTGGCATAAGTTTCAAAGTAAGCATTGTGACAGCAGCTAGTGATTTGTCTGGCGTTCACAGCCTGCAAAGGGAACATGATGCCGCCTACATCGCTGCCGCCTGCCCCGCTAACATTCTGCCGTTTCTTGAAAGTTACCCACTGGATGCCACTACCACCACCCCCAACCGGCGCGGGTGAGTTATGAGCGATAGGGTTGATCCGCCAGTTACTAGAGAAGACGGAATGCGCAGAGAGTGCGTTATATGCACCTATGACGATTGCATATTGATAGCAAAGTACAACGAAGTTATTGAAAAATGGATGGTTGCTCAACCATATCCAGTTATGACATTAAGTCACAATTTAGTAAAAAGTTTTAAGTATTGCGATGAGATATTTAATCTTTGCGCATAACACTAACCCCACCCCGCGTTAATGGTGGAATGATTTTGGAATAACACCGGAATTAACGCGAGAGCGTAGCGAGTCGCGTTGAATGACTTGTTATGCGTCACGACTACTGTATGAATTATCAGTGAAAGTAGTTGTTGACAGTCACGCGTTACCTGTTATTATGACTACATCAACCACGGAGATGCAGACATGAAAACACCATACGCTAGAATTACAAAACAAGACGATGAGGGAAACTTCTTTTCTTGGGTTCAACAGTTCGAGTGCTTAAATACATTATTATCAGAAATACTCAGGCTAGAGGATAAGCATGGCGAATGGAATATAGGATATAGCGAAATAACAATGGGCGAGTATTTGCGGGCTTGCAAGAGTGATAGTTAAACCAATAAAACCAAGGGACGCGTATCCTTGGATTTTGGAAAAGCACTATGCAAAGCGGCTATGTCCAATATCTTACGCATTCGGTATCTTCGACAATGACAAGCTGCGAGGAATTGTGACTTATGGAATGCCTGTTAGCTCAAGTCTTAGGGATGGAATATGTGGCAAATCCTATTCTGATAGGGTTATTGAGCTTAATCGACTCTGTTGCGACAATGAAAAGAACATGGCATCTATGCTTGTCGGATGGTCGTTAAAAATGATACCAAGCCCATCCGTTGTTGTAAGTTATGCCGATACGGCGCAGGGTCATATAGGATATGTATACCAAGCCTGTAACTTTATATACACATGGTTAAGCGCAAAACGTACCGACTGGAAGTTAAAAGGAATGGAGCACCTTCACGGCGCTACTGTGGCTGATATGTCAAGAGGCAAAGAAAACAGAGCGCAATATATGAGGGATAAATTTGGAGATGATTTCTACCTAGAAGAAAGACCAAGGAAGCATAGATATATATATTTTACAGGGACAAAGAAGGAAAAAAAGCTAATGAATGATGCTTTATTATATCAGATTGAAAAATACCCAAAAGGAGAGTCACTACGATATGACTCTGGAACATCGGTACAAACTCAAGGAACGCTTTTCTAATGAAACCTAAATCCGAGCTAATGCGCAACACTCGCGCAAAGCGGAAGAAAGACGGACTGGTAGAGCTGCGCCTGTGGCTGACACCGGAACAGAAAGAACGCGTTTTGAAGTACGTGGCGCGGTTTAATCGCAAATAGCACTGAGTTGAGGGGCGAGAGATGAGCAAAGCGAAGAACAAGTCCAGTGGCGAAGCCACGACCTCCAACGCGATGTTATGTGCCGGTGATTATGTGCTGGCTACAAAATACAGTGATGGCGACCCGAATGACCAATGGAGCGTTGGATTTTACAACAGCACATTAGACTATGGTGAAGGGCGTGAAAGATACCAAGTTGTCGATGGTGAAGGGAAACAGTTTCGCGGAAATGGATTTCGCAGAATAAAGAAAATAAGCCGTGAGCGCGGCGAGTTTATTCTGATAAACACGCAAAACATACAAAGTGGTTCGCGCAGCCTTTGGTGGTGGGCGCGGGCAAAGATTGGCACATAACACCAGAGTTAAGCAGTGAGCGAACAGAGTGAGCGAGTCGGCTTGAACGACAAGTTATGCAACGACATGACGATTAGTATGCAAACTTTTGAAGATGAAAACGGACAGTTTGGAGTGCAGGTTATTGTCTCTGGTCTGGAAACCAATGAGCAGGCAGACAGGGCTATTGCATATTTGCAGAGCCTTATTTGCGGAAAAGAAATGATGGTGAATTGATATGAAAAAACTACACATTGCAATGAGTCCTTTAAGCGGAACAATCTTTGCCGGTTCGGTGCTGAAAAGCGGAATATGGGCAGCAGGTAAGCAGGATTTGACCATTGAGGCATTAGTTGCGGTGGCAGAGCATGGCTTGAAGTTTGGGAAACCGATTGAAATTAGTAGCGCCGATGGCAAGCCTGAATACAGGATTACAGTAGAACGAGTTGGTGCATAACACTAATTCGACACCAAACCTGTCCAATATCATTCCTGATGGCGCATAACATCCCTGCGTTATTCAGGAATATCAGGCGGTTAGTGTGGAGTCAGAAATACTAAATGGACGCGGTGTATAACGTGCTATTTTAGGTATGCAACCCGCCAAAAGCACGTACAGCAACTAGCACAGCCTCGGCGGTAATATTGGACATATAGGTGTAATTACCTAGTGCAATCCATGTCAAAGCGTAGATACTGAAAGTGAATCAACCAAGGAGAACGCCATGAAAAACTTAATCTCACCACGGCCTGCATTGTTCTGGACTGGATTTTTACTCAACATCCTACCGCTAAACCTGTGTTTATTGGGAGTCCTAACCATAGATCAGGCAAGCTACTGGATGGATATTGGCTGGTTGCCAACATGTATTTTAATGCTTGTCAGCTTTGATTTTCCTCTGATAGTATTACTGTTAATCATCAAAGCCATGATGCTAGGAGCGGGGCAGAAGTTCTACCCCTTCTACATGGCTGTCAATATGCCACCAATTCAAGTAGTGGCACTATTGATATTCACGATGATTATTGCAGAAATCAGTTATATCCAATACCGCGCTTCTTAGCAATGCAGTTAGCCATGTACTCAGCTTTTCTAACGGGGTCATCATCGGCCTCGTTAGCCCAATCATGCTCACACATAGACTGAATAATTACGCTTTTTGAGTCATCGCCAACCGTTTCAGCAGCTTTAGCCGCTTCAGCAGGAGCGCCAGTACCCACGGCTTGAGCTTCTTCATTCAAGCCGTGAGCAATGTTATACGCTGCCAGCTTGTCTTTTGTTTCCTGCGCTGATTTTTCAGCCTGCGCAGTACGATATTCGATACTGTTAGGGTCTAGCATCGGGTCAGCTTTTGGCTTTTTCAGTGCTGCAACAATTGATTCTATGCTGTAATCGCCCATTTTTTAATCCTCAAATGTTAAGTAAGTTGCTTGTATCGTCTATCCAGCCCATTTGATTTATAGTTATTAAACTACCAGAAGAGGCTGATACAAATAGGTTGTTGGCTGAAGCCGCTAGATAGGTTTCTATCTGTGCACTAGATGCGCCAGCAGTTCCATCAACTACAACATCAAAATTTGTAATACTGCCGCCAGTGATTCTGTTAAAAGCTGCATATTTTTTACCGGCGCTGCTACTTTCCAGCAATATGCCGAATTGCCCAATAACATTAACTGGTAAACTGCTCGCTGA
>OFRM01000442.1_pt1 | contig 17451 bp, 23 predicted proteins | sample 1543101 | NCBI WGS metagenome assembly OFRM01 (sample SAMN07774223, study PRJEB24372) | wastewater metagenome | isolation source: Exp Tend VB 0WW | collected 2016-02
CTCTTATAGTGAGCGCCCTTCTCCTCGGCTGCGCTCCACCCACGCAGCGCCACCTGCCGCCTCTGCCGCGCGAGCATCGCGCGCCCGCCCCAGGCGAATACAACCCGCTCTGCGGCGGCGACGTCGCCGTGAAGCCATGGGCTGTTGACTGCATCCCCCGCTGTCTGCCCACATTACGCATGCACATCGCATGCCACGAGGGTCTAGAGTGGCACTATTTCGCTGCTGACGGCAAAGCGGTTACAAGTGAATGGATATACGTTGCTAACGGGTTGTGCGATATCGGCGGCGCTGTCACGCCGTCGTACGACGTGTACCACATTGCGCTAGAAGACCGCACCGCCGAAATGCTCGACGGCGCCGCCAACGGGACGTGGGAAGAAGACGTCGCCGATGGTGCGATACCGTGTACAGGTAAGCCGGATGTCCTACTCGTGAACTACTTCGCCGAACGCGGCGACCGCGCTTTCTACATCGGGACAAAGCTGCAGCCTTGACACCGTCATGACGTTCCGCTAAAGTGGTCTTAAATGGCCACCTCACCACAGCCTAGCCACTACCAACAAGCCATCATCGACGCGACGACGCAGGCAGTGCGAGCGCTGAAGTGTGGACAGCCGTATCAGAACATCGTCGTCGAGGCGACTGCGGGTGCAGGTAAGACTTCGACGATTTTGCTTTGTGTTCAAGGGCTTGCGACATCGTGCCCTGGTAGTCGCAGTGTCGTCGTCGCTTTCAACAAGCGCGTTGCCGACGAGATGGCGGCCAGACTACCCAGCACGGCAAAGGCGATGACGCTGCACAGTCTTGGTCGGGCTGCTTGGGTGCGAACGGTAGGTCGCCAAGTCGAGGTAGACGGCAACAAAATCGGGCGCATCGTTCAAGCTGAGATTGATGCAAATCGTATGCCGCGTTGGCTGCGCGGCAAGGTCGCCAAGTTGGTGGATCTGGCACGCATGCACGGCATCGTTCCGGGCGCTACTATAGCTAGCACGCATGACGATTGCGTACAATCAACAGCAAGCCACTCGCAAGCCTCACCCCCTACTGCCACCCCTGCCTCTACTCACGCCACCGCGTTAGGCCCGCTACAGCCCCTTCTGGATGACGTCGATGCAGAGTGGGAACGGCTGATGCTGCGCTTTGATGTCAGCTTCGACGATACTGCTACATCGAAGCAGATTATACGACATGCTCGTGACGTCCTGACGACGTCGAATCGGTACGGCCACCGTATCATCGACTTCGTGGACATGCTCTACCTACCTACACTATGCGCGGCCACGCGGTGGGATATCGACGCCGATGTCGTATTCGTGGATGAGCTGCAAGATCTCGACGTGCTACAGCAGAAGATGTTGCAGCACCTTATCCGACACTGTGTGTTTGTAGGGGTTGGAGACCCACAGCAAGCCGTCTATTCGTGGCGCGGCGCCGACGCTGATGCGATGCAACGCATCGCCACCGCGACGCGAGCGAAGACGTTGCCGCTGTCGATCTGCTACCGGTGTCCCTCGGGGCACATTCAGGCGGCACGTAAATGGTCGCCGCGCATCGAAGCTGCGCCGGGGGCCTGTCCGGGTGTATTCGAGCGATACGACGCAGAGGGCAAACTTGCGTGTAACTCGGTCGCAGCGCATGGTGACGATTGCGAGTGTCGTCTGGGCGCAAACAAGCGACTTCAGCCGACCGACTTTCAACCCGGCGATATCGTCATCTGCCGCGCTAAGGCTCCGCTGGTCAAGATGGCTTTCTGGCTGATGCGTGCGCGACGACCCTGCCGAATCCTTGGGCGCAATTTGGCCTCGCCGCTGCTTAGCTTTATCGATTCGATGCGGTGTACTGACGTCCCGTCGCTACTGCGCAAGGTCAACATGGTAACGCAGCGGCTTATTCTGCGCGCCCTGGACCTCGACGACGAGACAGTAGCCGAAGAGGCTCGCGATCGTCAAGCTGTCATCGTGGCTGTCGCGGACGGCTACGATGGTGACGACGTGGCAGAGCTACGCGCTGAACTTGAGGCCCTCTTTGGCGACGGCGAGGACCGCGGCAGCGTCGTGACGCTATCGACCGTGCATAAATTCAAGGGCGGCGAGGCTGATCGGGTGTGGTGGTTGGATCATCACAAGCCGGACCCTGAGAGCCGCGGATATAAGCATGACTGGCAACGTACCGAGGCCGGTCACATCAGATTCGTGGCCATGACCAGAGCGCGCCGAGAACTGCGCTTTTTTCGCAGTGAGGGCTTGACTGCGGCAGGGTGATGGGTGTATGGTTAGAACATAGGGCGCGTGCTCTACTTTGAAAGGTCTGACAATGGAAACTGTTATTGCTCTTGTTGTCGGTGGTGTTCTTCTGTTTTTCTCGGCTATTATCCAGAGCTTGCTGGGTGCTTTTAGCGGTTGGGCAGTGAGCCTAACGCCGCTTGGCGACTGGATTCGGCATGTTCTTGATAATCCCAACTACACGCTCGCAGAACTGGGAGCCTTGCTGGGTTTTGTTGGTGCTTTCTTCCGATCGACGCAGACCAAGACCTAATTGGGGGTATGGTTGATGGGGTGGACACAAAAGGATGGAGGTAAAAGACACATGAACCTATTTCAAATTTGGTTAAAGAGACACGACGCGTGCCAACCTGCTCTAAACTGGCTAGGCGACCGCGCTCCTGAAACTGCTTGGCGCGAGTGCCCGCGAGCGGATTGGATGTTGTGGGCCGCAGGCAAGCTTAAAGCTGATCGCAGGCTGCTGGTGACGATCGCATATCATATCGCACGCAAGGTGCTACATCTCGTCCCCGCTGGCGAGGATCGCCCACGCATCGCGATCGAGACAACAGAACGGTGGGTTCGTGGCGAGGCTACGATCGAAGAGGTGCGGGCAGCTAGGCAGGATGCGTGGGACGCCTACGCCTACGCCGCCACAGCCGCCGCCGAGGCCGCCGCCTACGCCGCCTACGCCGCCGCCGCCTACGCCGCCTACGCCGCCGCCGACGCCTACGCCTACGCCGCCGCCGCCTACGCCGCCTACGCCGACCCCGCATCACACGCTGACATCGTGCGCGAAGTGCTGCCATGGGAGATGGTCAAAACCCTATACGACAAAGGAGCTTGAACATGTGGACCGAGAAAGACATTGCTGACACTGTACGCGAAGTTGCTGAAGACTACGACATCCAGCCTAGCCTCATCGATTTCACCAACGATGTCGTCGCCAACCTGCCACCACGCCGTCGCTTCATAGTCGTCGGGCAGCGGCGCTTTCTGCCCGATGCGGCGCCGCCGTTTCGCAAAGACTGGACGTGGGACACGATGTTGTCATATCCGTCCGTCACCGAGACGCACACACCGAACGCGGCGCAGCGTCTACATCAAGTAGGGCTGCGCGACGGCAACGCCTACTTCGTCGATCTGTTGCCGCCTGGTCCTGGTTGGGACGAAGAGGCCGAGCGACAGGCTATTGCCAACGCGACGTATCTGCGTGGCGTCGCCGATGCCCTCGGTTGCGTCATCATCGTCGCTGCGGTGAAAGCGCACATTGCTTTCGTGGCTGCCGATCCGCGCCTGCATGCACAGGGTCTGCTTGAGCTGCGACACGGCGTCGTTCCGATTCCGTCGCCGCACGTCACGGCTGCTGACTCGTGGTGGTCGAAGCAACACAAGGTGGACGACCTTGCTGACTTGATTGGCGATTTGGTTTAAGGGTGCTACAATGAGCAAGCGATACAAGACGTACCTTCGAGTCCTTAGTGGACTTACTTACTTTCCGTCGGCGACCGCAAACGTCCTCGACTGGGCAGCGATGGCAATGGCTAAACGGGACGCGGGAGGGTGGACTTTGCGCTCACGTGTCGAGTTCGATGAGGAGCTTCGACGACTGACTCAGCGTCAGCGTCAAGTGCTGACCGTCACTGGGTTTACGGACACGATCGCTAGTATCAAAGCGCTGCGCGAAATCGCTGAGGCTGCTTCGATCTCTAGTGGTCTTCGCGAATGCAAAGATTTCGTTGACTTAGTGCGAGCTGGCACGAAGAAATCATTGCGATTTAAGACGGCTGAGGCGATGAAGCAAGCTGTTGTTGTGCTGCGCGCAGCAGGCGCGACGGTGCAGTAGGGCCTGTACGACGCGGAAGGGAAAGATAGTACAAATGACTAAGAAACCTACAGTAGGTGATTACGTACGACTACTCGCGTGGGGTGGTGAGTGTGAAGGTCTCATCTTGTCGCCAAAGATGGCCGGGTCTGTCGGAAAAATCTTTCGCATTGACTCACATGGCGACCGTAGAACAAATAGTCCGCATCCGCCTGGATTTATCGTAGACGGTTGGGGCTGGCCAGAATCGAAAGTCGAGCTAGTGGCTGGGCTTGTTGGCGACGAGGTCGTGTCGTGAAGTGCAAAGGTCTAGTAGACGGGTTGCCGTGTGGCTTGTCGTCATCGTGCTCGACTGAGTGTGAGCGTCGCGACGCGGTGGCTTTCTCGGGCGGCGAGGATTTCTCGTTTATTACTGACCGCTTGGCTATCGGCAACGTGGCGTCGCGGGCTGTGCCTGGCTTCGTCGCGGTCGTGTCGGTGCTGGCGACGGAGCGAGAGGGAACGCTGTGCGATGAGACAGCGGGCGCACCTGTGGTGCCTGGAGGTGCGCCCGTAGAACTAGCTTGGGCTTCTCAGCATGAGGCACTAAGCCTGAAGTGGTCCGTCTTAAAAAGCGGCGAGCCCTACAACACGCCGATCTACTGCATCGACCTCGCCGACGGAGAGTATTTGCACTCACAGAGTGTCGATGCACACGATCTCGGCGACTATCTCGACGACGCAATGCAGTTCATCGCCCACCACATCGCCCGTGGCTGCGTCCTGGTCCACTGCGGCGTGGGCAAGTCACGCAGCGTCGCGATTGTCGTCGCGTATCTCTGCCGTTACGCTGGCATGAGCCTTAGCGAGGCGCTTAGCTTCGTTCGCGAGCGCAGGCCGGGCGCGTGCCCCGCGCCGTGCTTCGTTGACGCGATCAAGCGCTGGTTGAAGCTCGACGAGCTGGCGTCGAAAGGGCCAAGACGATGAGCAGCAGGCGGGTAAGCGCCGTTCCTGTTAACTGTTGACATTTCGACGCTATCGCGATATGATGCCTCTTCCACCACAAAGAGGACGACATGGCATGGCTGCTTCTGAATTTCAATTCACTCTCGCTTCACGCGGCTCGATCATCCCAAAAATCGTGCTTTCTGGCCCATCGGGGGCAGGCAAGACGACGACGGCACTTCTTTTCGCATATGGTCTCATCGAAGGCAAGTCCGAAGAAGACTGGCAAAACATCGTCGTGCTTGACACTGAGAACCGCCGCGCGCTGAATACGCTAGGTCGCGCCTTCAAGTTCGAGGACAATCGTGTGGTCAAGATCTGTCGCTTCTTTCACGCGCCGATCGAAGCGCCGTATAAGCCCGATCGCATGATCCGCGCAATGCACGCGGCTGCTGCTGTACCCGTGCCCAACCCGGAAAAGCGCGTTGTTGTGCTCGATAGTGGCACCGACGAGTGGGAAGGTAGGGGTGGTTGTCTGGATTGGCATCGTCAGCTTGGCGGGCGGGACGTAGATTGGAAGACCGTATCGCCGGCTCACGACGAGTTCCTCGACGCAATGCGGCATCTTCCGTGCCCTGTGATCATGACACTTCTCGAAGCGCAGAAGCACGACATTGAGAAATACACCAACTCAGCCGGCGCCGAGAAACATCAGATTCGCAAGTTGGGGTTGAAGCCACGTCAGCGCGAATGTTTTGAGCGTAAGTTCGACATTCACTTGACGATCGAGCACGGCACCAACAATGCCAGCGTCGGCGCGGGTAAAGACGTGACCGGCCTGTTTACCACGATGCTACCGCGTCCACTAACCTGTGCAGACGGTGAGGCTGTGGCGTACTGGGCAAAGAATGGCGTTCCGGTTGGCTCCGAAGACTGGATTATCACGCGAGCACAAGAGTTACGTACAGCACCGACGCTGGAAAAGCTGGTAGATCTGTTCGCGTTGACCAATAAGCAGATCGCCGGCATGCCTCTGATTCCCGAGTTCCGCGACGAGATCACGAAGGCCAAAGACGAAGCCAAGGCACGACTCGGCTTAACTAAATAGTTGACACTCACAAGCAGATAGCTTATACTACTTTCGTTCGTAATCACAAAGCAACCACCACAAACAAAGGACAGAGAATGAGTACTATCACCCTCCCTACCCTGGTCGAAGGCGCGACGCTGAAGCTGACCGATCCGCGCGGTAACAACGATGCTGACTTCGTGACGAAGAAGGGACGCCCCGTCGATGCCGTCTGCGTTGACCACGCCATCATCGAGACCGGCAAGGGCACTGCGGCTGTGCGTCTGCTGTTCGTCGTCGTCGAAGGTCAGAGCGACAATGATCAGGATGTCAAGGGCCGCAACATCGTGACCGACAAGTACATTTCGGCCAACGCCGCGCCCTACACCTTCGCCGACATGCGCCTGATGGGCTGGAACGTGAAAGACGGCGCCGAAATCGAAGCATTGGAAGCCGTCGCCAACGGCGATATGAGCAAATCTGGGCTCGGCAACAAGGTCGTCCGTATTGACATCAAGTCGGACAGCTTCAACGGGCAGCCCGTCAACCGGGTCGCTGGCGTCAGCCAGCCCCCGCAGAAGCTTAGCGGTGGCGACGTTAAATCGAAGTTCGCTGGCCTCGCCGATGCTGTGAAGAAGTCGAAGGATGGTCGGCCGTCGGCAAGTCCCAACGCTGGCGCGGCTGGTGCCCCTGGCAACCGCAATCCGACCTCGCCGCCACCTGCGCGTACTGACGGGACCGGCACTGCCGCGGACACCGACGAGATCCCGTTCTAGTCGGATTGACGAAGCCGGTGTGAGTGCTTCGTCGCCGTCCACGTAAGTCTAGGTTGGTTGTCCAGCCGTCTTGTCAAGACGAAGACTTACACCACTTTAGAGGGCAACGGCGCGGGAAGAGGAAAACCGCCTGTGCATATCTACCCTGCAAACCAGTAAAGGCAAGCGGTCATGATAATCGAACCGAAAGCGACCACCGCACGAGTATTCACATGCCCCCAAGAGTACAAGCCTGAACCGCGCCGAATCTCGATCTTTCTCGCTGGGGGAATCACGGGCTGCTGGGATTGGCAGAGTCGCGTCGCCACGCTGCCAATTGCGCGATACCCCTGGGAGGTCGATTTTCTGAATCCGCGAAGACCGTTCTTTGATGTGGGGAATCCCGCCGCGACTGTTGAGCAGATCGAATGGGAACAAAAACATCTAGAAAAGGCAGACGCGATTCTGTTTTGGTTCTGCGCGGAGCAAGTGCAACCGATTGCGCTGTTCGAATTGGGCTGCTACTCAGCCACGGAAAAACCGCTATTCATTGGTGTGGATGACGAATATCCGCGTCGTATCGATGTGATTGAACAAATGCGACTCAGGCGGCCTGATATAAAAGTGGAAACTTCCGGCCTTGGTGTTTTGTGTTGGCGAATTGAATCGTGGTTGTCCGAGCGAATGATGCGCATATAGGTATACGCAGCTATCACTACGGGCAGCTTTAACTACCTTATGTATGCACTTCTCTACCAAATCTACAGCCTCACCTACACCACCCACATCTACACCCCGATTCACCTGCCTGGACTTTGAGACCACGTCACGACATGTCGTAGACGCCCACATCGTCGAGGTCGCTGTCGTAGATTTCACCAACAGCGGCGACATAGCCACCACACTGCATACACGTATCGACCCTTGCATAGCAATCCCACCTGAAGCTACACATATTCACGGCATCCACGATGTCGATGTAATCCCGGCACCGATGCCAGCGGCGACGTTGCCACGGCTGCTGCGCTGTATTACAAGCACCACACTTGTAGGATACAATATCGAAGCCTACGACTTAGAGGTGCTACGGAACGAGTGTACGCGATACGGTCTACTTGACGCCTACGCGGTGACACGCAGTACGATTCACGTCGTCGATGTCATGGCGTGGGCGCAAACGGTAGCGCGGTACGGGCAACGCGGACTAAGTCAGATGTGTGCGCGATACGGCGTCGAGATGGGACAAGCACACAGCGCCGTCGCCGACGCCACGGCAACCGGGCGGTTGTTGCTGGCGATGATACGAGCGGGTGATGTGCCGGCCTCGGTCCTGGCTTGACAGCGATGGCTTGACAGCGACGGCGGCATCGTGTACCATGGCTTAGTGCCTAAACCCCTCAAAGCCCAGCTCACCCTCGACAGCCTACTTGAGCCCGACGTCAAACTTGACAGCCGCGTCGTCACCACTGACGACCCACGATGGCCGCAGGTGCTTCAAGACCTCGCCAACGTTGCGAAGACGAAGCGGTTTGTTGGAATTGACTTAGAGTATTTCTCCTCATCCGTCGCCACTGGCGGCGATCAGGACGGCGACGAAGACGACCCTTGGACGACGACAATACGACTTGTTCAGGTCGCCGTTGGCAGCGTCTGCCTAGTCGCGGACTTCGGAGGCGTCTGCGACGACCGCACAGCAGCGGCACGACGGTACGGCGACACGGGCGAGGCGGACACTTACACCTTCGACGGCGAAACAGTCACCGTCCCGCGCTTCACACCTGGCAGCTTCCTCGACATCCTACGCAACGTCTGCGAAGATCGCGCCGTCGTCAAGGGGTTGCAGAACGCAAAAGGTGACGTACTTCGACTGCGCATCGCGTGGGGTATCAGAACGCGCAACATCCGCTGCTCAATGCTTGCCAGTCAGCTTTACTGGGCCGGTGTCAAGGGCATTCGGCATGGCTTAGGCTTCATCACGGAACGCGCCGTACAAGCCAACGCATTGGGCGTGTGGCTCGTCGAGAAGCGACTGCAGCGATCAGAATGGCGTTGGAAGCTGTCGAATGCGCAGATCAACTACGCCGCGACCGACGCCCTAGTCATGTGGCCGTTGCTGCGATGGCTATTGACTTTGCTCAAAGATGCTGGTATGCAAGCCGCGGCTGAGGCCGAGTTTGGTGCTATCGCACCCTTCGTTGAGTTTGAGTACCACGGGCTGCCCGTCAACCCCGCGATGCTCGACGACCATATCCGCATGTGGAAGCGTGGGCGCGAACTGGCGATAGCGCCGTTTCGACGTCGCTACCCAGGCGTCAATCCGTCGCAGCCACAGGTTGTCGCCGTGGCCTTGACAAAAGACGACTGCTATGGGGGTCATGTCTTCTACGAACTCGACGAGACGAAGCCGCGACGTCGCCCTGTCTGGATTCTCGGCGAGCGCTTCGACTACGGTTTTCGCAAGAAAAACGATCGCTATAGCGAAGCTGAAGATCACAGCGTCAGCGAAGCTGTCCTGTCGAAGTTCAACAATCTGCCCTGGATTTCGGCCTTGCTTGACTGGCGCAGCATGGGCGTCGTGATCAAGTGGATGGAGAATGTGCAGAAGCGCCTTCGACGCGATGGGCGAGTACGTGCCGAATATCGACAGATCGCGGGCGGTGAGAGTCGCAGCGGCGACGACAACAGCACCGGAGCAGGGATGGGACGTTCCGCAGCGTCGCGACCTAGCCTGCAGCAGTCCGCGAATCCTCAACCCAAATTGTCCACTTTGATTCACAAAGCGATGGGATGGCAAGGTGACATCGTCGCGATGTCGCCACGATTGCCGTTTGTGCCCCACGATGCCTACGCGGCTGCGTATCTACGTTGGGCCGCTGCGCGTCTGCGCGGCGATGTCGCCGACCCCTTCGCGGTGTCTACCGCGCCATCAGTGACCGCCGCACCGTCGGTAGTCGTCGGCGACCTCGACGAAGACGAGACTGACGCAGACGACTACCAAGTTTTCACCGACGCGGAGCTGACAGCACGGTGGTACGACGAGCTTGCGACGCAGTGGGAGTCGCGACCCGGCAGCTTTCTCGTCGCCGACTTCAGCCAAGCGCACATGCGCATTGCGGCGCAGGCAAGTCAGGACCAGCAGCTCTGCGAAGATTTTCGCCTTGACCGCGATGCGCACCTCAAGCTGGCCTACGACTTCGGCGTGGCGACGGGGCAGATACCAGCGGACTTACCGATTGAAGCTTTCTTCGCGTGGTACGACAAGAAGCACCCGAAGCATAAATTCGTCAAGTCGCTGCGACAACCAGCAAAGACAGGTAACTATACGTGTCTCAACCTGGGATCGACGGCTCGCCTTAAGGGCGCGGGCGACACAGCCAAGCCACCTATTCATTTGACTTACGATGAGTGGGCTCTAGATCGCGACGCTTGGCGACGTCGTTACGTCGGCCTGGCGACGTATCAGCGACAGCACATCGACGCCTGCAACTCCATTGATGTGGTCATTGATGGCTACCACTACGGCGCCGCGTGGGCGTTGACATCGGGACGTCGCCTCTGGCTACGCAAAGAAGCTAACAAGTACGACCGCAGCGAGCCAAAGCACTGTAGATCCTGCGGCAAGACGCATGGCAGCCTCACCGTGCGCGGTACAGACGCGGTGGCGCTGCGGTGGATGGGGACTGAGGCCGACGCGATTAAATGGGCTTTGGCGCGCATTCTAGAAGAGTGCGATCAGCACGACGCTTACTGGATGGCACGCGGTCACGTCGCCCCTTCGACCGTATGGGGCGCGCGGCTGGGATCGATGGCACACGACGAGCTTGACGCGACGGCGAGGCGTCAGTGCGCCGTCGAGGTCGCCGCCTGCATCCGCAAATGGTTCGCGGCCGGGTTGCGGTGGTCTGGGGTTGTTGACGTTCCGGTCGAGCCTGCCGACGCTAAGGATACGGATTTGATTGTGAAATGTTGGGCCGATAAATAAAGTGAAATAGTGTTGACGCGATCAGGACGTGGCGCTAAGCTTTGAAATGGAGGCGACGACATGGCTAAAGTGCTCAAAACCCGATGGGAACCTGCAACTGGACCTGGACTACATGTGGTTCTATACCGACTGGGTGATAGTGACCTTGCGTATGAAGTCCACACTAGCTCAGTTAGCTTAAGTGCCAACGGCAGGGCATGGGTGCCTTCATCACCAACGAAACGTGTTGGCTCTGTTTTTTATCAAGCAACCTATGGTTGGCGCTGGCGTCGCGATGGCGTCAACGAACAGCGCGGCAGCCGTCTAACCACCCGCGACTGCGCTGTCTCGGCGTTGCTGTTTGCGCTTCGGCAGGAAGGCAAGGTGTAGTGTGTTTGATCAACCCGTCAGCAAGTATCTACCCTTACCACGTCGTAACCACGTCGCCAACGGTTTAACCGAGTGGCAGTGTGCGCAGATCGATGATTTTGATGTTGATTGTTTCGATGGTATTGTCGTGACGATGTGGGCACTTGATCCACGCAAACTGACGCCGACGCAAGAAACTGTTGACGTGGCTAATCTGTTGCGCTTAAACGAGGCTAACCTCGCCTGGTGTTAGCGCGGGTTTTGCAGATGACACATGGATTCAGAGGAAGTGGAGCTGGTCCGCGCACTTCTAAAGCAATAACCATGACAAAGAAGCAAATCACCGAACTATCACCCGACTTCCAGATCGTCATCGACGAAATGGAGCTGACGGTTACGTGTTATCTCGACGAAGCCATCGAAGTAACTGGAGGTCGTCAGCTCTGGCTGCCAGCCGACCTCATAGGTAAGGACGGCAAGACGCTGATCACCTACCGACATGTAGGTGACAAGCGCAACAGCTACTCAGCATCTGGTTGGTTTCCGTACCACGACCACATGCACGGCGGCATGCACACAACTATCCACGCTGCGCTCGCTTGGGTGCAACGGGCTCGCGATATTCGCGCGGGCAGGGCTGATCACTTCTAAGCCCGTCAGTAATTCTGTTGACTCCGCCACGACGTCGTGCTACTATCCGCACATGCCCTGTCTTCACGAGCTTCCCCTAGCCACTAACCGCTGTCGTCTATGTCACAGCATCGTCGCCAGATCGGCACGACGTGCGGCTCGTCTGCGAGGTCGCTATAGCCATCGTGGCCCTGCACAAGTGCCAAGCCGCGGCCCCGCTGCCCTGACGCTGGTACATGGTGACGACGTCGCCACCTTGCATCTGTACATGCGAGACCGCGCTGAGGGCGAAAAAGCCTCTACTGACATCGTCGCCGAGGTCGTCGAGGACTTGACGATCGGTGGCATTGAGTTTAAGCGCGGCACGGTCTACGACGTCGCGGCGATCGGGCGGGTTGTTGATACGGCTGGCGGCAATGGAGAGTTGAGCTAATGCCCAAGCTGAGCCCAAACGAATGGCGTGGCAAGCAAGAACCGTTGTCGTCGCTGTGTCGTCGCGCTGTCGAGGCCGGCATTGACGTGGCTGCGCTGCGTCGCGACGTGGCTAAAGACTGTCGCCGTCCAGACGGGACGGTGAACAGCAAAGCAGCGTCGGCGAAGCTGCGCGACATGCTGGTGACGAAGCTGTGGGTGACGAAGTTGTCTTTTACACCCGGCATAGCTACAAAACCAAACCAAAGTAACCACCCCCTCAAAGTCTGGGTCTGCGGCGCGCAATGCACAGGCAAGTCCAAACTTGTCGCCCACATCGCGAAGACGTATCAGCTTCCGGTACTCGACGAAGTCGCCCGCATCGAAATCGCCAAGATGGGTGCGACTAGCTTTGATGCCCTACGTACCGATCTCGACGCCGTGACGCGGTTTCAGCGCAACGTCTTCACTCAACAGCTTCAAATGGGCGTCGGCCTTGACCGCTTCGTCAGCGACCGCGCCTTCGACAACCTCGCTTATTGCGCTGAGTCTGCGCGATTTGGTACGGTCGCGGACTTGTGGGACTCGCCTGAGTGTCGCCGGTACGTCGAGTCGATTGCGCAAGCTGTCAACAGCGGCGACGGCGTCGTGTTCTTCGTGCGTCCCGGTGTGGCTGCCGAGCAAGACGGGACGCGGGCACGCGGCGACCTCGACGGTGGCGGCATCGACCGCATCGACGGCATGATCAAGCTCCTGCTGGGTCTTGGTCGGGTTCAGCCGGTGGATGTTCGCGGCGTCCTGTTTCAGGAGCGCGCGACACTCGTGGACTCGGTTCTACGTCGTATGCGTGGATTCGACGGCAAAGGAGCGCAGTGACATGGACGAAATCAAGCAAATTTTTGATCAGCTCCGTCGCGACTTGGAGGCAGCGACGACACCAGAACAGCGCAGCATGGCCATCGACCGCGCCGAGCTGATGATGCAGTCGTTGCTGCTTCGGCGTGGTGGTCAGGACATCGTTAAGGTCAAACGGGGAATGAACTGATGACCACACCCTCACTACGCCCCCTCGATGCCGAAGCCACCGTCAAGACGCTGAACCAAGAGGCCGCACGCTTTCAGGCACTCGCTGCCGCGCAGCTAGCTGTCGCCGAGTCGGCGCAGCGAGCTAAGCTAGGCGACGTCGCCGCGACCGCGCTGACGCTAAAGCATGTCTACGAAGAGGCAGCAGAGCGGCTGTACAGCATCGTAGATGCCATCGTGGCTAGGAGACCGGGACAGGGACAGCTAGGGCAGGGGCAGCTAGGGCAGGCGATGTCTACTACCGCGCCCGCGTCCGCCGCGCTTGCCTATTTCAAGCAAGTCTCGCCCAGCGCGCACATGCTAGCTCAGCGCATCTTGTCTGGCCAGCTCAAGCCGACGCAGCGGTACGTGGCTTTGGCGCAGCTACTTGACAGCGACGACGTCAGCGCCCAGCTACCGCAGCCCGTCCTCGCCGAACTGCGCACCGCCTACGTCCTAATATGCAAGGATCTGCCACAGCTTGACGCAGTGCGGGACTCTTTGATAGAGTTACAACGTCGCTGGATCGCACAGTCGTCTGATGCCGATGTCGGTTTCTTGGCTAAAGCGTTGGGGTTCGTCTCGTCGGCGATGGCCATAGACGACGTCGTCACGTACCGCATCGGCATCGACCACGCCGTCGCCAACCTGACGGCAGGACATTGGCCGGGCGGTGAGATTCAAGCGACCGGACAAGCTATCATCATCGAGTTGCAGCGCCTGCGTCACGATGCAGCCATTCGTAAACGCTTAGATGCTTGACCTAGGAGAATAGACTATGCGCCGGATCTTCGCCTTGCTGCTGTTCATCTTCCAACTAAGCTGCGAGGGTCCATCGCAGAGAGTCCCAGACGACGGGCTACCTTCAAGCATGCCCACGACAATCACACCTATTACCCCTCCCCCGATTGCACTTAGTTTTAACGGCCCTGCTGACGGCGAACTAGCTACGGCTGCTTCTGTCAATGCTCCCTTTCAGGTTCTAGAGAATAGTGTTGAAGCCCTTCGACTTCTGACCTACGGAGGTGGCTTCGACGTCAGCGTCGTGGCGACCTCTGACACGAGCATGTCAATTGCCCCGTTGGGCGCTGTCGTGGTTCAAGTAGCTGGCGTCTGGAAGGTCTATCAGCACAGCCTCACATCGTCAATTGACCCGTTAGCGCTAATCGGCGGCGCGTTTGCCGCGTCTACGCGATACTATGTATATGCGTATGTCAATGCCGGCGTCTTGTCGTTTCAAGTTTCGACTACGGCCCCCGACACTGGCCACCGCTACAAGGCAGGTGATGAGCAGTACCAGTTTATCACTACGTTTTGCACGACATCGGGCTCAACACTGATTCCTTACCGCCAGATTGGCCGTAAGTACACATACACGGATTTTACCGGAACAGACCAAGTCACTGGCAGTGCGACTGTTGTGACTGTTGTACCCTTTACTGTTGCTGTTCCGACAGGAGCCAGCACGGTGATTTTGCAGGCCAATTTTACGGCAGGAGCTGCGGGGCACAGCGTGACCATCAATACCTTCTACAGCCTAGTAGCCTGCCAGGCCGCGCCCGGCACGAACAACCAGCTTGTCACCCAATGCGAAGTACCTGGCATCAGTGGATTTGAGTACAAAGTCGAGAATGCTCTTGACGCTGTTGTAATCTACGCCTATAGCTTCACTTACTAACTTTCTTCGCCCTGATTCCGCCGACTTAGCCCCGCCTCACTTTTCGCTAGACAAACCGCGCGCGACTGCCGATACTTCTATCAACAGGAGGCAGTCATGTCGCAGAGCAAACCCAAGCCCAGACAATCCTCGCTCAGCTCGGTGGCAACCGCTTCGTCGCCATGACCGGCGCCAAAGACCTGAGCCACGGCGTTGATGCAGACGGTCAGGCGTACTTGTCGATGCGTATTGGCCGCAACAGCGCCAGCGTCACCCACGTTCGCGTGACGCTGTGCGGTGTTATTGCAACACCCTACCCGCCGCACCCACCCTGCCCAGCTCCGCATGTCGGACAGCTCAGACAAGCACCGTCCCGTCGCATCGCAGAACCGCAGCGACCACATAAAGGCCCCTGGCTTTGCTGCAAAGGCCCCTGGCTTGTGTTCTGTAACACTTTTGATACCACCTGGGTAGTCGGGGCTTCGGGCGTCGTGACGACGCCTTGCTGCGCGAGTGGCAGCGTCCTAACGTAGCTCGCAACGGTCGCCAGTGCAGACGACCTCTTGTGAAGAGGTCGTCGTGTCTTGTTTCTCGTACAGGGCGATGCGGGACCAGTCAATTACAGGGAAGGCTTCAACACGACGACGCCATTCGTCTTCAGTAATTTCTACATAAGGCATCTGTTCGTAGTCGGCGTCGAAGGCTGGCAGAAAGCTGAGACCGCCGATCTCTTCTCGGTGGTCTTTGACCCATTGCACAATGTATGCCTCTTCGTCGGGGCGGTACGTAATAGTACAGGAGGGGTTGTGGTCCGTCCAGTGCCGTTTATTCAACAGCCAATGATCAAGCTGATCCTTCGCGGTCAGGTCGCCCTTGACGATAGCACCTTCGGGTGCGCGACATGGAAACGCGCATACCCAGGTCGTCGCGTTGTCAACAGTCTGTCCATTCTCGGGACTGAGTGGTGCCCCAGCGTCGCGGAGGACGTGATATACGGGTGAGTGCGCACTAACACGAGCATTCCGCACGTAGTACGCGGAGTGACGACCATGCACGCCGCTGCTACAATTCAACAGGGCCGCGCTGTTACCTGCCGGCTTGACCGTCGTGATGGCAGCAGCAGGGGCAATGCCGAGAGTGGCAGACGTCTGTACGTTCACCTGCCTTGCGCATTCACGAAGCTGCGCAAACAAATCAGCGGCTCCCGGTCCAGTCAGCAGAGGGCAATCCATTTGTCCCGTGATGTCCACGCCAAGCAAGCGCTCAGCTTCAGCATTCTGGCGCCACTGGGGGCGCAGCCCTGGAAAGTGTGTCGCTGTCGCTTGGATGGTGCCAAAAATCGCAGCGGCGACGACTTTGTCCGCTAAAGTCTGCGGTGTGTCGTCGGTGCGGGCGACGGCGATTGAGAGATTGCAAAGGCCAAATGGGCGAAGCACAATCTCGCCGCAAGGGTTCGTCCCTGCCGACTCTTCAACGCTGACGCCCAGATCCGTTTGCCACATCTCGCGACGATGAGCGGACATCGTGCGGGCAGCCGCGGCGCCGCTGAAGATACCAGGCTCGCCGTTCTGCCCTACGAACATCGCGCGCATCTGCGCCTCGACCTCGTCGTCGCTAGGGTCGGTACGCCACACTTCACTGTTGTTCGCGTTCCAGCGGATCGAGGGGTAATCTCCCGTCTTAGCTGTGCGCATGAGCTGATCGCCTTTGGTGTACAGGCTGATCATCGCCGTGCGTCGCATGCCACCACTGACCGCGGCCCCGCCAGTCGCGCATGCCATGTCGTGACAATCAAGGCTCGTCAGTTGCTGCCCTTGACGTGCCAACAGGATGCGCTTGAACGTCGCTAGTAGCTCACGCAGCGGCTCAGGCCCCGATGCCCTGCCGCCCTTGACGCGCAGCACAGCACCTGCTTCGCGGACCTGGCTGAAATCAAAGTCGATGTCGCTGCCCTCAAGCCACCACGCTTTGATACCCGCGCGCAGCGCATCGGCCCACCCCTCTGTGCTGTCGGCGACGATATGCACGGGCTCAGTACGTCCCGTCTGTGTCGCCACAGCAGGTAACTTGGCGATATTCTGCGTCTCGACGCTGAACCCAACGCCGCAGCCCGACATGGAGATGATGAGCATCTCGGGAAACGCTTCGACATCGTTTACGGGCAAGTACGAGCAGTTGAAGATACTTAGATTCTGCCGTCTTGCCGCTGGTCCGGCCATCGCAAGCAACCGCATCGACGGTAATGCCTGCATCGTCAGAATCATGCGACGTCCCGTCGTCGCTAGCCAGTCGGTCATCTGGGGAGCCAGCTCGGTCAGGTACGCAATAGCACGGTCCACCGTCTCGGGCCACGTCTCGCGGCGCCCTTTGGCGTAATCGTATCGGCTGGTCTTATCGAAAAACTGAAACTGCTGAAGTGGCGTCGGAAAATACTGCGCAGCCTCAGCGAAGGGGTTACTGTTCATCTAAGTCCTCTCTAGTGGGACAAGTAAGGTATCACGAAAGCGACGACGACGCAAGCTCG
>OFRM01000447.1_pt1 | contig 17357 bp, 27 predicted proteins | sample 1543101 | NCBI WGS metagenome assembly OFRM01 (sample SAMN07774223, study PRJEB24372) | wastewater metagenome | isolation source: Exp Tend VB 0WW | collected 2016-02
GTGCGGTCGTAGGCTTCTGTCTCGTGGTGGTAGCGCTCGGCCAGTTCCACCGTTTTCAGGTCTTTCTCGGTCGGCTGCCATTCGCACTCAAAGTCCGCGCGGGTCACGCCTAACCCCTCGCTCAACGCGGACCCGCCACGGCTGTGGCTCTCATGCTCTGTGCTGTTCATCGTTACTCCTGTGGCCCACGGGCGGGCCGCTTAAGTCCAACGTTAGGCGTCACTCAATGCGTCGTCAATCATGCTCATTTCAAAGCACTCTATAGGGCGCCTACCTTGGGTGTGTAGCCGAATGCGCAGTTCGATCAATGCGCTTCGATATTCTGTGGTCTTCGCTTTCGTGGCGTTGTGAGCGGCGGCAATGCGCGTCATCCCGAATGAGTCGTACTCTGCTTCGAGAGCGAATGCTGTCCACGTCCTAGCAAAGTCCATAGTGTCCTCTACGTTCAACGACGCCTAACCCGCCGTTAGGCCCCATACGGTGCGCCCAGCTTTGCTGCGGCAGCATCGAGCCGCACCAGCCACTTCGACTGATCGCCGAATTGAGCCATGAAGTCAACGGTCGGATCGGGAAGGGACGCCATACGGTAATAAACACCGCATCGCGATCAAATGGAAAATGACTGTTAGCTGAGAAGTGCAATTAACTCTTCATCCTCGACGCGAAGTTGCTTGAGCAATTTGACCTGATACAATTGTCGTGCATTGCCAGTTCCGGGTGAAGTTGAGGCAACAATAACCGCAGTGCCTTCAACCCAATGGTTTTCGGCCCACGCTTTCAACGCCCAATGTTTCGATTGCCAGTGGCTCACAATAGACTGCTCGCAGTGCGTTCGCCATCAACCGACCCGTAGGTATTAGATACCTTCGTCGTCGTTCCGTCACGTTTCTTAAATGCCGTGATCGAGCCCGTTGGGACGGCAACCCCGAATAGCGTGGCCATGATCGCCGTCATCATGTCGTCGTAGCTCACACCATCCACGCTGGGCATCGCCATAGCGGCCACGTCGTAAATGGCAATGACATCGTCAATCGTCGCCGACGTGCCGCGAATGAACAGCGGACCTGCCGTTCCGGTATCCGTCGTACTCAAATCAACGTAATAGCTGCCGTTCGCGATCTCAGTCGCGTTCGTCGCCCCGGCACTCGGGTTGCCGTAAGCCCCGCCGTTCTTGCTGATCGTGATGACAATCGTCTTTCCCGTGGCTGGTGTGACGTGGTCCGATGCGAGATAGGCTTGCAGCGGAACCCGGATGGCGGTCGATGGTGGAATGCGTTCAGGCATTTAGAACCCCGTAAAGACTCGGGACATCACGACTCCTCCAGCGGACAAAGTTCCCGTGTACGCCGCGTTCGCATACGTCACGCCCGACTCGACATCCGCGACCGCCGGATAGCCTGCTACCTGACACGCACCGATAACCGGATTCGCCGCAGTCCCGGTGTAGCTCGCCTGCGTCTCGGTGTATGAGCCTCGGCCGGTTCCGATGGCTGTCGATAGGTTGATCCTGAAATCGCCAGTCGTCGGGGCCATCCACGGAGTCAGGTTCGAGGCGTAAGTCACGGTGCCGTCAAAGTTGATGTTCAGGCCCGAGCTCGTCGAGCCATTGGCCTGCGTGCCGCTGCCGTAGCCACTGTTGAAAAGAAGCGTCGGCCGCGACGCGGATGCGTGCGTCTTGATTGCCGTTCCGGTGTTCTTGACGATGTTGGTATTCTCGACGTAAGCGGTCGATAGCTGACTGGTCGAAACGTCGATCCCGCTTCCTCCATTGTTGTAAGAATCGCAATTCAACAGAATCGGGCTGCCCGAGCCAGAGGCCCGGAAGCCGTCGCCGCCATTGCTTTCCGAAACGCAATCAACACACACCAAGCCGCCAAACCCTGCACTGCCCGTATACTGGAACCCTGCTGAATTAGACCCGGAGTTGTCGTGAGAAATGCACCTGACGCATATTGCGCCGCTGCCGGAGTGAAAGCCGCCCAAGTTCGCCGTGTTGCTGCCGTTGCAGGCATACGCTTCGCATTCGTAAAACACGATTCCGGCTGTATTCGTTGAAAATCCGTGTCCGCGAATGTCATGGGCGATGCAGCCGATTGCCTTGCTGTCGCCGCCACTCATGAGAACGCCGGTGTTAGTCCCGGTCGTACCGTTGTTGGAAAAGATCATGTTCCTGATGACGCTTGTTGACCCGGAGTTGGTCCAGAGAACGATGGCGTTCGTGCTGCCGTCTATCGTTGCCCTTCCTCCGTCGCCCGGAGTCGTCGTGTACCCCTCGTAGGTCACGCTTCCAGACTGAGTCAATCCGGCCGTAATTGAGTACGTCCCCGCCTTCATGTTGATCCGTGGAGCATCGGCGGCAGAGTTGACAAGAGTGTGAACGACGTTGCCGACGGGCCAGCCGACTGCCCCGTTCGGCCCCAGCCATGCCCCGCCGACTTTGCACGTCTGGCCGCTGGCCCCCGTCGTCGGAACGGTGCCAATCTTGATTGAAGTGCTGACCGTGATGGTCGTGGTATTGCGTGCTGTCACACGGCCAACAAAGGCGGGAGTCGTCGCCCCGTCAACGAACACGGCCGCGAAGTCCCCGACTGTGACGCCATCCGTTTGAGGATTGCCAGAAGCGACGGTAAAGACGCCAGTTCCAGACACCCACCCGCCATTCGTGTACGTCAGCGGGTAGACGCCGCCGATGGGCGAACCGCCGTTCATGTTGTTGCCGGCGGATGAATCGCAGTAGAACTCGGTATACGCCACGTTATTTCACCTGTGTATCGGCTTATCGCTTCGCCGTGACGCCCATTTGCACCGCGGCCACGCGGCCCGTCTGCGCCTCTCTCGCCGCCCGGTTCGCAGCCCGGCGAACTTCGTTCAGCACGACGTTCAGCGGCTTCTCTTCGGCGCGGGCCTGAGCCTTCGCCGCGGCGTACTGCTCGGCAGTCACGCCCCAATGGTCGTACTGCTCGTTGACGACTTCGGCGTCGTAGGCGCGTTTGTCGGCGATGCACTCGGTGCGGGCCGCATCCAGCTTCGCTTTAGAGGCTTCGTATTTCGCCTTTGCTTCGGCGACGTGCGGGGGAGCAGTGTACATGGTCGGAAATCTCCTATAATCTGGTCATGGCTCATCTACTGCGTCTGGCTGTCGATTACTCACGGTGCGATCCCGTCGAGGCCGATTACAACGGCTATGCTCCGGTCGCTTTGCCGGACACCAATGACGGCGAACTCATGTTCCCTTGCAACGACGGCCCGGATGCGTTCACGGTTGCCGGTTGCTACGTCGATCTTGGCAACGGTCTTTATGCCTTCGCATTCTTCAACCCCGGCCCGGTCACGATAATTCCCGGCGCTCATCTTGCTATCGACCTAAAAACTACGGACATTCTTGACCGTATCGAACAGCTTTCACTAATCTTTCAGGAACTCGAACCGCAGCCCGATTGCGTCGTCGGCTAAACGGCGAATCTCAAATTGCCATCCGTGCCATCCATGTCCGAAAGGATGTCGCTACCATTCGTCGTCAGCGACGACGAGAACACCAGGTAGCAAATGGGAATCGAGGCGGCGTCGTTCGTGACTTCGCGGATGATAGCTTGCCCCTCAAGCGTGTTATTCGACGCCCCGCCGATGGCGGTCCAGGTCTTATCAGCGAATATGCAAACGACGCGATTGCTCGCCGTTTGCTCCGTCACCGTGCAAGCCGTGGTCAGCCGGTCAGCGCCAGCAAAGCCCCCGGTGTAGCCGGTCGCGTCACATTCCGCGCTGGCCAGATCGTCAACAAAATCGTGATCCGGGTCTTCCGTGTACGTCGTTTTCAGGAGCATCGATTTCAGCGTGGACGTGTCCATGTCCGTCCCGCCGTTCAGGATGTTTTCAATGCCGTTGCTATAGGCAGTTGACGCCATTTCATGCCCTCGCTAATTTTCTCGGTCGAGTCGGAAACTCAAACCGCATCCGGTACGCGGCCTGTTGCAACTTGAACTCAATCTGGTCCGCCAACTTCCGCGCCGCATCCGCCGGCATCGGCACTCGCTCCGGGTTGCCAATCGTCGGCATCGTGAACCGCAGCCATACTTGCCCGTCGTGCGACTGGATGAACACGTTCGCCACGCCAGTGCAAATTGTCGGCAGCCCGGTCCACTCATCGGCCTCGTCGGCGCACTTGCGAAGCGTCTCGACGAACCGCTCGCCGGTTTTCCACGTCATGGCAGACGTATCCCGTCGGCCGTGAAGGTCGAGAATTACCCGGTCGCGATTGGTGCGGACGCTGAGCATTACCGCTTTCGTTTCAGCTTGCGGAGCAAACGCTTAATCAGCCCATTGTCGTCGCGGACAATTTCGCTTGTCTCTTCGTACTCGGACGGTTCCGGCACGTTGATGTTCACAATGGGCCGCTCTTGCTGCGGGACGTTGACCACGTTATTTACAGCCGGCGCGTTCTGCTGCGGGACGTTGACCACGTTCTCGACAGTGATCTTTGGCGCAGCCTGTTCCGGCACATTGACAATGTTCTCTACTGTCGGGGCTTTCTGCTGGCGAATCTCGGCTACCAGTTCTTCCAGACCTTCGATCTTCACGTTCGGCATGGAGAAGCTGGACTCTTTCGGCAGATGCAATTGCACCCCGCCAGCACCGCTCTGGTATCGCTGCATAGCCAGATCATTGACCCGCTGGCTGAGCAAAGTAACCGCGTCGTCATTAGACCGGACGTAGTTCTGCTGACGCTGTTCGATCAGTCGTTCTTCCAGCTTGCCGAGCCGGTCCATTGCAGCGGCGAATTGCGCGTCGTTCATGGCGTCCCTCTGCATGTTTTCCGCATCGCCGCCATCGCTGTCCGGTTCGCTCTGCTGACCGGGTTGCTTAGAACCACCGAACGGCCCAGGTTTAAACGGCTTATCGAGCGGCTGCCCGTCGAGTCCGAGCCCATTCGGCGCAGCCATGCCGCCGCCTACGATGTCGTCTCCAGGTTTCGGCTTCGTGTACCCGCCGGCTTCACGCAGTTCGTCGGCTTTGATCTCGACCACGCTGGCCAGCTTGATACCGGCTTCCAACTTCTCGGCAGATTGCGGGTCTTTAACGCCGAATACGAATCGGTAGACAAACCGCTGGCCGGCGTAGTTCCACCGATGCAACGGCTTGAGCAGGTCGCGAGTCAGCGTCTCGGCGAGTGTATCGGCATCGCCTTTGATCTTGTCGTACTTCGTCTGGGATGCGAACTCAGCCCGACCGCTGCCGCCCAGCGCGTTGCCTGATTCGCTGCCGTCGCTCATGTTCTGGCCGACGATCAGCCGCTCGATGTGACGCTCCCAATAGCTATCAATCATCGAAGTTAGTGAGTCGATGCCGGCGTTGCTTGGGCTGATAACGAACGGGGCAACCTGTTTCGGATCGCTGCCGTTCGGCACGGGAACCATGAGCGACGAACGGTTGCCGGCCTGCTTGATATTCTCTTCCGCCGCGGCTTCGCTCTCCGGGTTGCCTTCCGCGAACGGAAACACCAGCAAGCCGAGCGTTCCGACCTTCCGCATGTAGTTCACAGCCCAGCCGAGCATTTCTTGACGCAGCCACCATGCCCAATAGATGCGGGACCGGATGCCGACACCTCCGACCATGCCGCCCATGTCGCCTTCGTAGTAGTCGGCATCGTCGCGGTCGTATTGATTGATCGCGAACCGCTCGCGAAGTTCCGGCCGGTCAAGAACGACTTGCGTAGACTGCTCACCGCGTTGAATGTGCCAACCACGTTGCTCGTATTCGACCGCTTTGGTCGGGTTAATCATCACGCGCGGAATGCCGTCCCACCCGACTTGGATTTTGTCTCCGTTGACCGGAACATGATGAACGATGCCAATCTGCGGAACGCCGTTGGCTTCGCACGGCCCGGTTGCGAACTGACTCCCGAAACGGCCATACCAGAAGGCATCCTCAAGATTGCGGAACATCCCAGTCAGTCGCGGGATCGCGCGAATCAGTTCCTCAAGCTCGCCGGCAACGGCAGTCTCGCCCGTGTCCTCATCGTCGGGATGATCGACGTACCACGGAGATTGCGTCACGGGCCGGTAGCGTTCATCGAGCAGCGCCCAGATGAACACGTCCCGCCGCATCGACAGCTTGTTTTCCCAGCTATTCTTGATCGCTTCGTCGTAGCGATAGGAATAGGTCTGGTTGAATTGATTCCAGATTGCGGCGAAATTGGCATAATGGGCGAGCGGTACATCGCCGTTGGAATTGGCTACTTCCTTGCCGTCTGGTCCGAGCAGTTTCGGTGGGGAAGCGTGGCCGTTGCGGTTCGGCGTCAGAAGCAATTCCGCCATGATCTAATAAACACCGCGCGGTAGAATCGACGCCATGCAGTTTCGCCGCTTTCTCTGCCAATCGCCGGCCGATCAGGGGTTCTCGTTCCCCGAATGGCAGGGATTCGCGTACACCGCATGGGCGTACTCGTTTCAGCCCGAACGACTTGTCGATACCGTTTGGGTACGATGCGAAGTGGCTGAGAGCGGCGAAGTGTGGACGATTGAATGGATACTCAGCGAATCAGATACTCTTGAGTTCCGGCGGCTGGCACGGCTGGCGAAGGATTTCAGGAACGACCTAGAGACTTCGGATTAGCAGGGGTTGCGGGAATCGATGTTGGTACTGGCGATTGCGTATCTTCTTCGTCATTTTCTAGCGCCTGCTCAAGAGCAGATTTCCAATACCTTTTGTCGGTCCTAATCTCGTGAACAGATTTCTTGTCTTTCCAATGCTGCGTTGCTGCATTCGCTTCGTGATCTGCGACACGAATCTGCTTTCCGTCCGGCATCGTATAATAGCGGCTCCCCGATTCGCTCTCGGCATCCAATACCGCTCCAGCCGCCTTGAGCGCCTTATCGACAGTCGCAAAATTGCCGTCTATCTCTGAATCAGGAACACTACCCTTTTCGAGTTTTTCTTGAGGCTTTCGAGCATTGACTTCCGGCGATGTCCATCGCGACTCAGCTATCTTTCTTTTATCTTCAACCGACAGTTCAATACCTTTCTCAGCTAGATGTTTTTTGCGCTGACTCTTAGTCATCTGGGCAATCGTCTTGAGTTCATCGTCCGAAAGCCCAGACACTTTTCCTCCCCCCGCTTTGTCCCCGAACCTCCCATCGATGGCCCGCGGATGGTCACTTTCCACAAACGAGTAACACTCCATTCCCGGACGCCATTTGTACGGCAGATTCAGACCTACCATAGCTTTGTCCCCTCCTGCGCATCAGCATACCATTTCTTCATCCGGTTGACTACGCTGGTGACCGGCGCTTCCTTCTCTGGCCGATCAATCCTCATCGGCGGGTCAACGTCCACCCATTTTGCATCCGCCACACCGCTAGGCTCATAATACGCCAAGTTAACTGCGTCCATATCGTCAGGGCTTCGGCCCAATCGCTCCGGTTTCCGTAAATCGTCTTTGCTCTCAACGATGCGACGGCCTGCCGAGTCCGGCCACCATTCCGGGGCCATCGCCTGCATTTCGATCCGCTGCGTCGTGCCGCGATCCAACCGCGTCATATTCACCAACCCTTGTGCGGCCTTGCGTGCGGTCATAAACCAAAGTTCGCCACGGGCATTGGCGTACAGGTCTGGCCGCCGTGGCGTGCTGCTCGCGTTGACTGGAACGCAGCGTAGCCGTTCGCGCGTCAGCCATGAGCAGATTGCCCGGCCAGTGGCGTCGTCGTCAATCTGAATCGCAATCTCACCGGGATTGCATGGCGCGGCTGATTTGTCCCGCTGCTGAGTCACCCAACCGGCCCAATGGCGGGCCAGTTCCATTAGCCGGCCGCACGTTCGATCCGCGCCCCAGCCGTTGACCGCTTGATGGAACAGACTCAAGCCACCGCATCGAACGTGAAACACCGTGTAATCGGTGCCGTAGTTCGCGCAGTCGCAGCCAATGATCGGTAGCGTTCCGGGTTGTAGGATCGCCGTTTCCGGCTTCATCACTTGAGCCCAAACCGCCTCGGACCATACGCCGAACGTCCCGGCGCTCGGGCGAAGCCCTAGGATGCGCGGTTCGCCGATTGGTCCAGGCCGGTAAACCTTGCCTTGCCATTCGATGTCGGTTGTTTGCTCATCGCCCGGCGCGACGGGATCGCACCAGTCCTGAATCCACTGGCCAACTTGCTCTGGTGTAACCGCCCCGTCAACAAACTCCGGGTCGCCCGGAACGTGAAACATATTCGGATGATCGAGGCATGACAGACGAACGCGGTTCCATGTTGGATTGCCCTGCGGGTCAACCGCCCGATGCTCCTGGTACGCCATGCTCGTCGTCGTGGTCGGATTGCCGATTACGAGCCACGCATCGCCGCTGCCAGGTCGAAACATCGACTTCGCGGCAGTCCAGTAGTTCGCGTCGATGCCTTCCTTTTCATCGAATATGAAAAGCATGTTCGGACGGTGACGGCCTTGGAACGATTCTCCCTTTCGTGCCGTGTACCCTTTGGCGTAGTGCTCTGGTCCTGATTTCATTTCGGGCGCTGCCGGCCCGATGAAGTCCATCGACAGCCCGGCCCGCTGACGCTGCAAGCGTACCTCGGTCCAGAGTAGATCGATAACATCGCGTTGCGTTGGGGCGGTCGTGATGACCACGCCGGGGTTGCGAGTTTCGTACCACCAGTTGACGGCGGCGGCGGCGGCGAAGGTCTTTCCTACACCGTGGCCGGAATCGACTGATACACGGAAGGGAGGATTGAGAAGTGATTCGAGAGCGTTACCTATCGGGCTCCATAACGTGATGCCCATTTTGTCGCGGCAGAACTCCACCGGCCTCGTGCGGTAGTATTCCGTTTGATCGTAATCGTCCAACGCTTTCTTGAGCTTCAACAGCAAACGCTTTGTTAAGGGCTTGTCGTAGCTCACGGCGTTCCTCTTCGCTCATTCTCGCCAAATCGAAAGACTCGTCGCCAGAATCTTTTGGCGTTCGTCGGTCTTTCCAGTTGTCGGGATCGCGATTGTAGAGCCAAACTTGCTGAGCAGTCACGTTGCCCTTAAGGGCAGTTTGGAACATGGCATTTGAGACTTGTTCATTAGCTTCGCCAGCAGCTTTTCGGTCGAATTCATCCCATTCAGGATTTGCCGCGCGATACTGAGCGACCGTACTGTAATCGACCCCTACACCCTTTGCCGCCATCATCTTGCCAACGCCATTCGACCGCAATTCAAGATACGCGGCTCTTTCTATCTCGCCGAACTTTAGGAACTTGGTCCCGACCGCCTTCCTCGCCATCTTACACTTGCTCCACCGTGGCCATGTACCTGAGTCGAAGCAGTCCCGAGCGTATCACTTCGCTGGCAACCGGCCGCGAAACTTTGAGCCGCTTGGCAATCTCTACCAGCGTCCGGCGTCGTGTCCCGATGCCATAGGCCAGCCGGATTGCTTTCTGCTCGTCTGCCGGCAACTGGTCGATCCAGTCCCTAACGTAATAAACACCCGGATCGTCTGACTCATGCTCTGTCTCTTCGATTGGCAATGACCTCAACTTGAGATTGCGGCGACCGGAATCGCGAATGGCGTTAAGCATTCGCTGGACGATCCGCGTCGTTGCGAACGGGGCAAATGCCTGCTCGCCCGGCCATCGCCTTGCGGATTCGACTAATGCGAGGTGTCCGATACTTAACAGGTCGAAATAGTCGATAGTGCCGGCGAGTCGCTTGGCGTGATACCGTGCGATCCAGAGATGATCGGCGGCGAGCTTCTTTCGGTCTATCGTCGTCCCGTCCTAAACGAGCGGAACTTCCTTGTTTTTTCCGCTGTCAGGCTATCAAACTGAAACAGCGAATACCACCCCGCCGCTCCGCATTCAACGCATCCACTACCGCAGCAATCCGGGCATACAGCGGCCGGCGTGACCAGCTTGATAAATCGGATCGCCTCTCTCGCTTTCTGGTCAAGCGGCCGCTTTCCGAGTCCATCGATAACGATCTGAAATTCGCGAGCGGATAGAAAGTGCTTCCTGAGTTCAGGCGGAACCGGACGTCCAAACTGGTCTGCGATCATTCGATCCATCGCTCGCATTATCACACTTTCGCCTATCGCTCGTCAACCGTCCTTCCCCTTCCCGGCGGCGGGAGCGAAGCGACGGATCGCAATGCGTCGATGATGTCAGTCGAGTCCTTGCAATTCTGGCACAGTGAGCCGCACTCCAAACACTGGCACAGCGATCGATACCATTCGATTTGATTGGAGGCTTGTTTCAGTATCTCCTCCGCCGGCGGCTGGAGCGGGGTGGTTGACCACTCGCCGCCAGATAGCTCGCCAACCGGAAATCCAGCCACACGGAGGTCGCCGTCGTGACTCCGGTAGACTTGCTGCGGAATTGCTGATGCTGACTTAGGCCTCCACCAATACCAACCCGGTTCCTTCGGCACGTCCCGCGTCCACTCCCCCGCCGGCGGCGATGCGACCACGTTTTCCGCGATACGGACGTAGCGGGCGAGCGTCTTTCCATGCTCAATCGACTGGTTGACGAATGTCAGTCCGTCGAGGTCCGAACCAACATCATCGTTCAGCAGGAAGTCCGCCGCTGCCATCACATCGGCGGGTACGGCGGGCGGTTGTGCTGCCGGGGCGGAACGGGCGGCGTTGAGCGTGGGGGAGGTGACAGGGTAAAACACCGTAACACCACCCGTTTCGTCCACTTCCTTGTCGAACTGTGCTGAATCTAACTCCGCATCCTCAATCGGCCGCACGCTGGTAGTGTCGGCCTCAAGCGATTCGAGTCGTCGCATCAGACGGCCGATCAGGTCACCTTCGACCATCGACACCTGATCTCTGAGGTCGCCGAGTCGCCGCCGCGTCTCGTCGTGCTCGGCTTTCAGGTTGTTGAACTCGCACATTGTTGGGCCAAACATGCTCATCGTTTCGCGTCTCCTTTGCTGCCTGGTTGTGATGCGATTCTTATTAGCACCCCTTGCGGCCCATTTCCCGGCTCCTGAGCGTATCGCCACTCAATCGACTGGTCGCCGTCATCGCGTCCGAGCCGGAACGCCAACTGATCTCGGCACGCCTTGAATGCACCCGCGCAATTGTCGCTATCGAGCATCTTGCCTCCCAGCCGCGTGAATGTGACTGTGAGCGGGACGCCTCGGGACGTTTGCAACGTGACCAGGCTGGTTCGCATCGCAACATTGACCGCGTGTTTCTGCTCGGCAAACCGCCGATGCCGGACAGCCCAATGGCTCGGCCGCTGGTTCGCCTCACTCACGGTCACGCACGGAACGGTAAACTCCACCGCCCAGCCCGGCGCGACCAGTTGCCGCTGCCTGGTCTGCTGCCGTGTCGAGCGGATCGGCTTGGCGAGCGCCTCGGCCGTGCTGCGGGATTGCTTGTCGGTTAGATGCGGTCGCACTGCTTGGCCTCCGTTGATGACGATGCCGGGCATGTTCAGGATCAATGATTCCATTTCGGGGCTTACTCGCACGGCGATTCACTCCGCACCCGGCGACCGGCACGCCCAGCGTCGTTTGCACTCCCGGCATACCCACGCGCGGACGCAACACCAGTTACGCGGGCGGTCCATCTTGCAACCGTAGACCGAACCCTCGGCAATCGTCGGTTCGACTCCGTCGCAGGTGCCGCCGCAGGTGCAGTGGATGTCGTCTTGAGCGCCGGAGACGGCAGAGCGGTATTCGGTCGCCGTCACCGTGCTATGATCTCCCACACTTCCCGCACTGCGAGCAGTTCCAACAGTTCCGGTTTCCGTTCCTTGAGCCATGACGTTACCTCGATTCCCACCGCGTTCGCCGGTCGCGCCCATATCCGACCATCGCGAACCGAGAACGTTATCCCGGCCTTTTCAAGCCGTTGAACTTCGAGAACATCCGCTATCGTCCATGACAATGCGCACCATCCCCCTTCGCTCTCTCCCTCACTCCCTACCCACTAGGCAACGCTTTCCGGTTTCCCTTTGCTACGGTAGTCGTCCCTGAGTCCGGTTCCCCGAGCCCACGAGCCTTCTTGCCCTAGCCATCAGCATCACTGCCGAGCGGTTGCATTGCTGCCTGAGTGTGTCGGTCGTTCGGTCGGTCGCACCCTGCCAGAGCCCGCGGTTTCCGCACGTCCGGCCGTAACCGGAACTCCCGACCCGGCCGGAACTTCCCCAGCCCGGTACGCGGAAGGCATCCCAATCGGCTGCGTTGTTATGGCCGTGCCTTTGGGCAAGCACGAGCCCGCATCGCCGGGTTGATCTTCACCGGCATCCGACCCGGCGGGCCGTGACCCCCGCTGACACTTTCGAGCCGTCATTGATTCCATCAACACGTTTTCCGCTCTCCCAACGATTCGCGCCAACGCCTCGTCAATCGCCGATCCGTATTGCATCGCGTCCACCGTTGCGTTCGCCTTCTGCTCGCGTTCTGCCAGAAGCCATAGCTCGTATTCCATACCGAGCCCGTCGGCGTAGAACGCTGCGCGGTCCAGGCGGCGAACTGTCCGGGCGCTAAGCACGTTGATACTCCGGTGGAATACCTTTGATCGTCGGAGTCGGCTTCTCTTCTGGTTTCGACCCTGTCAGTCGCCGGATTATCTCGTCTCGATGGTATCGCAACACGGGCAGTAGCTTTGGCTTGATCGGTTCTTCTTTCGATATTCCGACAAGCATCGGCGTACCGTCTCGCAACTCGATTCGTCCGCCAAGTTCCTTGACGATTTTCAATAGCTCGTCTGTGGTCACGACAAACCCCTTGATTCCTTGACTTTTGCAATCGTAACGCGAGCCCGTTTCTTGCTCCAATTCCTCACGTCGGCGTCAAGAAATCCGAGCTTGACCGTCAGATACCAACGCTGTCCGAGTGTTATTTGTTCCACTCCTACGCCTTGAACTGGTCGTTGAGTCGGAGAGTAACCGTTGAACGGAGATACCGGGACGGCGCGATACTGAGCGTCGGCGCGAATCTTATTACGCCTTATCGTCCACTCAGTTTCAAGAGCCAATTCGCTCGCGGCTTTCTTGAGAACATCCTCAACCGGCTTTGCCGTGGCGTTCTCACCCATGCTTTTGCGTGCGTAGTTTTTCGTCGCCTCATCGAACTTGCCGCCAAGCAAGTCTGCGGCTGTCACGATGCGATGTCGTCCGCTGTTGCCAACGAAATCCAATACCATCATGTCCGGCTTGCTGCTCGCAGCGATTGCCGCCCGTCGTTCGTCGGCAGTTCCTTCGGAATACAAGTCCACAACCCCAGGCATCGGCCGCGTGCCACGTCCGAGAATCTGGCAATACAACGCAAGGCTTTTCGTCGGCCGGGCCATCACGACGCATGACGTAGACGGCGCATCGAACCCCTCGGTGAACACCATGCAATTGCAAAGGAATTGAATCTGCCCACGCTTGAACGCCTCAAGCCGAGCGGCACGATCTTCTGGCGGCGTGGCCCCGCTAATAAACGTCGCCGAATGTTCCTTGTAACGGTTTAGCACGGCGCATAGCAATTGAGCATGGTTCACGGTGACGCAGAATAACAGAGTCGGTCGGTTACCGCACTCGCGCACCGTCGCCGCGGCGACTTCATGCAGCGGCTTTTCTTCGGTCAGAATCCGGTCTAGGTCCGCGTCGTTGAAATCGTCGGCGAGCGAACGAGCTTTCGAGAAGTCCAGCCCTTCGATCTTCACGGCCAACTGGTGAACAGGGCATAGCCAACCGTCGTCAATCGCAGGCTCAATGCCGTAATCGAATGCGACAGTCTCAAACACCTGACCCATCGCTGCGCCGTCGGCACGCTTCGGCGTGGCCGTTACGCCCAACAGCTTCAATCGTTCGTTGCGGCTGAAATGTTCGATCACGCGGCGATATGTCCGGCTCGTCGCATGGTGGGCCTCGTCAATGACCAGAAGCCCGAACGCTTCGGGAAGGAACCGCTTGTAACGTCGCGGCCGGCTCATCGTCTGGACGCTGGTGAAAACAATCTTCGGAACAGCGTGGCTACCGTGCTCGTCGGTTCGCTCGGTGGCCATTTCGATCCCAACGTCCGCATAACCGCGACGTGCCAGACGCTCGACTGGCTGGCGAACCAGAAAATCACGGTGAGCCATAACCATGACTCGCCCAGGCCAGTTCAATGCCACGTCAAGGAATATCTCAGTCTTACCGCAGCCGGTCGCGAGCGACACGAGAGCAGACGAATGATCGCGGAACGCATCGAAGATCGAAGCCACGCATTTCCGCTGATATGGACGCAACTGGATCACGACTTGCCCCCGTTTGCCTTCACTGTCAACGCCTTCTCTTCATCCGGGGCGCGGTCCCATAGCGAACGTGGCCCCCAATCGAGGCCGTGGCATCCGTTGCAATCTTTCTTGACTTTGCCGGCCGCCGTGCAGTACGGGCAAGCCGAACAATACGGCGCGGTGTTTTTGAGTTTCGATTGGCAAGCCTTCAAGTCCTCGCACTTGAATCGCCCGCCGTCTAGACATTGCATTTCACCGCGAAGCCAAACACCGCCGGACGTGTTTGCTATCTGCTCCATCACGACGCCCAGCCGCTTGGCAAGGCTTGTTGCCTCCGCGAACATTGGGGCCACTTCAGCGAACGCGGCTCGGAGCCCGGCCGGGATTATCATCCCAACTTGATCGCGCGGTTCGTCGTCTTCTGGCTCAGCCTTCCGTCGCTTGAGTTCCTTGTGGGCCGCATCGACACTTTCGGCGTCCATTTTGGCGGGAAGGTCGCCGAACTTCTCCGGGTCGTCTTTTGCCGCTTGCGTTACCTTCTTTGCCCTCTCGTAAGTGCTTCCGCTGACGCCGATCGTCTCGGCAACCAAATCTCGCGTTTTCCCCTTGTTTTGCGGCGTTGGTAAATCTACCAACGCCGTAGGTGGCTTGCCATTCTTGATCTGGGTCGCGATGCTCCGGCGACCGATTTCCGGCTTAATCAGCGATTCGATTCGTAAGCCAATTTCGACCAGTTCTGACGGCGCAAAATCCTTGCGGCAAGTGTTCTCGTCGCGCTCGGCTTTCAGGTACGAAACCGCGTCATTGAAATTATCAACAACGGCACAAGTAACTTTGTCCCACTTGAGACTTTTGACAGCCATGAGCCGGCGGTATCCAGCGATCAGTCGGCCTTCGTAATCGACTACAATCGGGTGAAGTATCCCGAATGAGCCAATCGACTCTGCGAGTCCTTCGATGTCACCGAGGTCTTTGCGTACCCTCGTGCTGTCGTAATCAATTGCCGTGACGTAAAGCTCTGTGAGTTTCACCGATTTGTCCCTCGCTATTCCATGCCCGCACTCCGCGAGCGATTCCGTGCGTTCCAACCGTCCCCACTCCGGCTACTATGCCGCATTCTGGTTTGCGGGACTTCGCCGGCGCGGGGGTTTCCGTCAAACCGCAACCGCGTCATCTTCAACCGGGTCAGCGTCGAGGTTCTCGCCGGGCTTCTCGCGGGCCTCAAACTCTTCGATGATCTTCATGGAAAGGCCGATGCCAACTTTCTGCTGCGTCTTGATCCACTTTGACCATTGATCCGGTAGGTCGGCATCGGCGAATCCCTGAACCATTGTCTCCATCAATTCGCCTGGGTAGCACTTGCCGGCGGCAATCAGTGCCTTTTCCTTGTCAAGTAGTTTGGTCCTGAGTTGTAACGCCCAATGCTCCGCGTCGGTGTTGCCGTTTGTCTCAGCAGTCGCAGCAATCGCTTTCGGCGTCGTTACCGGTGGAGCAACCCGTCCGGCCGGTGCATGGCCGTGGTCCGGATCGTTGTCGGCTTGTCCCATTTCGTCGGTCGTGTACAGACCCGATAGCTCTTGCGGAAACGCGGCTCGCAGTGCCAACGCCTCGGCAACTTTACCAAGCATGAGGTACGGCATTTTCGCCCAGAAGCGGGTGACTTCGCCATCCTTCTTCGTCTGGACAAACTCGTTCCATCGTGCTGATCGGCTGAACGGGATGCGCTGGCCGTTGACGAACTTCCAGACTGTTACCGTCGCTTTTCCGGGATGATCGGCGTTCTCAACGTCGTAGACCGGATCGTCATTGCCTGCGTAGGCTCCCGTCCGCTCGGCAATCAGACGGAAGCCGTCGATACCGGTCTGAATCGACAGCACTTCGCGGCGCAGTGTGGAGTCCCACCGCTTGACGGCGTGTATCTGTCGGGCGAACGGGTCCAACCCGGTACGCTCGCATTGGGAAACGAACAGCTTGAGTTCGTCGTCAGTCGAGCCTCGGCAAATCGTGTCCTTAATTAGTCGCACTTGCTCGCTTGTGTATGTCGGCCGTTGGGCCAGTTCAGTGCTCATCGTTGTCCCCACTGTTAGAATGCCGGTTCGCCATCCGTAACAACAAACGGCGTCCCTGCATCGTCATCGTCGTCCGTCGCTTTCCAATCCGCCACGCCAGCGGCCCGCAGTAACGCGCACCCGATCCGCTCGGCCTCGTCAACGCTGAACGTGATGCACAATCCGCGACCTTCAAGCGTTAGCTCAACGCAGCCATCGCCGGCCGTGCAGTCGAATGTGTCAAACATAATCGATCCCCATTTCCTCTTGCACGATCTTCAAGACCCGTAGTTTCGATTCGTTGCTCGGCAAATCGGACAACGCACCGATAATCAGAAGCAGCGCCTTCGCCGTCGGATTCTCAAGAGCCTTGACGATCAGTTTGGCCTCTTCGCGGCTCTTGACTTCAATTGCAGCCTTCAAGTTCAGTCTCCATTGCAAGTTCACAATCAAACATAGCCGCCACGCTCGCCGTCGCCTTCTCGAACTCGTCGCGGGCCAGAAGTTCGCGGACGTGGTCGCTGAGCGGATCGTCTGGCGTCTCGCCCCACAGAATCTCGTCGGCCCCAAAGCTCGCCGATTCGTACTCGCCGGCATCCACGTCGAGCGCCGCGGCCATCAGCTTGTCCGACTCGGCCACGAGCCGGTTACGCTTGGCCGTGTCCCAGACGTATCGGTCAGCGGCGAATCGCAGGGCGAACGCGGATCGTTTGCACTGGCGGATGAGGGCGGTCGTGGTGGTCATCACTGGTCCCCAATTGCGTTGTCCAAAAACTCAACAGCATCATCAGAAAACGTCACGATTCTGGCATTGATGCCAGACGGAATGAACGCTCGCTGCTGGAGCAGTTCGTTGCGGGCCGCAAGGCAGGCCGTAAGCAATTGGTCGCGTCGATTCTCGGCACGTTCCAGCCGGTTGAGCACGGCCACGAACGTATCCCAACCGTTCTGCTCGGCGGCAAAACGCAACGTCTCAATGTCGGCCTCGTCAATGTCTGGTTGGCATGGAGGCGTGGTCATGATTTCGCGTTCCTTTCCACCGGCGACGCGGCGGCTAGTTGTTTGACCCGTACCCGGACCCGGACCCGTCCCCGTACCCGGACCCGGACCCGTCCCCGTACCCG
>OFRM01000448.1_pt1 | contig 17344 bp, 26 predicted proteins | sample 1543101 | NCBI WGS metagenome assembly OFRM01 (sample SAMN07774223, study PRJEB24372) | wastewater metagenome | isolation source: Exp Tend VB 0WW | collected 2016-02
TGTCCTTCAGGGATTGGATTTTGCCGTCCTCCGCACGCGCAGGGGCGTTCGAAATCCAAGAAGTGGACAAAGATACCAAATCACCATAATAACCGTCGTTTACCCACTTAAACTGTGACTTTGGTGTGGAGCCATCAGGTTTAAGCCCTGATTTGACCCTCCGTTCAAGCGTATAATTGTCAAATTCCAGCAGAATACGGCTATTCTCGTCGATTTTGATGATGTTCATATTATTTACCACTTAACACTCGGAACAACGGCTGGAAGATTGGGTCAATCTCCACTCTCTGCTTTTCTTTTTCGTAGGCGAGTTTCTCCTTAAAGTCCTGCTTTCCAAGAGCTTTAATCTTGAACGGACGAACGAGGTCTTCTTCTTTTACTCTGAAATCATCTGATTCCATATTATTTTCTTACTTGTTATGTATCTCGGCTTCAGGGGTTAGACTAGGTCTCAACCGCACTGCTTACCTTGATACTACCATTCTACACCCTAGAAGATTATTTGTCAAGTAACTTTCTTCTTCTCATCCGTCCAACGCTTCTTAATGGCTTCTGCAAGCTGTTTTCTTCGCTTCTCCTTCCCTGCTTCATCCGCGTCGTCCCAATGTTTCCGTCCCATTTTCTGGAAGTACTCACGGGAGTATTTTTCCTCGATGACTTCTTTGATCGGTTTCATTTCAATCATTTACTGATTATTCTGATATTGTACACCCTAGAACACTAAATGTCAAACTTATCTGCCAATTCGCGACGCTTGATCCATCGCTGTCGAGATTCAATCATCTTCACTTTCTTGGCGTTGTTCTGTTTGGCGTTCATCATGCCCTGCTCAAGGATACGCATTTTCCTGGCGTACTCTTCCGGTACATGCGCCTTGAGATATTCTAGTGGTACTTCGGTCATATTTCTCTATCAAATGATTTAAGCTTACCATCTATTTTTATATACAGTCTTTCAACTCCTTTTTTAGAACATCGTGCAAGAAACCACTCCAGCGCGTTGCAATTATTAAATGCTATCACTGCGTTTTCATAGGCATCAGATAGTTCTTCAATGTTCATCTGCATTGTTGTTACCTCTCTCATACATTTTTTCTTAATTAATTACATGTCCTCCGAGTTTTTTCGCAGTCTCTTCAACAATATCCACGAGCTTGCCATTATCGAAGAAACATTCCATCGTCCGTACTTCTCCGCAAGGTCTGTTTGCATCGAGATGAACGAGTGTCTTTGACGAATATCGATTTTCATCCACATACTGGCGTTCGACCATTATTCCAATATCACAGAGTTGTTCAAGGGTAGAGGTTCCGGAGAGATCATACATTCTCGCACGCTTCGGTGCTCCGGTTTGATTGGGTGGTTTTCGTACATGAGCGAGGAGGATGACAACAATATCATGCTGGCTAGCAAGACGATGCACCGCGGGGACTATCTCGTTCAGCATATCGTATTGCTTGGAGCTTCGAGAAGATTCCCCTGGTTGTAGGAATGAGAGATTATCAATCACCAAAACTTTTGTTCCATATTTCTGTATAGCCTCTTTCATTTTCTCTTCAATCCAGTCCACTCTTCCAATGAGCGGGACGCTGTTTTTGAGTTGCACGACGACAACATTTTCCTGGATAACTTGTGCCTTCCCCATTATCTTCTTGAGCTTCGACATCTTCCCTTCGTATGAGAGCCATAATGAGAAGAAGCCCTGATCGGTGAGAGACTTTATGATTTGAACCGCGAGGAGTGTTTTCCCGTGTTTTGGTCTTCCCCCGATAATCATAAACTCGCCCATTGATACTCCACCTTGAAATGCTGTACCTATCTGATCCTCGTCCATGAGCACACGGTCAAGCGTCGGGAACCCTATGGAGTATCTTTGCTCGTCTTTTTCTTCGATAACAACCTTATCGAGTGTTACGAGGGAATAATTATCTTTACTCACCACTTCGCCGTTATTACGAAAATGCGTTTTTACGATACTTTCAAATGTTGCTCGCACTTTCTTCTCGTCATCTGGTGGAGTGTTGGTTGTGTTCCACGCGCGAAGTAACGGCCATACAACCGTTTCCCACTGATCCATCGGATACCTGGATATCAAGCTACCGACGAGACTCGTCGCTGTCATGTTACGCGAACCGACACCAACGCCGAGAACTGCTTTGGAAGCGTCGAATTTCTTTTGCTCTATCTTAAAAAAATCAATAGGGAATGGGATGAGAGGTTCTACCACTACAAAATCATAAGCTCCCCCTGCTTTTTGTCCGTTGTCATCGATGTAGTCGGTAACAGATGGCGGGACTATAACGAATCCACCCTCTCCGCGAATATCAACACCTGGGTATCCTGTCCCATCCTGATCTGCGTTCCTTACTCCATCAACATGAGAGTAATAATAATGCCATCCTCCAGAACCCGTTTTAACGACCGTGGTGAGGGTTTGTAGCCCTGGTGGTACCACACCACCATGACGGGGGTCAATATCGACTACAGACACACCAGAGAGCGTTCCAGTGGGCATTCCAATGTTAGCATCTGGAAAATTCGTCCACCATCTCGTTACTTCCTCAACCGTTGGGACTCGTTTTTGAAATTCGCCCCAATCTACAAGTGGTTTTTTATTTTTACCGCATGGAAAAATCGGCTTTCCTTGTTTTATATAATTTAGTGCGTGTTGGAGCATACTAGCGGTCTTTTGTTATTGATGTTATTTGATTCGCGGCGTAGACACTCCCGTTTATCTTTATGAACTGTGGCGGGTTTTCAAGGGCACTCATAATTTTTAATCCTTGCTCTTCTGAAACTCGAAGCCACTTCCCGTTCTTAAATTCTATAATGTAGGTCATACTGTTTTTTTTATGGAGATTATATTTTTAATTCTAAAAATCTCTCCTGTTCTTGATAAAGACACCCAGTCGATCTCATTATCAATTACTGCTTGAGCAATTCTTTCTTTTTCGTCGTCTGTCACCTCAAAGTCTTTTATTCCGACAGTTACTATCCACATATATATTTAGTTATCAATATCAATTATTCCTCCTTTATCTTTTCCTCCGATGAGTAGTGATGTCATCATAGCCTCCGTGTAGACGAGAAATGGATTAAATCCCTTTGTCTTTGCCCATTCGTTCACTTCTAGCTTCGTAAAAAATTCCTCTCGTGTTTTTCCGATGCTGTACCATTTCGGGATAAACTTACCAATCTGCCCACGCATGCGCTTATTATCTCCGTCGTCGAGGAAGGTGTAATCTTCTCCGTTTCTCTCCGCCATGGTGCGGTGGTCTTTTATCCAGAGATCCAATTCGAGAAGCTCCGACGGAATTTCCTTTTTTTCCATATTTGGTTCCTTCCCAAGAGAGACTCGCTTAGCCCTAGTCCACCCGGACGCGGTAGTTGGTTTTTTACCAGTTTTAGGGTCAGTCAGAATCTCTCTCTCTGGTGTAGAGAGAGTAGAAGCAATAGCTAAAGCAGAAGCAGAAGTAACGGTTACGCAAGGGATAGGCAAGGGATAGGCAAGCAACTCCTCTATTTTAAGCCTTATTTCACTAGGGACTGATTTTAGTGACTCTTCGACTCCTTTTTTAACTCCTGGAAGATTTGAGGAATGGTACTCATCCCAATTTTTAATATAAACCCATCCTTCAATGAAAATTATCTTGGGAGAAAGACGAGGTAGAATTGATTTTTCGAGGTCTCGTTCGTCGATACCTGACTCAAAAGCAGCCATTGAAATATCCAACTCGTAAATACCACACCAATTTGTGTGCGGATTGGTTAAAAAGTAAAGAAAAGCGTACCGATCGAGAGCATTTAGTTTTCGTATAAAAGCGTCATTCCAAAAGTGTACTGATACCGTCCTTGTCTTTTCTGTTCGTTTTGCCATATTTGTTTTCTCACTTATTAAAAATAAAAAGACACAATTTCTCTCGGTACCGCGCCGTTGCGAAGTTCTAAGGCAGAACATTGGCATCGGCACCGAGACAAATAATGTCTTTGTGTACCTTACTGACGGTCGCAACACCGTGTTTACAAGAACATCCTAGCATCCTTGCATTATTTTGTCAAATGTTATATACTAGAAACATGAAAAACTTCTACAAAGAAATGATTCTTGCAGTAGTCCTCGTTTTGGCATATTTCTTTGTTTTACCGTCATTCCTCGGTTGGTATTTCGCGCCGGAGAAGTCCACACCACAATCCGCTTTTGATGAAGCATTTAAGAACGGTGGATTGACCCTAGACAGTAATAAACCGCAATACGAATCAGTTGTAGTAAAAGATTCTCGCTCCGTATGTGAAAAACAGTCGGAGATTCGTGTGTATCAGGAATGGGAGAAGAAGTGCATAGAATTAAAAAGGCAGAAAGACTGTTTCCTCTCAAAAGAAGAATCAGATAAGATATTCGCGCAAAAAGAATTCATAGTAAGTCAGTGTCCATAGTAGATTATCGGCGAGTGATCAATTCACATCGAACGGCGCAAGAGCATGGTATATCCTGCTCACTTGCCGATAGAACAGTATGGAATACTCAAACCACTGGTTGATTATAAATGGGAAGGTAGTAAGGAACTGGAACGAATCTGTTCTTTGGAAGAAAGTTTGCGCCATAGAGGAAAAGATAGCGAAGCTCCTCCAAGGTGAAATGAGTAAAAACAAATGGTCATTCATAGAAAAGCTATACGCAGAATCTGACAAATTATGGGAGGGCATAAGATTTGAAAAAGCAAAGACAAAAGAGATAGAGAAAGAAATGCTTAAATAAAGCAAAATATCTATTCTAATGTATGAATTCTGCTGGAAGAAAATCATGGAAGGAAGAGCTTCAAATAAAACAGCGGTACTCGGCACTAACGGAACCGTATTTCAAAGTATTAAAGAAGTTCCTCGAAAGTGATAATGTGGCAGATCAGAAGTTCGCCATATCTGAATTGACCAAGGCGTATACAAAAATGATACCGACTGAGATTAACGGCGGGGAAGACGAGGATGGAAAAGTTCTTCCTGTATTAGTAAAATTCATAGATGGAAGCGAAAATAATAGAAATCCCGATTGAGTATAAGCGACTGTTTGATAAAGACTGGCGTGAGGCGGCTGTGTGGGGAGGGCGATATTCTCTCAAGTCCCATACGGTAGCAAGGTTTCTGCTGATACGAGCTAGACAAGAAAAAACCAGAGTCGCCTGCTTTCGAGAGTTTCAAAATTCGATAGCAGAAAGTTCCCACCAACTTCTTAAGGATTTGATAATAAAGTACGGGTTGAACGAGTTTGAAATAACAAACAATTCAATTTTGAACAAGATAAACGGATCGGACTTCATTTTCAAGGGTCTGTATGGAAATGAGCAGAGTATAAAGTCTATTGAAGGTATTGACATAGCGTGGGTAGAAGAAGCGCAGACTGCCTCAAGGGAAAGTTTGGAAGTGCTTACACCAACAGTAAGAAAGCCAGGCTCTCAGATCGTCTACACTTACAATAGACTTCTGGAGGATGACCCAGTACATGAAAGGCTTGTAGTCCAAGGACGACCAAATACACTGAAGATAAATGCAAACTACGATATTGCAATAAAATATAAAATGCTCCCTGATGTAATACGACTAGAAATTGAGGACGATAAAGAAAAACGACCGGCATTATATAGGCATAAGTGGTTAGGTGAACCAAATAGCCTAGAGAGAAAGATTTACAAAGACTGGGCGATCATAGATGAGATACCTCATGAGGCGAGACTTTACCGATATGGACTCGACTTCGGGTATAGTGTAGACCCAACAGTCATAGAGGCAATTTATGAATACAATGGTGGGTTTATAATAGACGAAGTGACTTATCAGAAAGGACTAAGTAACAAAGCAATAGCAGACATTTTTCTCAATAGAGACAAGGTGCTTGTAATAGCAGATAGTTCAGAGCCTAAAAGTATTGATGAGATAAGAAGCTACGGTGTAAATATAATTGGAGCAACAAAGGGACAGGGAAGCGTTTGGCAGGGTATACAGTTTGTCCAAGACCAGAAGATCAGTCTCACAAAGAGAAGTGAAAGAACAGTCAAGGCGTATAGAAGTTATTTGCTGGTTGAAGATAACTCTGGAAGAATAATAAATGAGCCTGATGACACTGTACACGAATGGAGCAACCCAATGGATGCTATAAGATACGGGTTTAATGGGGCAAGGATAAAACAGGAAGAGAAACCAGATCCAATATTTGACACATACGGTACTTACTTTGTAGCATAACTATGAAAACACCACGACCAATACAATTTAACAACAATCAAGAGCGGAAAGAGCAAGAACGCAAAGAAGCAGAAGAGCGTCTAAAGGAATCCTTAAAAGAAAAGAAATAATATGGAAAAGAAACTGAAAGTCACTCCAACAAAAATGGAGGGGACGCAGGAGCTATCAGACAAGAGTGGTGACAAAAAAATCATCGAACAACTCTTTGTCGAACGAGACTCCTATCAGAAGGCAAGTCAGACCCAACGCCAAGACATCAATGACATCTATCAAGCCTATGTAGGATATATTGACGATGTTCAGGACAGAAGCAAGAGCCAAGAGAAGATTACGAAACTCAGGACGGAAACGAACTATATCGTGCCGTCCATTTTTAGTGGTAATCCTGAACTGGAAGTCGAAGCCATCGGTGAAGAGGATAAGGATTTGGCGCAAGTAAGCGAGGAGATCGTAAACTATCGGATGCAGACTATCCCACAAGCCTATGAGAAGGTGGAGAGCTGGGTGAAGCAATCCGTAGTCTTTGGAACTTCCCTGATGAATATATGTTGGAGATTTGAGACAGAAGAGAACGAGGACGGAAGCAAACGGGTGTCAAAAGATGAGCCGGACTTTCAAGTACCAAATATCCTCGACTGTTACTACAATCCAATCATCGCTGATGTTGAAAGCCAACCATCCATTATCTTTCGTTCTGTCCTCTCTCTCAAAGATGTAAAGGAGAACAAATACTACAAAAACACCGAGAAGCTTCAAGGGAAGACCGGCAGTCAGTCGGACAACTATAACTCTTCACGACAGGTTCAGAATGACCAAATCAATCTTCAACAAGCATCCAAGGATACTATTGAAATCTACGAACGAGTAACCTGCGATCGCATTCAGACCGTTGCTGATGGCGTAGAGAGAGTTCTGCTTCGTGATGTAGAGAATCCATACAACATCTATACCATCGTCAAGCTGATACACGAACCAAACGCTATCCCGAATCGTTTTAATGGATTTGGAGCAGGACACAACACACTCGGACTCGGGAAGCTCATTCAGAAGTTTGCCAATCGATTGACTGATAACGCTAATCTCGCCAATACACCAGCGTTCATGTTCAAGAAGGGAGCTGGCATTGATAAGAAACAGCTCACTATAAAATCGGGTAGTGGGATAGAAGTGAGTGGAGATGGTCCAATCAGAGACAACATCGCACAGGTTGATGTCAAAGATATAACGACAGGAGGACTCGCACTGCTGAATCGTTTCGATGATGAACACAAGAGGGCAACCGGAGCGAATGACCTCATTCAAGGGTCGGCAAGTAATAAGACACTCGGACAAGACCAAATTGCCTCAACATATTCATCGAATCGTTTTGAACTTATCAACCGACGCTTTAAGCAGGCGCTCGCAGATGTAGGACGAATCCTTCTCATGATGGAGATTGAGAACATACAATCAATGGACGCCCCTATCCTCAAGATATTCCCACTCGAAGCCGAACAAAAAGACGGGAAGATACGATACTCACGAGAGACCGTTTACTATATGCTCATCGCCGCAAGAGAGCAGAAAGACCTTGCATTTAATATCCGAGTCAAAGGAGACACGAACATCGTCAAGAACAAAGACCTCATGCTCAAACAGTTTGCCGAATGGTATAACCTCTTTGGAGCAATCCTCCCGGTACCGAATCAGCTCGCAGCCGCGAGGAAATGGCTTGAACTGAGAGGCATTGATGAAGTAGACAAGCTCGTCCCAGACGCTGAAGAAATGCAACAGCAAATCGACCCGACAACAGGACAGCCGATTGACCCAATGACCGCTACTCAACCAATGACACCAATGGCATGAAAACCAAAGAAGAACTCGAACTCATTTTTGAGCTGAAGACGCATATTGAATCAAGAGCCTTTCAAGAACTCGTGATGAAACCACTCTTTGAAGAGATAGCAGGAATAAAGGGTGCATATGACTGTCAGACGCTCGCAGAACTCAGAACTATCAAAGGACGGAAGCAGGGGCTAGAGTTTCTCATTAAGCTCCTCAAGCAGAAAGAGGTGGACATTAAAAATCTCAAGTACGAACTGGAAACCTCTGAAGAGGGGCAATAGCCCTTCCACAGAGTAGTTCAGGTCGAAACATACTCCGTATGCGAATGTAATTCTGGCGCATACATCAATCAGATTGAATTTATGGATAATATCGAAACAGAAGCACCCATAGGGGGCGAAGGCGCTACTTCCTCTCAGGATAATGTCAATGTCGATACCCAGCCTGCGGACACTACGAACCCCGTTAGCGACGGTAACGAAGGCGAGGCAGGACAAGCATCGAACCCATGGGATAATGACCCGAAGTTTCGCGGAAAGACTTCCGAAGACATCTACAAGGCGTATCGTGAGATTGAAAAATCAAACGGGCAACTCAGTCAAAAAGCTGAAGTGGCAAACCTTCTAGAGGCACGAGGATTTACTCCCCAACAGATCAAGGCACAGATTGAGCAACTGGATTATCAGGCTCAACAGGAAAGATACGCACAGAACCCACTTGCCCCGCTCGTGGATGAAGTGCAACAACTCAAAGCATACAAGGTAGAGCAAGAGCGAAAAGAAGCTCAAGCCGCCGTGAAAGCCGAGATTGATTCCTACCTGAAGACCAATCCAGCCTACGAAGCACACAAGACACAACTCGAGAAACTTGCCCTCACTCCAGGTATCGGATTCAACCCCGAAACAGGAGAAGAGACGAGTATCAACGATATTGCGGCTGAATACTTCGGTGGCGCTCGCGCTCAAGGGCAACAAGATGCTTACAATAAGATTGAGACGAAGCAAAACACACAGGCTACAAGTCCAAGTCAAGCCGCTCCGAAAGGACGGATAACCTTGGAAGACCTTGCTCAACTCTCATCGAAGGAAATGGAAGCATTTTTACAGTAGGGAGAATGTGAGGAGCCTGAAATAGTATGCCAAATTATTTTCCTCAGGGAACGGCTGCTATTGCAACTGGTGGACTCGCTGCAGCGATGCAGATATTCTACGACAAAGTGTTTTTGGAGCGTGTTGAGAACACTCGGAGGTACGACTTCCTGGCTGTTCAGAAGACTGTTCCGAAGAACGCTGGTCAAGTAGTTTATTTCACCCGTTTCACACAGATGTCTGCTAACCGAACTGCACTCACCGATGGTGTGATTCCTACTGGTATTAACACTGCTGCTGTCAATGTCATCGCTACGGCGAAGCCATACGGAGCATTTGAAGTTGTTGGTTCTTTGTACGAACTCACCACGCTCGACGCTGGCTTGAAAGAGCATGTCGAACTGATGGCGCAGAACGCAGCAGAGTCTATGGATCTCGTGCTCGGATATGAACTCAACCTCTCTGCGACCCCGCAGTGCGGTGGAGCCACCTTCTCAGCACAGGCAACAGCAATCGCCTCATCCGACACCCTGTCGGTATCGAGCCTCAGAAAGGCAGTATCTACTCTCAAGAAGAATGGCGCTCCTAAGTGGGACAACGGTAATTACCGTGCAGTCCTCACCGTGGACGGCGTTTACGGATTGCAGGGTGATACCTCTGCTGGAAACTGGGTCAATGTCAATACTTACAACACTGGTGAAAACGCCGAGATGGTCAAGAAGGGTATCATCGGGTCTCTCTACGGTGTAGATATTGTCGAAACGAACCAGGCTTTCTCAGCTTCTGGTGTTGCGGATACGCAGACAGGTGCAGCCCGATCCAACTTCATTGCTGGTAAGGGTGCTGTCGCAGAAGTGAAAATCGGTGGTCATGGTGACGCTCGCGTTATCGTTGATCCGCCGTCGGACCCACTCCGTATGGTGAGTACTGTTGGTTGGAAGGTAGACGCTTATGCCGCTAAGGTATTGAACGTGAACTGGGTCATCAACATGCACGCTTACGGTGCTGGAACCGCTAACTAATCACTCTTGATTGTTTGGGGAAGTAACCTCAAAAAACTTCCTCAGATTGAGGAAACAATTAACTAAAAATGTATGCCAAAAAGAATGGCAGGGATGACCGCCTCAACTGCGTCAAAAACCCGCCCAATAAAGAAGCATGTCCAATTGAAGAAGAAAGCCTTGAAGGCGACTAGTCCAAAGGTGCAAACCGCTACACCAGGAGTACACACAATGAAGAAAGTCATTATTCGTCCAGCGGGAAAGAAGGCAACTGAGAAAGTCATGGTACAAGGCGTTGATGGACGAGAAATCAGGACGAACGCAAAGATGAAGTGGGTACCATTTGGACGCTAAATTAAAAACTAATCGAACTCTAATATGAAGCCTTTTGGAAACAAGTGTATCATTCAGCTTGCGAAAATCTATCAGAAGGAAAACGGGAAGCCTGTTATCAACGAAGACGGAACACACCGATACGACCTCGAACAAGAAGGGCGTGTTTTGTCGTCTAACATCGAAGGAATCAAGAAAGGAATGAAAGTCCTCGCCGCTTTCAGGGCAGGTATGCCTATTACAAGACGGGAGAACAAGAATAGCGTCACTGTAATCTTTGAGGAGTCCGATATTTATGCCACAGAATAAAAGATTCGAGGTACTCGCAAAGAAGCTCGGGTTCACTATTCATCCTGTATGTGGACTCATCAACGGGAAATGGCAAAGAAGACCGGATATTCTTTGTGTGGAACGACACGGGGAGCATCAGATGACAATCCCGAAGAAGATGTATGCTCTCCCAAACCCAGGGCATCGTGATCTCATAGGGATACAACACCCTGACTTCTTTGAATGTGAGAATAAACTCTACGCTAAAAAAACAGGCTACATTTATGCTTAAACACAAAATACTCGGAGTCTGCACCGACACCATACGGAAAGGCGATAAGATTTTTTTGAATAAGAAAGGCGAGAAGGTGTATGGAGCGATTGGATGGTATAGAATCGTCAATCCACTCAAGAAGCTCGGTGCTGAAATAATGATCAGTCCACCTATTTCCTCTACGCCTCAAAACGCTCTCTTCTTTAAGTCGAAAGGAGATATTTGGTTCTGCAAGCTATCAGACAATGAAGGAGTAGATAACATCTATGGAGCACACAAAGAGTTTACTGGATGTAAGCTCATTATCGACATTGACGACTACCCAGGGAAGGTGAACGAAGACCATCCTGACTATCTAGACATTGAAGATAGAAGAGAGATGCGAGAACGGATGCTGATAGTCGCCGATCATCTCGTCGTCACGAATGAAGCACTCAAAGAAGCGGTCAAACACCTCAATCCATACATCACCGTCATCCCGAACGCCATTGACCCTGCTATTTGGGAAGTAAAGAGAAAGAAGAAGCGCAAGGATGGTATGGTTCGTATCGGATGGATGTCATCAGGGTCACATTTCGCTGACCTTCCTATCATCAATCCCGTCGTGGATACAATTCTCGCAAAGTATCCGAATGTAGAAATCCACTACGCCGGTATGATTTGGGGGTCAAAGAAGGAAGGCAGGGAATACCACCACTCAGGAACGAGCGGATATGACCATTTCCCACAATTTTACGCTGATTTGGATATTGATATAGCCATAGCACCTCTCAAAGACACACTTTTTAACCGTTGCAAGTCGAATATCAAGTGGCTAGAGGCTTCGATGCTTGAAATCCCTATGGTTGCCTCGGATGTTCTCCCATACCACGACATAAAGCACGGTACTACGGGCTATTTAGCGACGAGCACCGAGAGTTGGGTCAAGTATCTATCACTCCTCATTGAAAACCCCGCCTTGAGGCAAAAAATAGGCAAAGAAGCGAAGGCAGAAGTCCTCAAGAACTGGACAATCGACAAATTCCTCCCATTATATGAGAATCTCTTCAAAAAAATCACTGAAAAGAAGGATTTGACCGTTGTCACCGCTATTACGGGTGGGAAGGATAATCTCATGCCACAGCCTGAGTATAAAGGAGTAGAATATGTCGCTTTTGTCGAGAAAGACCTAAAAGATTCCCAGTGGAAAACGAGACCAGCTTGTGACAAGTTCAAGCGGGATGTTATGAACGCCAAGATCCACAAGATTCTGACTCATAAGTACATTGATACAGAGTACATTGTGTGGGTGGATGGGAATGTAAAGCTCAAGCAAGACCCTCATAACCTGATAAAGCTCTTGGGAGACAACGATTTTGCCTTCTTCAAGCATCCAGGGAGGGATTGTCTCTACGAAGAAGCGGATGCCTGCGTCGGACTCGGCAAGGGAAACCCCAAAGAGCTCGCCGAACAAGTGAAGAGTTATGCAAAACTCTCAGTACCACCTCACGGTGGACTGTGGGAACTTCCTTGTTTCATACGGAAAAACACACCAAAGGCAAACGCCGCCTTCGAGCGGTGGTGGGTGGAGGTCACGAGGTACTCAAACCGAGACCAAATCTCCTTCCCGATAGCCTTCAAGGGTGAAAAGATTGCCCTCATACCAGGGAGCGTGGATAAGTGGGATGACTATACGGATATGCAGGCGAACAAAAAAGAGTTCCCAGGGAATGATTACTTCAAGCGAGTCAAGCATAAACACTATAATAACCAATAGTATGCGTATCCATATCGTGAATTACGAACTAAACTACGGGATAAACGCTATCCTCTCTAAGTACGCTCGTATGTTGGAACGGGAGCTGATTGACCTTGGTCATGATGTGACCGTCTCAGGCAAGCCGGAGAAAGCGGATGTGAACCATCATATCAATTTCATTTCCTATGTCCCGTCAGGTGGGTTTGATTCGACGATGATTACTCATGTTTCAGGAGATAAGAATCAAACGGAGAAACAGAAGATTGCTCTCGTGAAGAAGCAGTTGAAAACTTCCATTGGTATCTGCATGAATCAGGAAATAAAGGACAAACTCGTAAAGGCAGGGTGTGACGAAAAGAAACTCTTTGTTTCAGGACACGCCCACGACGGTATTGGGAGACGACCGAACATCATCGCGATCGCCTCGAATGTCTATCCAGACGGTAGGAAACGAGAGAACATGGTCTCTAACCTCATGAAGAAGCTCAAGAATAAGGAAATGTATCTCTTCCGTATTATGGGGAAAGGATGGATGCCACTGTTCAACAAGCTCAAAGACTCGGGCGTACAGCTTCAATACCTTGATGCATTCGAGCTTGAAAACTATGTTCAGATTCTCTGCACTTCTGACTACCTCCTCTACACGGGGGATGAAGACTCTCTCGCACAATCACTCATTGACGCCAAGCAAGCAAGACTTCGTATCATCGCTCCCGAAAGGAAGGAGCTGACCGTTGAGTTTCCTTTTAAGGATGAGAAGGAGCTGATACAGATATTCGAAAACATGGAGAAGAACGAAGTAAAAAACTGGACATGGGAAAAATTTGCGCTAACCCATTGCAAAATCTTTGAGCAAGTGTACAATGAGAGATATGGGACAGAAAATATGCAGAAATTGCAACGAAATCTTCGTAAAAAACCTAAGGTTTAGTAAGAAACAATGGGATGCGGCTTTGTACTGCTCAAGAAAGTGTAGTGCGAATGTAAATGGTAAAAAATTGATTGGGAAGAAACACACAGAAGAACATAGAAGACATAGTAGCGAGGCTCTCAAAAAAGTAGTGCATACGAAAGAATGGAATAAAAAGATTGGTCTAGCTAATAGGGGAAAGGTCATATCGGAAGAGACTAGGAGGAAGATGAGCTTATCAATGAAAGGTAGACCTGCTTGGAATAAGGGTGTGAAGGTAGATAAACAAAAGTACCCTAAAATGGGTCATTACCGGAAACATAGCGAAGATACAAAAAAGAAAATGTCAGAAAATTCGTATGCGTGGAAAGGTGATGAGGCTGGTTACAGTTCAATACACAAGTGGATTCGGCGTTGGAAAGGGAGTGCTGAACATTGTGATGTTTGTGGAATAAAAGGTAAGAGATATGAATGGTCGAATGTAGACCATAAGTACAGAAGAGTTCTTGATGACTATATCCCGATGTGTGCTAGTTGCCACAGAAATTATGACAAAAATAATGAGAAAAGAACAAAACTCTAAGAAGAAAATATCTGTCAATATAGGCTCTGGCGCATATCTCCTCCCTGGATTTACGAATGTGGATATGTACGAGAAGACCGAAGTTCACGGGAAAGCGAAGTATGTGAAGGCTGATGTCAGAAACCTTCCGATGAAAACAGGGACAGTAGACTATGCCCTTGCCTCGCAGGTACTCGAACACCTCCCGATGAAAGATGTGGAAGGAGCCATCAAGGAATGGGTTCGGATATTGAAGAAAGGTGGACGGCTTGTGATAACTTGTCCTGACTTCAATCAACAGTGCGAAGAATGGTTAGAGACGCCATTCTCTATCGGAGGTCATAAGTACCTCGCCGAAGGAATATGGGGGAATCAACTCTCGGAAGGAGAATACCACCGAGCACCCATCACTCCACAACTCCTCCAACACTATCTCAAAGGAATCGGCGTAGACGGAAAGATGTTCGTCATTAAAAAAGGAGAACCAATGAGAGTCTATCCTGGTTATGGGGAGAAGGAGAGAGTGTACCGGTTCGGTGAAGTTCATATAGACTGTATAAAATTATGAAAAGAGCTTTAATTACAGGGTGTAACGGAATGGATGGAAGCCACCTGGCTGAACTTCTCCTCAAGAAAGGCTACGAGGTTCATGGTCTCATTCGCCGTGCATCAACCTACAACCGAGACCGCATAGAAGGGCTGGATATAAAGCTCCATTACGGGGACATGACCGATCCGTTCTCTCTCATGTGGGCGCTCAAAGCGAGCAACCCAGATGAGGTATATAACCTCGCCGCACAGTCTCATGTACAGGTAAGCTGGGAAACACCATGGTACACCGCTCAAACGACGGGAATCGGAGTCCTCAACCTTCTCGAATCTATCCGTGTTCTCGGTATCAAGCCGAAGATATACCAGGCAAGCACCAGTGAACTCTTCGACGGACTCAACCCTCCGTACAATGAGGGAAGCGTGATGAATCCCATCTCACCATACGGAACAGCCAAGATGTATGCCTTCCAAATCTGCAAGAACTACCGAGACGCGTACAAGATGTTCATCTGTAACGGAATCCTTTTCAATCACGAGTCACCAAGACGAGGAGTAAACTTCGTCACGAAAAAGATAGTGGACTCTGCAAAGAGCGGAGTGGTGTACCTCGGGAATACAGACGCCGAGAGGGACTGGGGATACAGCCCAGATTATGTAGAGGGAATGTGGCGAATGCTCCAAGAGAAGAAACCCGATGACTATGTCCTCGCTACGGGAGAGATGACCTCAGTCAAGAAATTCGTCGGGTATGTGGAAGAAGCCTGTGGTCACAAGATAAAAATCATCCACGACAAAGGATACGATAGACCAGTCGATGTACCGAAGCTCCAAGGAGACGCTAGGAAAGCAAAGAAGAAGCTCGGATGGAAAGCAACCGTAAAAGCCAAGGAACTCGCTAAAATCATGTATAACGCAACACTATGAAAATCCCATTCTATAAACTGAGAAAGTTTTTTAGAAAATCGACCTACTACCAAACCTATACGGAAAGCATCTATTCCGGTAAAGGATATTTACAAGGAATTGGGTTCTCTGTTGAAACGCGTGTCACCGAGATTCTTGGGTTTAAGTTTATAAATAGTGTCTCAGTCAGCTCAGAAGGGGAGTGGTTGGAAAAACTGAAAGTAAAATTAAACCTTAAATAAACTCTATGAAAGCAACAACCTGTAGAATGTGTCAGTCGAAGAATCTGAAGCAGTGGTTAGACCTCGGACTTCACCCACACTCCGACCACTTCCATAAGGAGAAGGAAGCAGAGATGTTTTACCCCCTGGGGGTATCTGTCTGCGAGGACTGTGGACTCAACCAGCTCACATACATTGTGGCTAAGGAAGAGCTGTATCTAAAGGATTACCTTTACGAATCATCCATTACAAAAACAGCAGATGCTCACTGGAAAGAGTTTGCTGATACAGTAAGTGCTAGAGTTGGACTTCATAGAGGCATTATAATTGATGTAGGTGGTAACGATGGGACACTCCTAACTAAGTTTCAGAACATTGGGTATGAAGTTCTTAATGTAGACCCGACACCAGAGGCGACTCAAATAGCCATTGATCGGGGTGTCCCTACAAGACAGGAATTCTTTGGAGCGTCAGAATATCCGAAAGCAGAGATTATTGTCGGTGCGAATGTCTTTGCCCATATCGATGACTTAGATACCTTCATTGAGAGGGTAAAAGACACCTTGGGAGAAAATGGGGTCTTCGTCTTTGAATCCCCATACTTCGGAGAGTTTCTGAAAGGAGTCGAGATGGATACTGTTTATCACCAGCACCTTTCGTACCTTTCACTGAAGCCACTCGTTCCGTTCCTCGAAAAGCACGGGATGGAAGTGTTTGATGTGGAACAGCGCCCGCTCCACGGCGGAGTTTTCAGGGTCTACATCGCACGAAAAGGAGAGAAGAGAATTAAACCATCGGTATCTACCATGCTCGAAAGTGAAAACTGGCGGTTTGAAGACTTGGAGGCAGTCGCGGAGTGCTTCAAAGACCAAATGACAAATCTCCTTCAGCTCGTTCTTGACCTCAAGAGAATAGACAAGACCATAGCCATCATCTCAACCCCAGCCAAAGGGAATACACTTCTCAACTACTCACACATCGGACGGTATATCGACTTCGCCACCGACCGAAGCAAACTCAAACAGGGGAGGTTTCTTCCAGGGACTGGCATTGAGGTTTTCTCTGATGATGAACTTATCAAACGAAACCCAGACTATGCCATTGTCCTAGCGTGGAACTTTTTTGATGAGATTACTGATAATGTCCGAAAAGCAGGATACAAAGGAAAGTTTATCCGACCACTTCCTAATGTTGAAATTATATGACACACACAGACGAGCGAGGAATTATCGAAGACTTAAAAGTAGGAAAGGACTGGTCAATTACTTATATCTCTTTCAAGAAAGGAGCCGTCAGGGGAAACCATTTTCACAAGAAAACGATGCAACACGACTTTGTATTAAGTGGAAAGCTCCTGCTTGTAGGAGAATACTTCATTAAAGAGATGGGTCCAGGGGATGAAGCGACTATAAAGCCGGGAGTACAACACGCCTAT
>OFRM01000449.1_pt1 | contig 17243 bp, 19 predicted proteins | sample 1543101 | NCBI WGS metagenome assembly OFRM01 (sample SAMN07774223, study PRJEB24372) | wastewater metagenome | isolation source: Exp Tend VB 0WW | collected 2016-02
GTGCCGGTAGCCTCTGCTGGTGTCGCGTAGGCAGTAACCGCCTTGGCGTATAGGGTGACATCAGTGCCGAGGCCGTTCGCGCCGTCCATGTAGGCCTTGATGTTGGTGATTTCGGTGTACGTGCCGCCCGACACGTTGAACCGAAGCCACTTCTCGAAGCTGTAATCCACGCCAGCGCCTGGCTTGACCATGGGGTTACTGGTGTCGACGGTTGCGTTGTCCGCGTTTTTGAATCGAATGCTCCCGCTTGTCTTGTCGGTGGTGGTCGGACCAGCGCCGTTCTTTTCTAGGATTTGAACTGTTGCAGCCATTTAGAAATTTCTCCAGAGGTTATTGAGAGTCTGAAACGGTAGCGCCGGTTATGGAGCCGCCTGAATCGCGAACCAGGTTAATGACGCGCCCGCCCGTGCCGGTGTTGAGCGTGACGGACGGTGCAGCAGGGGGCGCAGATTCGGGCATGGTCACATTTACCGGCCCGGGCGTTACATTGACCACCGGAGCCTCGACCGTGATAGCAGCAGGGGCGATGTTGACCACCGGAGCAGGCTGTTCAGGGACGTTGATCGTAGCGCCCTCAATCGTGATGTTCGGCGGGGCGAAATTGAAGACTGGCGCTGGCGCTGGCTCATCAGGGCGGTCGTTGATTGCAGCCTCAATTGCCGCCAGGCGATCCATCAGCGGCGACAGGTAAATTGCTGGCTCATTCGGTTCGGCGCTGTCTTCAGTGTCCTGCGGGTCTTCCATGTCAGGCGTTACTTCCATTCCTGGCTCATCAATCGCCGTCAATAGGTCTGCCATGTCATCCTGCGGCAGGGCGGGGAAGGCGAGCTGAACAATGGTCTTTTTCTGTTGCGCGATGACTTCGCCAGGCATACCGGACGCGATCATGTCAGCCAGGGTCTGCATTTCCGCACCGAGGTCGGCGAGCGCGTAATCTTTCGACCATTCGACCATAGCCACTTCAGACAGATTCAGCCAACGTGACACCAATTCCCACACGGCGCGCTCAGTGTCTTCCATGCGGCGCGCGAATGCGGTCAACGCAGAATTCAGCGTTTCAAATCGGATCTGTAGCGCCAGTCCAGACTGCACTGATTGCCTCTCGGGAAGTTCGATGGCAAGTGCGACTCGCGAGATGGTGCGCTCTATGTGAGCGATGGATTCCAGATACGTGTTGGCCGGCCCCTCGCTCGGGGCGATGAATGAAGGCGTGTCTCCGGCATGGATCAGCATGTTATGCGTGCCGATTGCTTCCGCCGTGGTTTTCGCATCGAACTGGTGCGACTGCTCCGGCGGTACTTGATACGTCAGCAGGCTGAATGTCTGCGAGCGCAGTATTTCGTCAAGCTCGCTGCGGGCATTAAATAGCCGTTTTGACAGGTCCGCAATCTGGGTAAACGGCCCAAAGAACGGGAATTCGCTGCCCTCGCTAAACGCCAGCACCGGGCAGATGCCTAGAGGATGATCGTCTCCGTCCAGTTCCACATCGCCGCGACGCACCCACCATCGTGACGCACTCCACCCGCGCGTAACCTGCACGCCTTCGAGCGTGTCCGAATATTCGACAAACGACAAACGCCCGCGCGGATTTACTTCGTATTTCGTGACGCGCTCCGGGAGGATCGGAACAAGGTATGGAAATGCGCGTTGCTCTACTTGTTCGGCCTCGCTTGCCGGAAGCGTTCGCGGCATGTCGACCAGCAGAAGCATGCACCCGCGTGCCTTGGCGTCAAGCATGAAGCCCTGCCAGAAAACGTCTATATCTTCCCCGCGCCAGTTGCAGTCAAGCGCGAACGATTCCAGCAGGGGCGCATTGATTTCCCTGATCGGCGGCTTTTTGGACAGATAGCCCACGAAGCGCTGGCAGGCAGGGAGCAGATGGTTTTCGTACCATGCGACTTCATTGCGCCTGGCGAACTTCGCGTTTGACTCGCGTGGGTATTGAACGAGGTGTGAAGCGCCGTAAGGAATGCTGATTGCCTGCCCGGTTCCGTCCTTGTTGACGATGGGCAGGAAGCCCCCTGTACCAGAAAGGGCTTCCGCAACGAATTTGAAACGGGCGGCGTTTAGAGACATGGCGTCCTGACTATGTGCGTTGCGATCATAGTCGCTGCATATCATCGGGATACTTGCCAATAGTTGCAATAAATCGGCGGGATGATGCCTTTGTGAACAACCAACTCAAAGGCGCGAGGCTAATGAATATCGAAAACCTGAAAGGCAAGATTGCCGACGATGAATTTAAGGCACTGTCGGATCACCTTGCCGACCTGACCGGGCAGCGTGATGCTGCACGCCAGGAATCAATCGACGGTCGGAAGAAGCTGCGCGCCGACGTCGACCAATTGCGTGGCATCAAGGTCAAGCTCTATGAAAAGCTTGGGCTTGATGATGACGCGGACCTTGACGCGCTACCGGAAGTTCGCGGGCAAGCCGAAGCCGCCAAGCAAGTCGAGGCGCGCATGAAAAGGCTTGAACGCGATCTTGCCGACGCCAACAAGGCGCGCGGCGACATCGAGACGAAATTCAAGACGACCCGGCGTGACGCTGAGCTGTCGAGGGCAATCGCCGCCCATGAGTTTATCGACAATGATCTGGTGGTGAACTATGCCGCAGGCCGTGTCCGCTTTGAAGGCGATGATCTATTTTTTGAAGCAGAGGACGGAAAGCTTGTTTCCGTGGCTGATGGCGTCAAGCACATCGCCGCGACCAAGCCGCATCTGCTGAAAGCACGCGGGGCGGGAGGCTCCGGGCATATGCCGAACGCGGGAAGCGGTCGGGCCGCAACGATTAGCCGCGCCGAATTCGACGCGCTTCCCCCGTCTGACCGCATGACAGCGGCCAAAGACGGAATCCAAATCCTTTAAGGAGTTTTTCAGATGGCAAACACCCTAACCAATTTGATCCCCGAGCTGTATTCCGGCCTCGATGTCGTCAGCCGCGAACTGGTCGGCATGATCCCCGCCGTTACCCTCGATCCCGTTACCTCCCGCGCGGCCAAAGACCAAACCATTCGTAGCTTTGTGGCCCCGGCCGCAACCGCTGGCGACATCACGCCAGCCGCGACTACGCCCAATGACGGAGATCAAACTTTTGGCAACGTCACGCTTTCAATCTCCAAGGCTCGTCGCGTTCCGATTCGCTGGAATGGTGAGGAAGAGCTATCGATGTCGACCGGCTTCGGTGTTCAGCAAATGCGTGCCGCTCAAATCCAGCAGGCCTTTCGCACGCTAACGAACGAGATCGAGGCTGATCTGTGCGCACTGCACATCTACGCATCCCGCGCTGTCGGTGCTGCTGCCACCACGCCATTCGGCACCGCTGGCGACTACACCGCAGCCTCAACGGCCCGCAAGATTCTGGTGGACAACGGCGCGCCCACCGGAGACATCTCCATTGTTGTTGACACTGGCGCAGGCGCGAACATTCGCGGCAAGCAGGGCGGATATGACGCGTCGAACGCCAATAGCTCGATTCTTCGCCAGGGTGTTATGCTCGATATCAACGGCATGGCTATCCGTGAATCCGGGCAGGTCAAGACGCACACTGCAGGCTCATTCACCTCTGGAACTCTGACCAGCGCTGTGCGCGCTGTCGGCGCTACCGCCCTTGCCGCCACTGCTGACTATACTGCCGGCCTCGGGGCTGGTGATGTCATCACCCTGGCGCATGAGTCTGGCGCCAATAAGTATGTCATCACCGCAGTCGCCGCTGGCACCATCACCATCGCCGCCCCCGGCCTGCGCACCGCAACGGCAGCGACCGGCACGGTTGCCATTACTCTGGTCGCTTCGACCGTCCGCAACATGGCATTCAGCCGCAGCGCGATTGTTCTCGCCACCCGCCTGCCGGCCCTGCCTGATGGCGGCGACATCGCTTCGGACCGCACCACGGTCGTCGACCCACGCTCCGGCCTGGCTTTCGAAGTCGCGATGTATCCGCAATATCGGCAAATGCAATACGAGGTCAGCATCGCCTGGGGCGTCAAGGTCGTCAAGACCGAACATTTCGGCCTGCTGCTCGGCTAATAGCGAATCTCCGGAGGCGGTTGAAAACGTCTCCGGATAACCAAAGGAGAATTAAATATGGCTACAGTTCGCTCCCCCGCCGGGACTCGAATTTTTGTGCAGTCGGCTATTGCAGCATCGCAGGCCGTTACCGGAATCAGCGCCGCGTCGCCTCCGGTTATCACCTATTCCGGCGCAGACCCGTCAAACGGGAACTACGTCGCGCTGACCGACATGTACGGCATGACCGAGTTTGAGGATGCTCTGGTCAAAGTCGCCAACGTCAGTAGTGGCAGCAATACCTTCGAGGCTGAAGATCAGAATTCGACCGGATACGGCACCTTCGTTTCCGGCAATATGTCGGTCGTCACGATGGCAACGGAAATCAGCGTCGGCACGGGCTTCTCGTTCACTGGCTTTGATCAGCAGTTTGCAGAATACGCGCTCCTGAAGGACAAGATCACGCGGAAATTCCCAACCACGGTTTCGGCTGGTGGTATCGAAATCCCATCGATCTGGGACCCCGCTGACGCTGGTCTGGCTGCATTGGTTGCTGCTGGTGACTCTGCGGAAAAACTTGGATTCAAAATCCTGTTCGCTGACGGACTCGAAATGCTGTTTTTTGGTTACATCGGCGCATCCGGCATGCCGCGCGCGGACAACACCAACAGCATCGTGACCACGAACATTTCGGTCACCATGTCGACCCGTCCGCGCTACGTCCTGCCGTAACCGAAAGATTCCGATGGGCCGGGTAACTACCCCCCGCCCGTGTGCGCGCCGGCCTGACGCGCCGCCCATCGGAACCTTTTTTCAGGCAGAGAAGGAATCAGGCCATGACTCTGAAATTGCAACCCGCCCCCGTTTTTTCGTGTGCCGTGCCGATCACTGTCCCCGGACAAGAGGCGCGCGCGATCGTCAACATTACCTTCAAGCACCTGGCAAAGTCCGCGCTTCGGGAATTCTTTTCCGGACTGGAAGGGAAGTCAGATGCTGAAGCGCTGGCTGAAATCGTGTCGGACTGGTCTGGCGTCGACGAGAAGTTCAGCAAGGAATCTCTTGCCGTGCTGCTCGATAACTATCCGGCAGCGGCGGGCGAATTGTTTGACGCTTTCAGAAAGGAATTGCTTGAGGCTCGCGCAAAAAACTGAGGGCGGCAGCTCGCCACTTGATGGGCGGGCAGAGTGCCGCAGACACCGCATCATTTCTCGGTTCAATCGATGCGCCGGATTCGCTGCGGGCCACATTCGAGAAGCCGGAAGAGGTAGACGTGTTCCCGGACAACTGGCTTCCTGTGCGTGTTTTCTGCCTGCTTTCTACGCAGTGGCGACTGGGACACGCAGGACCGACCGGGCTGGATTATTCGGCAATCCCAGCGGTGATGGACATGGCTGGCGTTAAGCCAAAGCGCCGCCCTGACGTGTTCTGGGCGGTCCGTGAGATGGAACTGGAGTCGCTTGACGTGATAGCGAAACGCAATGGCTGAAGAGGTAACCTTAAAGCTGCGCCTGGAAGGCGGGCAGCAAGTATCCAGCGGCATTGACAAGGTCAACGCGCAACTAGCGTCAATGGCGCAGAAAGCGCAGGGCGCATCCGGCTCGTTCAAGCCGCTCGACCCTGCCGCCGCGTCAATGGCGAAGCTTGCCAACGAGGCACAGCGGGCAGGAACGAACTTCAGGCAGTTCGCAACATCCGTAGAGAAGTCAGGTTCGGCTGTTGCCTCATCTGCCCGCGCCGCATCATCAAGCGTTACCAGCCTTGCATCATCGGTTGCCGTGTTCGCAGGTGCAGCCGGCAGCATCACCTTGGCAGTCCGGGCGCTCGATGAATTCGGATCTGCAGCCAGTCGCATTGATCTGGTTTCGCGTTCGCTTGAGGCATCGGCCCGGGCGCAATCCGAACTTTTCAAAATCGCTCAAGAATCGCGCGTTGGATATGCGGGCCTGGCCGAGACGTACACCGCACTTGCTCGCGCCGGAAATGAAATGGGCGTTGGCCAGACTCGCATGCTGGCCATTACCAAGTCAGTCTCTCAAGCCATCACGATCAGCGGCGGGTCTGCGCAATCCGCGCGCGCCGCGCTGATCCAGCTTGGCCAGGCGATGGCGTCTGGCGTGCTGCGGGGCGAAGAGTTAAACAGCATCATGGAGCAAACCCCGCGACTTGCTCAAGCCATCGCCGAGGGAATGGGCAAGTCTGTCGGCGAACTGCGCAAGCTCGGCGAGGAAGGCAAGCTGACCGCCGAAAAGGTGATGAGCGCGCTCGAAAAGGCAGCGCCCGCACTGGCCGCAGAATTCAACCGCATCAAGCCGACGATCTCCGGCGCGTTTGAGGTATTCGCGGACGGCGCGAAGAAGGCATTCTACGAATTCGACAAAGGCGCTGGAATCAGTTCTGCCCTTGCCGGCCAACTAACGTCGCTCGGCAAATCACTTGGAGAAGCAGGCGCAGCCGCGCGCAAGTTCGGCGAGGACTACGGCACGGCAATCAAAGCGGTTGGGGAAATAGCGCTGATCCTTGCAGCCTCTGCTGCAATATCGACGCTTATCGGAAAACTAGGCGTGCTGTCCAGATTCGCGGCCAGCCCGATCACCATTGCGGTCGCGTTTGTCGTGACTGGATACGAAGCTATCGAAGCGCTCGGCAAGTCAGAGACAGGCATGCGCGCCTCCCTGAAGAATGCCGAGAATGATCTTGCTGCACTACAGAAACAGGCACGCGGATCAATGCTCGGCGGGCAGGCGGTCGGCAATGCAGACCCGTTGCTTGACCAACGCATCAAGCAAGCCGAGCAACGTGTCGAGGCGATACAAGCGAAGATCACAAAGGCGTCCGTAGAAAAAGACGCCGATTCGCCACGGTCAAAAGCAATTGCTGCAATGCGGCAAACTGACAGAGACTGGGAGGCCGAACAAAAAGCAGAGGCAGACGGTCGCAAGCGCGCACGCGAGAAGGCAATGTCCGGTTATATGGATTCTGTCGCCTCGTCAAAACAGAAGGAAATCAAGGCAGAAAAAGAACGCTTTGCCTCGCTTGTTGAGGTCATCGGCACAAGCGGCGCGGACTATGAAAAAGCACTGAAAGCCCACAACGCCAAGATTGCAGAAATCAACGCGAAGGGCGGCGGTGGCGCCGGCAAGAAAGACGACGCAGCGCAGCGCCTTATAGAATCGCTGCGCGAACAGAAGGCCGTGCTTTCCGCAGAGGCAGAGGCTACTGACGGCATGTCATCATCAAAGCGCATGGCCGCCAAGATCGAGGAGGAGTTTGCCGCTGGAACGCTGAAAGCCACTGAAGCGCAGAAGGCGCAAATCAGGACACTGCTCGAAGAAAATGCAGCAACCGAGCAGTCGACGAAAGCAAGGCGCGAATTCTTTGCGGGCGTCGAGAGGCAGGAGCAAGCTAACGCAAAATCCCGCCAGGCCACAATCGACCGCATCAATCAATTGAGCGATGAGGCAATTACAGCCGGGCTGACAGAGAGCGCAATTGCCGCGCTGACCGTTGCCAGGCTGGAGGAAGCGCTTGCCATTGCTCGGCAAGGCGGCGCTACTGAAGACATGCTTGCCCCGATGGAGGAAGAGTTGCGGCTAAAGCGTGAACTCCTGCAAGTGACAGAAAAGGCGGAAGTGGCGAAAGACGTGTCGCAGACCAGAGGCGCGACAGAGGCCAGAAACGCGGCGAAGAAAGCGCTATATGACCGGCAGCTTGCAGATGGAACGCTGAATGCTGACACCCACAAAGAGCTTGTCGACAAGTTGAAAGACAACACCGATGAGATGGGCGAGTTTATGAAGCAGGCTGCGAAAAATATGCAGGATGCAATGGCTGAATTCTTCATTGACCCGACCGCCAAAGGCATGCAATCAATCGCCGAGGGATTCGGGAAGGCAGTGCAAAAGATGATTGCCCAGGCAGCAGCGGCGCAGCTCGGTAAATTGCTTTTCGGCGACCTCGACAAAGGCGGGCAGATGGGCGGCTGGATTGGCAAACTGCTCGGCGCATTTGGCTCAAGCGGGGGCGAGTCTCTTGGCTCCGGCGCGTTCGATTCGATATTCAGCAATCCGGCCCTCTTCGCAAACGGCGGCATCATGACCAGCGCTGGCCCGCTGCCGCTGAAATCATACGCTGGAGGCGGCATTGCCAACACCCCTCAGTTGTCAATGTTCGGCGAGGGCCGCACGCCGGAAGCGTATGTGCCACTGCCTGACGGCAAGCGCATCCCTGTCCACATGCAGGGCGGCGGCGATTCGCCGAACATCACCGTGCACGTCAATTCGCAAACCGGCGACCCGGCAGAGATTCGGCGCAGCGCGGCAGCCGGTGCGCGCACCGCTCTGGGCTTGATGTCCAGTTCTCGGAGGTACGCATAAATGGCCGACTTCCTGGAGGAGCGAATTTCTGAATTCATTCGTTACGGATCGTCATGGGCCGAAGACTATCAAGTCGACATCACCACCACTTCCAGCGGGCAGGAAGACAGATTCCTGCGCCACACCTTCCCGCGCCGCACGTTCGACGTGTCGTACATGATGACGACGCAGGCACTTTATGACGAGCTGTGCGCCATATATCACCGGGCACACGGAAAGTATTCCGGATTTCGCGCCCGGTGCTTCGATGAGTGGTCCAGCAATGGCACAACGGCAACGCCGACACGTACCGATCAGGCGTTAACCATGATCTCCGGATTGACTTATCAACTCCGGAAATACTATGGGCTGGACAAAACCGCAGGAGCATCCGGGTATCCATACCGAACGATTTACAAGCCGGTTGCGGGCACCGTTATCGTTGGCGTCGGTGGAAAAAAGGTGACCGAATTCACCGTGGACACCACTACCGGCGTAGTTACGTTTTCCGCGACTACTGGCAGCATTACCTCGATCACCAATGCTGCGCAGGCGTCTGTCACATTCGGCGGAACTACTTATGCCGTCGGCAATTCGTTTTACATTTCCGGCGTCACCGGCATGACCCAGATAAACGGATTGCGCGCCGAAGTTGTGTCGACGTTCATCGGCGGCTGCGTTGTCAATATCAACTCGTCAGGCTTTTCGGCATACGCCAGCGGAGGCACGACGCAGGCCAAGCCCTATGCCGGCGAAGTTGTGACGGCTGGTTTCGAGTTTGATTACCCGGTTCGCTTTGATACCGCGCTTGTCGCCGGTCAGGACTACCCAGGCTATAGGCCCGCTGAAGGGATCCGCCTCATCGAATTGCTGCGGCCATGAAGTCAGTAGTCGCGCCCCCGGAAACGTCGACCGCATGCTTGCGGATTGAGTGCACCAACGGCACGACGGTGCGCCTGACGCAATACCCGGTCGACCTGACGATGAGCAATTCAGAAGTCTACCAGGCCGTCGCCGGTTATGACTTTTCGGGAGTGCAGGAAACCGCGAGTTTTTCCCCGTCTGCGGTAGACCTGCAAGGCATCATGGACGCATCCGGAATTACCCGCGATGCCGTCATGAGCGGCATTTTCGACGGCGCGAAGTGCTATCTTTTCCGCGTCAATTTCCTGGCCCCTGTCGAGGATTACGAGCCGATAACCGCATCTGTTCTCGGCAAGACAACCTTTGAGGACAACCGATTCACCATCGAAGAGATGAGCCTGATAGACGCGCTCAATCAGTCGGCTGGCGGTTCGATCCTTGTGACTTGCCCAAAGACATTTGGCGGAACTGAATACGCAGGATGCAAACAAACATTTTCGCTTGCAACCGGGACAATCTCCAGCGTTGCCAGCCAATTCATCGTGCGCGATTCATCACGTGGAGAGCCTGCTGACTGGTATGGACTCGGCAAAATCTGGTTCACGTCGGGCGCAAATGTTGGCCTCAAGCCGCGCGAAATTCAGGACTATGCAGCGGACGGCACCATCACAGTATTCGAGCCTTTTTACTATCCGGTAGTGATCGGCGACGCCTACAGCATGGCACCAGGATGCCGCAAGCGGTTGGAGGATTGCCGCGACAAGTGGGCAAACGTTGCTAACTTCGGTGGCTTCCCGGACGTGCCTACCTCGTCGAGTTATGCCCAGGTGGGCAACAAGCGATGACGCCTGACGACATCATTGCCGCAGCCCGCAGCGCCGTTGGCACGCCATTCAGGCATCAAGGGCGCACGCTTGGCGTGGCTCTTGATTGCGCCGGCCTAGCGCTATACGTCGCTGCGGAAAACGGCGTCGACACCATCGACCACGAAGGCTACCCACGCGAACCGTTCGGCGGTCTGCTGGAAGCGGCGCTTGACGAACAACCAGGGCTTGAGCGCGTTTTCGACATGCTGCCCGGCGACATCCTGCTGATGCGGTTTTCAGTCGGGCCGCAGCACCTTGCTATATTTACCGGGCCGACATTGATCCACGCTTACGCAGTCGCTGCAACTGTCTGTGAACATGATTTCACACCCAAATGGGCGGCGCGTGTTGTGGCAATCTATCGCTTCGTCGGGGTGACGCATGTCTAAGACAGTCGGCCAATGGGTTGGAACAGTTGTTGGCGCTGTCATCGGATTTTACACGGGCGGCACCAGTTACATCGCGCTCGGAGCTGCTGTTGGCGGCGCGGTTGGGGCGGCGGTAGATCCACCAAAAGGCCCAAACACCGTTGGGCCGCGCCTGTCCGATCTGGGCGTTCAGACCGCTTCATATGGCTCAACTATTCCGCGCCTTTACGGCACATGCGCGGTTTACGGAACGGTCGTCTGGATCGAAAACAACCAGCTTCGCGAAACCAAATCAACCACCAAGTCAGGCGGCAAGGGCGGTGGTGGCGGCGGCGGCGGAAAAACAACCACTTACTCATACTCGGCCACGCTCGCAATCGTCTTGTGCCAAGGCCCGATTGCCGGCGTTCGTCGCATTTGGGCCGGATCGAAATTGATCTATGACGCGGGCGATTCGTCAGCCACCGGCATGATTGCCTCAAGCGCTGCAATTTCCGGCATCACGATCTACACCGGCGACGATACACAGATGCCTAATGACCGGATGCAGATGACGCTGGGTGCGGGGAATGTCTCGGCATGGCGCGGAATTGCTTATGCGGTCATCGAGGATTTCCAGCTCGCTGATTACGGCAACTCCCTGCTCGGCTGTCCGTTTAAATTCGAAGTGATGAGCGACGCGGTGTTTTCGCAGTATAGCCAGCAGGGGTATTACCCGTCTGGTATTTTTCCGCAGTTCTATGACGACATGATGTGCCTGGGCCGCGTCGAGTCTGGCGTGATGAAATTCGACCATATCGGCTTGACGTATTCTGTCACGTCTGACGGTGTGCTGATCTCTACCAACGCCTCTGACGCCGGGACTTTCCCGGCATTCGGCCATGTTGGCATGCTTGGAAACAAAAGCGTTGATTTTGTTCTGAGCGGATTTGTTGACGGTTGGCTGTATGTTGGTGTATTCGGCCTTATGTACCACTACCCGACAAACGCAGCATTGCCGGCTGGCGTGTGGCACATGATGGGCGCATGCGTCGACAAGGCCGGGACGCGGCTGTATGTGCTAGCGCACCGGCAGAGCGATGCAACCAACTGGCTGCAAATCTATGACAGCAACCTCAATTTGCTGACGCAGGGAAGCCAGAATGTTTACCCGTTTGTGAACAATGCCGGATCGTATCCGCTTGTTCAGGGAAATCCCGAGGTATTCACGGTCGAGGAAGGCGGGGACTTTCTGTGGGCGGCAAATTCATACGCCGGGGCCGTGACGCTATACCCAATCGTCGCGGGCGTGGTTGGGTCAGCGCTGCACTCCTTCAGCGCTGGCACAACGCCATTCATGGGGCCGTATGGCACCCGGATGACAATCGCCGCCGAAAATCAAATGCTCTGGGGCGCGCATGATGGGGGCGGCATTTTCCTGTTCTCCCGCGCTTCCACTGGTGCCCCGTCGCTGGTGCCGCTGGCTGATGTCATCTCGGCAGAGTGCCTGACAACAGGATACCTGAGCGCTGGCGATATCGACGTAACGACGATCACCGACAATGTGCGCGGCTACCGGATAACCAACAATGCTGCAGTCAGGGCGGCGCTGGAAGCGCTGCAAGCCCCGTACCCGTTTGACGTGATACAGGATGGTTACAAGGTTAAATTCGTCAAGCGCGGCGGCGGCAGTGTCGCCACAATCGTTTACGAAGACATGGCGACCACTGCCGGGAACAAGACGGATGAGCCGCGACTGACCGTAGTCCGCGAAATGGACGCGCAACTGCCGCGCCGCATCGAGATCAGCTATTTCGATGCGGACCGGGAATATGACACCGGGGAGCAGGCCGACGAGAGATTGAACAGCACCGGCACTTCCCTGATTCGCGTTGAGGTGCCAGTCGTCATGACCGCGAACGAGGCGGCAGGGGTGGCCAGCACGCTGCTGTACCTCTACCATCTGGAGCGGCTTGACCTGTCTCTGTCGATTCCGACACGCGACCCATACAACAAGCTGCAGCCGGCTGACCCTATTTTTGTAGTTACGCCCGACGCGACCTATTTTTGTCGCATCACCAGCCTGACGCACGAGAGCGATAGAGTCATCAAGCTGACCGCGCGGCTTGCTTCGGTGGCGCTGTATTCACCGACCGCTGTCGGCGGAGTGTCCAACGTGCAGGGACCATCGGTTTCGCTGTCCGGGCCGTCCATCATGGCTATCATGGACATCCCGACCGTATCGGGTAACGACACTCCAGGCATTGTCATCGCGGCGCGCGGAGCGTACTCCGGATGGCGTGGCGCAGAGGCGCTGCGCTCTGATGATGGCGGCGTCTCGTGGACGTCTCAGGTCGGAATTCCACCTCCCGGCGCGACGGTGGCGCTGGCCAACAACACAATTGGCGCAGGTGTGACAGACGCCATGGACGTAACCAGCATTCTCAATGTGTCAATGGTCAACGGCGACATCTCAAGCGTGACCGAGTTGGCGCTATTCAACGGGGCGAACCTGTTCGCGTATGGCGAGCCGGGGCGCTGGGAGATCATCGGCGCGCGTACCGTCACGCTGCAGGGCGACGGCACCTACAACCTGACCAATCTGCTCCGTGGGCGCTACGGCACCGAGTGGGCGATGACTTCGCACGCTCTATACGATGACGTGATTTTGCTCGACGGTTCGCTGGCATTTACGGCGCAGCCTACAGCGACGCTCGGCTCGGCAAGGGAATGGACCGTATTGGGCAACGGAGATTCTGACGTTTCCGAGAATCAGCGGACGTTCACATATGCCGGGGAGAATCTGGAATGCCTATCTCCGGTATTCGTACAGGCTGTTCAGTTGTCCAATGGCGACTGGTCAATCAAATGGGTGCGCAGAACGCGGATTGATGGCGAGTGGCGCGATTACGTCGACGCCGGGCTGGGTGAAACGGCAGAAAATTATGCAGTCGAGATTTATAGCAGCAACGCATATACCACGATTAAGCGGACGATCACGGCGACGACTCAGACGGCAACCTACACCAACTCGCAACAGGTGGCTGATTTTGGAGTATCCATTCGCGCGCTCTACTACCGTGTTTTTCAAGCCTCGGCCACGGTTGGAAATGGCAGGGCAAGCGATGAAATGGCGACGTCGACGCTATCGTTGGCTTTAATGAATTTCGAGCAGTCTCCGCCCATTGAGGTTTATGGGCGAACCATGACGCTAACCGGGTCCGCTGCACGATCAGCAGTTCAAGCAAGATTTGGAAGCTATTCGCTATTCGGCGAGGGTCCGTCAGGGTGGGACGAAATGTCCAATATCAATCTTGGGCCTGGCGTATGGACAATCGAATTCAGCGTTTATTGTACGAATGTCAATCCCTATGGCGGCACGGCAATACTACAACTCGGAACGACTTCAGGCGGTGGAGTGGACGGCTTTGTTGTCTTTGTTTCTGGCGGGGATATCTATTGGACATATCAATATCACACAGGATCAGCCGGCGCCGCTACACAAAACGCATGGCAAAACGTCGCCGTCATGTGTGATGGATCGCACGTGCGGATGCGACTGGAAGGACTGAGCGGATATTACGACAGAGACTTGGGCGGCCTGACAAATTACGATGTGGTCAACGTGCTGCGCATCGGCGGAGGCACAAAATCAAACAATGACCCGCAAACGGTTTACGTCGACAACCTGCGAATCATCCAGGAAATTCCGTATTGGAGCGTAGTTCTACCGACACCCACCGAATTCACATCTTGAGGTTTCCGCATGTCCAATAGCACCCGTACATTCGATCAGTTGATCCAGAGCCAGGCCAGCAAGGAAGTTACGGCTAACGCCATGCTTGACGCACTCAGTCAGGCGTCGAACTACGGACGGCGAGAGACGACGTGCTCCGGACTGTATTGGGGATTTTACGGAGGCAACATCACCCTTCTGAACGGCACGATGACGCAGGTCAGCAACGGAACCTTGCTGCTCACGGCATCGACCACGAATTACGTGGTGGCGAAAAAGTCGGACGGGGTTGTATCGGCTTCAACCGCAACCACGAACTGGAACAACCTCGCAGAATACTGGAGGCTGTACTCGGTCGTCACGGGCACGGCAACAGTAACCAGCTACACCGACTCGCGCGAGATCGCGAGGTTTCTCGGCGGCGATGCTACGACAAAATTCCGCGTTCCGGTCACGAAGACAACCGCGTTCACGGTTGCGGATCATGAGGATGACATCATCGTCAACGGATCGGCATCGGTAACGGCAACACTTCCATCCGCCTCGGCATACCCTGGCAGAAAAATCAGGATCAAGACGCGGGCGGCATACACCGTCGTCTCTGCATCATCGAACGTCAAGCCACTGGACACCGACACGGCGGGTACGGCGATCCTTGCAGCCACTGCCGGCAAGTGGGCGGAACTGGTGAGCGACGCCAGTAACTGGATCATCATGGCGGGCAACTAGGTTTAACAACGCATCGCGGCCATAGAGCCGGGAAGGGAATAACAAGTGTCAGAAACACAACTTTTAACCATCTCCGGAATGCTTGTCGCCGCGCTGTTCGGCGTGCTTGCTGCAATCGTCGGCTGGATAGGATCGCGGGTGATTGAAAAGCTAGATTCTGTCGTCGAGATGCTGCACCAGGTTGCAGAGGAGCTGCATTCTCGAATCAACAAGCTCGACACGCGCGTTTCCGTGATCGAGACTAAATGCGGTGTTCAGCACGATATTCTCCTGCATTCACGGAGCGTTGCGAAATGAACGAGTTTCGCCGGTTGCGCATCAAGTGTGCGATGGAGTCGCTAGCGGAGCTGCGGGAGAAGATACACAAGATTCGCGACGATGAAGACCGCGCGATTGCCGGAGGCGTCGGCGGCAGTCAGGACGCATCCGACACACTGAGCGAGGTTGGCAACATCCTGCTAGTGGCCATCGGTCAACTCGACCGCGCCAAGAGAGCAAAAAACAAGGAGCTTGCATCATGATCCCCATTCCCGCATTCCTTCGCGCGCTCAAGTCTGGAGAGGAGCTGGCAAACTCTGCGACGTGGAAAAATCGCCAGGCGCTTGTAACCGCGATCACGGCGCTGTTGCTGGCAGCAGCCGAAATCGCCCGCGCATGCGGTGTGGACGTGCCGTTCGCCGATGGGCAGATTGCCGCGGTAACAGGCGCTGTCGTCGTGCTGGTGTTCAATGTCTGGGCAACCTTCGCAACTTCGCGCCGCGTCGGCACAAGGCAGCGCACCGGCCTGCAATGGCCGGAAATCGGACGATGAATGGCCAAGCGCGCCATGCTGAACTGCTGGCTTGTCGCCATGTGGCTGTGGATACAGTTTCGTGGCCATGGGTGGGCCGGGGTGCGCCGCTCGCACGCCTTCAAGGGCTTGATTCCGCATTTCGGGTATGCCGAGCGCACCGGGTTCCGGCGTTATCGCTCAATCGAGTACATCCCGCCCAAAAGCAAGTTGTGGAGCGCTGACGATATGGCGCTGATCTTCTCGGGCCGGTACGTCGTTGTACATTACGAGGCAATAGCTGTGCACACGTGGGCGACCAAAGAGCAAGCACTGGCCGACCACTACTTCCACGGCAAGGCACGCAGATGAAAATCATCACACCCGAAGCGCATGCCGGCCAGCGAAAGATGTCTAACGTGGTCGACCTCTCTACCTACAAGCGCCGCCTCGGCATGATCGCAACCAGCGGAAGCTGGCGTCGACACTGGCTTGCGTGGCGCGCGTGGCGCTATCAACCGTCAAGTATTCCTTGACAGTTGCTCTAACTGACGGCGGACCCACGCAGCCCCACCGAGCAACCGTAACCGCTCGCGCTGCGCTGGAGTCATGCGCAGGGTGACGACAACGGTGGGCTGGTCTGGAGACAGGGGCTTGCGCCCCTGGCCGCGACCAGGCCCGCCTCGTTTAGTGTCGCTCATTTCAAATGATTTTGAGCAGCTGACCCGGCTTGTGCCAGTGTGTATGGGAAGTCCCCGCACAACAATTCTTCAGCGCCGTCCGTATAGCGGATGCGAACATCCCAGCCGCCCTGACCTCCGCGGACGACTTGCTTGAATCCGCCGCCTTTGACTTGGCGAAGCTGAACTGGCGTCATCGATTTGATAGTCTTGGTCATTTCGTTCCCCTTTGCGTTTGCTGTTTCGATGTGGTTATTGTATTCTTTTTTCAAAGAGTGTCAACAGTTTTTAGCATTTTTTTCACGCGCTACCCGGACCTTCATGGCGCGGTATAGTGGCTGGAAATCAGGCATCAGTTGGTGGTCACTGCAACGCACAAGAGCTGATTGTGCTCCGCAGGCATGATGGACGAACCTGGATAGGTGGTCTGACTGCATCCAAACAACCGGCTCTTTCTCGCACAGGATGTACTGGTCTAGGCCATCGGTGGCGGCGAGTTGCTCCTCCGCCAACTCCAGATCGTTCAGCCTGTCTTTGTGGACCATCGCCCACCCTTCTGGCATTGCGACAAATGACCTTCGGGTGCAGCCATCCTCGGTAACATGCTCAACGGCCGACTTAAACATAGCGAGCTGCTGGCGCAGTTCGTCGCGATCTTTTGATGCCCTCCGCCAAACATCCCTTGCGCTGTTTCTTTCTGCAAAGTACGTATCCGACGATATGGTCAAATCAGATATTTGCTCGTCGCGATCGGCGATTTGCTGTTCGAGTGTTTCCACGTACTTTGACAAGTCAGCAATGACCTTGTTGTCTGAGGTCACAAGCTCCCGGATTTCGTCGTCCTTGGCGGCGAGTTGCTCCTTTAACCGGGTGTTTTCCCAGTCTGATTCAAA
>OFRM01000453.1_pt1 | contig 17197 bp, 20 predicted proteins | sample 1543101 | NCBI WGS metagenome assembly OFRM01 (sample SAMN07774223, study PRJEB24372) | wastewater metagenome | isolation source: Exp Tend VB 0WW | collected 2016-02
ATTTGATATACTCTTTCCATGACGAAACAAGAAGCCTTGGAATTGTATCCAGATATTGATATTAATGAAAGCGGTGGGCCGGACACTTTTCGAGAGGGCGAGCCGATAGTAGAGCGTAGCCCTCTTGCTGTAATTATTCAGCATCCTTCGGAAGATCTCTATTTAATTGCGAAGTGGAGCAATGGGTGGTACGGATTTCTAACCGGAGGCATTGAAGCGGGGGATTCTGTAGAAGATACTGTGCGGAAAGAAATTTTAGAAGAGACAGGCTTAAAGAATGTTGCTCAAATACGAGAAACTGACTATGTGTCACACGGACTTTTTTATCATATTGTTAAACATGTAAACAGGTTGGCCCATTATCATTTAGTTATCGCAAAATTGAAAGATTTGGAACAACAAGATGTATCGGAAGAAGAGCTCGCCATAGCCAAGTTCATATGGGTAGACAAAAAAGACGTCGAGGAGACGTTAACAAGAGAAGATATGAGAAAACTCTGGAGGTTTTATGTTAAAAATAACTAATGCCCGAACTAAAAACACAAGTAAATAAGGCTAGCGTAAAGAAATTTTTGAGCACTATCAAAGATGCGGAGAAGCGCAAGGATTGTTCTTTTATCTGTGACATGATGGAGAAAGCTACAAAATCAAAGCCAGAAATGTGGGGTGCTTCGATTGTCGGCTTTGGCCGCAGGACTTATACTTATGCCAATGGCAAGACGGGGGAGTGGATGGTGATTGGCTTTGCTCCACGCAAGCAAAACATTGCTCTCTATGGCCTGATAGTTTTTAACATGTCTCATGGCGGCTTGAAAAAAGATAAAGGAGAAAATGATTTCCTCTTGAAATTGGGCAAATACAAAGAAGGCGGCGGATGTCTCTATATCAACAAGCTTGCCGATATCAATACGAAAGAGCTTGAAAAAATTATCAAGCTTGCGGTAAAACGCAAGAAATAGGAGTATAATTAAAACTATGTATTTCAAATCAAAAAAGACTCAATTACTGATTTTAGCCATAACAGCCCTCGTACTTTCTAGGGCAATGTTTGTGTTTTTCAATGATCCGGAAGGTCCGAATTTGCTCGTAGTTACAGTGTTGGCGGTGATAGTATATGTTGTATCCTTGGCATCGTATGCATCCAAATTCTCGAATTCCAAGAAGTTGTTGTTGGCGATTTTGATCCAGATAGCACTCGTCATCGTTCTCTACTTTTGCTTGAAATAAATCCAACAAAAAACACCGCTTAAATCGAGCGGTGTTTTTTGTTGGGAGCAGAAGCTAGTGAATAGCCTGCATTACGATCCAAAACGATGCTGACATGAGAACGAACCAAATGCCGAGACCGACTGGAGATCCCCATGAAAACCATGAACCCCAGCTTCGCCAGTTGCGCTGGCTTTCGCGGCAGAAATCCATTTCTTCGTCTTTTGACATGTCCTTCCAATCCTTGTGGTTGGGGTTTGCGTTGTATGACATACAATCAAAGTATATAGCTAGTTAATGTGATCGACCAGCTCTAACCAGCGACCATCACTCCAAGTGCAGGCCGAGCGGGCGTGCGGGAGGGGTATAGATGGGTTTATCGCTACCGTCAAATATACCACTAATAAATCTACCGAGCAAAATATGGTATCCTAAACATATGAAGCCCACGGGCCCCAAAACATTAGAAAGAATGTACGCGATGAAGTTTGGAAGTGTGTATCCGCTCTATGTTACTAAAGTAAAAAGAAAAGGTAAAACTCAAGCGGAGCTCGATGAAGTGATCCGCTGGCTGACAGGGTATACGCAAAAAGGAATGGAAGCTCAAATCAAAAAAGAATCTACCTTTGAAACTTTTTTCGCAAAAGCTCCACGCATGAACCCAAAGCGTGCATTGATCACGGGTACGATTTGTGGCGTAAAGCTTGAAGAAATCAAAGAATCGCTCGTTCGGGAAATGCGATACCTCGACAAAGTAGTCGATGAACTCGCAAAAGGCCGTGCGATGGAAAAGATTAAACGTTAAGCAGTATGCTAAAATAAATCTATGCGAAAAATAATAACTTCAACTTTTGTAACTTTAGACGGGGTGATGCAGGCGCCAGGTGGACCAACAGAAGACACAACAGGTGGTTTTGAATATGGTGGATGGCAAATGTCTTTCCCCACAGATACAGAGATGCAGGCACTGCTCGGACAGTTTTTTACGATTCCATTTGAACTTCTTTTAGGCAAAACGACGTACGATATTTTTGCTTCGTTTTGGCCAAAGGCAACGACAGACATGGAGGTCGCAGTGCCATTTAACCAAACAAGAAAATATGTTGTCTCGCACAATTCGTTCTACCCTGAGTGGAATAATTCGGTTTGTATTACGGGTGACGTGGTTGCACAAATTCAAAAATTGAAAGAAGAAGATGGTCCAGACTTGTGGGTGTGGGGCAGTGGAGATTTGATCCAAACACTTCTCAAAAATCATCTGATAGATAAAATGCATATGTGGATTCATCCGATCACAATAGGCAAAGGCAAAAAACTTTTTGCAGAAGGAACTCAGCCGCAAAACTTCAAACTTGTAGATTCAAAAGTCGGATCCTCCGGACTTATTTTTGCGACTTACGAACCGGCGGGGGAACTCAAGCCGCTCTCGTAGAAAATATCTCTATGCCAAAAACACTTCCAAAAATCAATAAAGATACTCTTGCTTACAACAAAGCTCTCAAAGGAGAAGACAAAGCAATCTGCGAACTTCTCGCCGAAGAAATAACTCGCAATATGCCGCAAGCAGAAAATAAGATTTGGCACAGGAATCCTGTTTGGTTCTTGGACGGCAATCCCGTCGTCGGGTATGACAAATTGAAGGATTGTGTGCGATTGCTCTTTTGGAGCGGACAATCTTTCAAGGAAAAAGATCTCAAAAAAGAGGGAAGTTTCAAAGCTGCTGAAATACGCTATACCAAGGCATTACAAGTCAAAGTCAGAGACCTCAAGCGCTGGCTCAAGAAGGCGGAGGATATACAATGGGATTATAAAAACATCGTCAAAAGGAAGGGAGTTCTCAAAAAGATTGGAAAGTAGTACTATTAGTAGTACTTATTAGTTTAACTATAAAAGATCTATGAAAACAATGACATGTGCTCAAATGGGCGGAGAGTGCGATAAGAATATTATGGGAAGTACGGCAGAAGAGATGATGGGAAACGGAATGAAGCATCTCGAAGAAGCTCATCCCAAAATGGCTGCCGATGTCAAAGCTATGCCAATGACTGATCCGGCGATGGTGGCATGGAGCGAGAAGTTCCAAAAAGACTTCGACGCTGCTCCGGAAATGTAAGAGAAAAAGCACCCTTCGGGGTGTTTTTTTGTTAAGAATATCATTTCGAAAATTCTGGTATAATCCAAATATGCCAGCTAAAACAAGAATTGCAGGAATAGTGATAGAAGATGGAAAAATTCTCATGCTTGTTCCTGCGGGGAACTACAAAGAACTTTGGACACCAGGAGGCAAGATCGAAGAAGGCGAGAGTGATTTGGAATGTTTAACCCGAGAATTTCAAGAAGAGCTTGGGGTAGAATTGGCAGAAGCAAAGTTCTTCAAAGAATATTCCTGTGCGAATTTCTATAACAATACCTATGATCTTATTGAACGAGTATATGTCGCAAAAATCAAAGGAGAATTAAAACCGGCGATGGAAATAAAGGGTGTTGTTTGGTTTAGCAAAGAAGATTTTGAAAATAAAAAGTTTCCAATGATTACTCATACGCAGGAAGAGCTGATACCGGATTTGATTGAAGCCCGGATTTGGTAAATGCTATACTAAAACTATGCTAATGTCCCAATCAAAAAACAAATCACTCCTTCTCTCTATCGCAGTCCTTCTCATCACTGCCGGAGCTTTTTATCTGGCCCTGAACATGAATCCGAAGACTGTGCCCGAAGAAACATTCGAGCCATACCAGGCGACGCTCTCAGGCACGTATCTCTGTCTTCCTCATGTCGATACCAGCGGACCGCAGACGATGGAATGTGCATTTGGACTCAAGACTGATGACGGGGTTTATTATGCGATCGATTTCAATCTCATGTCTCAGACTCCTCCCGAGCTCGGAACTAGGCAGAGGATTACGGCAAGTGGAGTTGTTACTCCAGTAGAAAGATTGAACAATGATCAGTGGCGCAAGTATCCAATCAAGGCGATTTTCTCTGTCACCAATTCAGTTATTGTTCAATAAAGTATCATAATAAAAACCCGCACATGTACTGTGCGGGTTTTTATGTAGGAAGCCCTATCTCAATTTCTGACAACCGGCTTTTGCCAAGTCCTTGCATTTTCCTTTTCCAAATATTTTTTTGTCCTTATAATCTGGTATACTAACCTTATGAAATCGACCACTAAACTTATTTTCCTCGCCGTCGCTCTTCTTCTTGTTATTGGAATAGCGCGATATTTGAAGCACTCGCCGGCAGAATTGGAAGTAGGCGATGAGAACATCCCTGTTTCAATTGAAAAAGCCGCGATTCAAGAAGAAAACTTTTCCGGATCGAAAGTTGCTATTCTCGGATCCAGTATTGTCGCGCGTTCGGGAAGAGCATATGTAGAAGAAACAATCAGCCAGTTCAAGTCACGCGCCGACAGCGAAGTGCCCGACATTCGCAAGGAGTTTGGAGAAGACGCGCCTCCGTCGCACTACACGATCGATATCAATGGAACATACATACGAAGCGCTACGACAGAATCGATCGTTCTTGATCAATATGTCTACACCGGCGGAGCAAACGGCTCAAGCAGCTACAAAGTCTTTACCGCTTCGCTTGCCGACAATGTTCTCTTACCGCTTTCTGCTCTTGTCAAAAATCAAGATGCCTTTGCGGCCTATGTCAAAAAATCTCTGATGGAGAAAGGTCCGGAAGGAAGCGGGCAACTGAGCGTTTTTGAAGATGATGTCAAAGCGCTTTCCTTTGGTTCATTTTCAAATTGGTCTCTTGATCCTGACAATCTCACGATTTACTTTGACAAATACGCTATCGGGCCGGGCGCTCTCGGAGCTGTTGCCTTTCCGCTTCCGCTTTCTGAAATCAAGCAATTTATGCAGGAGCAATAAATTTTATTTAACGTGTAACAAAAGCAAGACATAATCGTTATATCCTTATGAACAAAAAAATCACAACAATCATATTCATCATTGCCCTTATTGTGCTCGGTGCGTGGTGGTATACCAACAGGAACGCAGAAATTCCTCCTCCAACGCAAAACCAAGATTCTCTCGATACGAGCGAGACGCTCGGCTGGCAGACTTCTTCAAAAGATGGAGTAACTTTCAAGTATCCTGCGACCTTGGATACGAAATATATCAGCACGACTGACTGGCCGCCAATCATTGCCGTCAGCAATGATCCGTTTACCTGCACCGCTGCCGGCGTTGAAACAGAACGCGCTGGTGCGACAGAGAAAATTTCCATCAACGGCCATGAGTATTGCGTGACGAAAGTAACTGAAGGCGCGGCCGGAAGCATTTATACGCAGTATGCTTATGCGGCGGTAAAAAATAACAAACTTGCCATTGTCACATTTAGTTTGCGGGCGGTGCAGTGTGGCAATTATGATGCGCCGGAAATGGCGGCCTGCCAAGCAGAACGAGCGCTCTTTAGCATGGACAAGACTGTTGATCTCATATTTGGAACACTCGAGATTGGAAACGCTGCAGTATCGCTCCAAGATGGAAAGTATTGTTATGCTCGAAAACAACTTGCAACAACGACCGATCCGTATCTCGTCGAAGAACATGTGGTGCTTACTGTCAAAGGCAATGCCGTGACTGGTACAAAAAAAGGAACACAGAGCGGTCCGGATATGTCAAACGGCTATCAGGGAACATTGAGTGGAACACGAACTGGAAGCAATGCTGAGCTCGTATATGCCTATACGATTGAAGGCTCAAAGAACAAAGAGCTTGAGATCTATGACATAAGCGAAACGGTGTTGAAGAAAATGCGCTGGCCGCTCAAGGAAGAAAACAACATACTCGTTCCAACAAAAGTCGGCGAGCCAAAGATCATTTCTTATACAGCAGAAACCTGCCCCGCATAATATGAGGCGGAAAGTTTTCCAAATTCTGCAAATCAATAGAGATCCAGAAGCTTTTCCCTTTCATTTGTGGTTCGTTCTTGCGGTCTTGTTTTCCCTGGAATCTAAAAAAATAATTCTCAAGCCTTGATTTTGTAGCCGCGTCCCGGAACAGTTGAGATAAGTTTCGCTTGTGATCCAAGCTTTTTTCGCAGATTTAAAATATGAGATTCAATAGTATTTGAGAAAAGATCAAGCTCTTTGTCCCATACGTGTTCCATAAGCATTCCTCGGGATACCACCGTGCCTCTGTGCCGGGCAATATACTCAAGAAGAGAAAATTCTTTTCTAGTGAGATTGATTTCTTTTTTGCCGGATCGTACGAGCTGACTGTCGGAGTCTATTGTTATATCTCCGACAGTAATAACAGGGGATTCCATTCGATGGGGCCGGCGAAGCAAGGCTTTGACTCGAGCCATTAATTCTTCAAGAGAAAATGGTTTGGCGAGGTAATCATCCGCTCCTTCGTTCAAGAGGGTAACTTTGTCAGCCGTTTCATTGCGAACGGAGAGTATCATGATAGGTACCGTCTTTCCGGCGCTTCGTATTTCTCGGCAAATTTCGTAGCCGTTTTTCTTCGGCAGCATGTAATCGAGAATAATGAGATCGTAGTCGTTTCTCTTTCCCATCAAAGCGCCAACTTCACCGTCAGCGGTACGATCAACAGCAAAATATGCTTGCTTCAACGCAAAGAAGAGTATGTCAGAAATATCTGCATCGTCTTCAATAATGAGAATACGCATAGATACTATAAGTATACTCTTGGGCCGTCTGGCTTGCCAAGTGAATATCTTCCAAAAAACCACAGAAAATGCTACAGTAAGAAAACTTATATTATATTTATATGACTGATCCACTTATTGCAATAGAAATTAAAGACTTAACAAAATCCTACAAAAAGTTGGAAGTGCTGAAGGGCGTTACCCTTGAAATAAAGAAAGGCACCATGCTTGCGCTTCTTGGTCCTAATGGAGCGGGCAAAACTACCACCGTTCGCATTTTGAGTACCCTGTTGAAGCCCGATGGTGGTGAAGTGCGGGTGAACGGACTGGACGTTGTGCGCGATGCGCAATCTGTTCGAAAAATAATCGGTCTCACAGGCCAGTATGCAGCCGTAGACGAATATCTTTCCGGACGCGAAAATTTAGAAATGATGGGCCGACTCTATCACTTGAGCCGGGCCTATAGCAAGGTCCGAGCAGAAGAATTGCTTGCACAGTTTGATCTGATGGAGGCGGCCAATCGCCCGGTCAAAACATATTCTGGGGGAATGCGCCGTCGTCTCGACCTTGCTGTTAGTTTGATTGCCACTCCGCCGATTATTTTCTTGGACGAGCCTACAACAGGACTTGATCCTCGAAGTCGTTTGCAGATGTGGGATGTTATTGAGAAATTAAAGAAAGACGGCGCGACCATTCTCTTGACGACCCAGTATCTTGAAGAAGCTGACAAGCTCGCAGACAAGATCGCCGTGATTGATCACGGGAAAATCATTGCGCTCGGTACAGCCAATGAACTGAAGGCGAGCGTGGGAAGCGATCAGATTGAAATTGTCGTTGACGACAAGAGTGATTTTGAAAAAGCCCTCAAGCATATTGATGGCAAAGTACTTCACTCAAACAAAGAGGAGCGACTTATCAGAGTGACATCTGACGGAAGTGTGGCTGATATCAAACGTGTTCTCGATGCAATGTATGAAGCACAAATCGGTATCACTTCTTTTTCTGTTCACAAGCCGACGCTTGATGATGTCTTCCTCAAATTAACAGGTCATGGCACTGAAGCTACATCAGAATAATATGAAAACACATCCACAACATTCTCGTCTTGTTTGGGCATTCATGGACTCATGGGTGCTTATCGGACGTTCCATAAAACATATTTTCAAAAACTTGGATCAGCTCTTGTCGCTTGCCATTCAGCCCATCATGTTCATGCTTCTCTTCCGGTATGTGTTTGGAGGCGCCATTGAAACGGGCATCAACTATGTAAACTTTCTCGTTGCTGGAATTCTGATTCAAAGCGCTGCCTTCGGCGCAACGACAACATCCATTAGCGTGGCAGCTGACGTGAAGCGAGGAATCGTTGACCGCTTCAAATCGCTTCCGATGGTAAGTTCTGCCGTCATGACCGGACACGTCGTCGCGGATCTTTTGAGAAATACGATCTCTTCGGCAATCATGATCGGAGTTGCGCTTCTTATCGGATTCAAACCTGTGGCATCGTTTGGCGATTGGATGGTTATCCTTGGCGTGCTTCTTCTCTTTACCTTTTCTTTTTCCTGGCTTTCAGCGATCATGGGCCTCTTGGCAAAGAGCGTTGAAGCAGTGCAATGGATGGGTTTTGTCCTTGTCTTTCCTCTCACATTTGCAAGCGCGGCCTTCGTCCCGACGGCAGGCATGCCAAGCGGCTTGAGATATTTTGCAGAACATCAGCCTGTCACTCATGTCATCGAAGCTCTGCGAGCTCTGATGAATGGACTTCCCACAGGCAATCATATTTCTCTTTCTATTTTATGGTCATTGGGAATACTTGCTGTTTCTGTACCTCTTGCAGCCTACCTGTTCCGAACACAGGGTTCGAAGGCGTAAAAGTAAAAAATTTATTAGTAATACTTATAAATCATTATGAAAGACAAACATTGTGAAAGTTGCATGATGCCGTTTTTAAAAGATACTGGTGTGCGAGAAAGCGGCAAGTACTGCAGTCTCTGTTTCAAAGACGGCAAGCTCTGCTATCCGGGCAATGACTTGAAAGAATTTCAAAAGATCTGCTACGATAACATGCGAAAAAGTGGCATGTCTTGGCCGAAGGCGAAATTCTTCACTTGGATGATCAAGTTCGCTCCGCGGTGGAAGAAATAAAAAAGATTTCCTTAAAAAGATCTTTGTATGCTAAGCTCAATCCTATGATCCCGTTAGAGGTCGACCAGTTACTTCAGATCACTAACGAGAGCTACGATAAAATTGAAAGAATTTATTATTACAAAGCTAACTACGGAAATCTAAAGATTTCCTACCTCTAACGGGATGAAACAAGACAAGATATACATCTACGGCAAACACGCCGTAAGTGAGGCGCTTCGCCATTCGCCTCACGTTGTCAAAAAGATCTACCTTTCTCCTCGCCATGACGACGGAGAACTCAAGAAGCTCATCGACAAGAGCGGTATTTCGACTGCCGTTTTGGAGCAGGGCCGAGTGCAGGGAGTGGATTCCAACGCTACGCACCAGGGCGTGATCGGCGTTGTGTCAGTCGATGGGATAATGCTTAGCCTCAAAGAATTTTTACACAACTTGAAAGTGACTGACGACACATCGCTTGTCCTCATGTCCGAACTTCAAGATCCGCACAATGTCGGAGCGGTTATTCGAAGTGCGGCCGCGTTTGGGGTGGCGGGAGTACTCATGCCCGAGCACAATCAAGCGCCCGTTTCCGGGGCGGTAATCAAAGTTTCAGCCGGCATGGCCTTCCGCGTTCCGCTCGTTCAGATCGGCAATATCAATCAAGCTATCCGTGATCTCAAAGATGCAGGATTTACTATTTATGGACTTGAAGGAGAAGGCGGAGAAGATATTACAAAAAAGAAATTTGATTCTCCGTCAGTCATTATTATAGGAAACGAAGGAGAGGGAATACGGATGAAGACCAAAGAACTCTGTGATTCATTGCTAGCAATCCCTATTCATCCAAAATGTGAATCCCTAAATGCTGCCGCATCAACTGCCATTGCGCTCTATGCATGGAGTGTTCATCATTCCGAGGCTTTGAAGAAGGGAAAATAAAAAACCTTTTAGTTTTCTAAAAGGTTTTTTTAATATCAATAGACTTCAGACTTAATATTCACTTTGAAATGTAAGGGGATCAGATAATCCATATTGCGCAAATTTTGTCGCGTATCTTTCCTTGAAAAACCCGCCTTCCTTTTTGAAGTATTCCAGCATTTTTTTCTTACTTTCAAAATAATATGTGATCTGTATTTGAAGTATCTCTCCGTCATCATCAAGAACAATAAGCCTGCCTGATTCAGTCGCAAGATGATACCCTTTTGAGAGAATTTCGGGAATTTGTGTATTCTGCATAAAATCCATCCATTCTTTTTGCAGATTTGAAGGTATGGTAAATACCATACACAGAAGGTGATTTCTTTGTTTAAGCATAATAGTTGTTTTGTTTGAGTTAGATTATGTAATTAATTTTTCTTCACTTTACCCTTTAAAATCCATTTTGTCAATTTTCTGTAAGATTTTTCTAGGACAATGTGCTATACTGAACCCTCAATGTCAAAAGGAGAAGCAATCGTAAGGTTTGAAAAACTTTCATTTGAATACGGCCACAACAAACCCATCTTGGAAGAGGTGGATTTTGCTATTAGAAAGGGAGCCAAACTCACTCTCATGGGACAGAACGGTGCAGGCAAAAGCACTATTTTCAAGCTCATAACAAAAGACCATCAAGCCGAATCCGGCCATGTTCATATTGTAAAAGGAACAAGCATTGCTGTCGGACGCCAGGTCATTCCTCGAGACGAGCTTGATCTTACCGTTCGAGCATTTTTTGAAAAATGTTTTCCTAAAAAAATATACGATATCGATCCGCGGATTGATGAAGTATTGGAAGTGGTGCATTTGAAAGGCCATGAAAAAGTGCATGATCGAGTGATCAAAACATTTTCCGGAGGACAGCAGGCACGACTGCTTCTGGCCTCCGCGCTCATTCAAGACCCCGATCTTCTCCTTCTCGACGAGCCGACGAACAATCTCGACAAGGCAGGCATTGCTCACCTTACGGATTTTCTCAAAGCTTATAAAAAAACAGTCATTGTCATTTCTCATGATGCAGAATTCTTGAATGCTTTTACGGAAGGCGTGCTCTACCTGGATGTTTATACGCGAAAGATCGAGCAGTATGTCGGCAACTATTTTGACGTTGTCCGCGACATTGCCGTTCGAATTGAAAAGGAAAACATGAAAAACGCTCAGCTTGAAAAAACCATCCAAGCCAAGAAAGATCAGGCCAACAAGTTTGCCTACAAAGGCGGACAGATGCGTCTTGTTGCCAAGCGCATGCGAGAGATTGCCGAAGATCTCGAAGAAGAGATCGTCGACGTCCGCAAGGAAGACAAAACAATCCGGCCTTTCACTATTCCAGCTCAGGCAGACCTCTTGGGGGAATTGATGAAAATCACATCGCTCACTGTCATGAAAAATCACAAGATCACTCCGCGCAAGGCCACTATTACGCTCAACAAAAATCAGCACCTTCTGCTCTCAGGACCAAACGGCATAGGGAAGAGCACGCTCCTCCAAACGCTTGCAAGCGGACATTCTGATGGTGCAAAAATCAAGGACGGCGTGCGTGTCGGCTACTATCGGCAGGATTTCTCGACGCTGAACTTCGAAGACACCGTCTACGAATCACTTTGTGCCGGAATGCTTATTGGTGGAGAGAAAATAAACGAAGAGCGTCTGCGAAGCGTTGCTGCCGGATTTCTTATTACCGGAGAGCTTGTCCGCACCAAGATCGGAAGTCTCTCCGAAGGACAGAAAGGGCTTGTAGCGTTTGCCCGGCTGGTGCTTGAAAAGCCGGGCCTTCTCATTCTCGATGAGCCGACCAACCACATCAATTTCCGTCATCTGCCCGTCATTGCAAAAGCGCTCGATAGTTTTGCAGGTGCAATGATTCTCGTTTCTCACGTCCCAGAATTTGTAAAACAAATTCGCATTGATGAAGTATTTGATTTGGAAAAGTAGATTGCAATTATTTTTTAACACCTTATCATTGGAAGTATGATCATTCTTATCGCAGCGCTCGCATTTCTGGCAACATTTATCGGAGGATTGTTTGCCATACGATTCAAAGACAAGCTTCATCTTGTTCTTGGTTTCAGTGCCGGCGCCATCATTGCCGTTGCCTTCTTTGATCTTATTCCTGAAGCGATTGAGCTCGGCGGAACTTTCTATGATGTTTCAACTATTCTTTCTTTCACAGCGCTTGGATTTATTGTTTTCATGATTCTCGACAGATTTGTTATTTTGCACAGCCATCATACCGATGATCATTCAAAAGAACAGGGCGCGGGAAGTGCAAAACGCGGACGTCTTGGAGCAGGAAGTCTTTCTATACACAGTTTTCTTGATGGAGTCGCTATTGGTCTCGCATTTCAAGTTTCTCCTGCTGTCGGAGCCATTGTCACTACGGCCGTCCTTGTCCATGACTTTTCAGATGGAATAAATACGGTCAATCTTATTTTGAAAAATGGGGGATCGAAGAAAGATGCTTATAAATGGCTGACTGTTGATGCCTTGGCGCCAGTTCTTGGCGTTCTCTCGACGTTCTTTTTCACATTGCCAGAACAAATTCTCGGCATAGTTCTTGCGATATTTTCAGGATTTTTCCTCTATATTGGAGCATCAGACTTGCTTCCCGAAAGTCACCATTCGCACCCCACGCTCTGGACAACCTGTGCCACTATTATAGGAATGGCCGTTCTCTATACTGCTATTCGTTTTGCGGGAGTCTAAAATCTTTCATCAAAACTTCATGTTAGAATACTAGAATAAAGCCGTTATAAAATAATTACTTTCTTCTATGACTAGTAGAAAAATCACTCTCATTGTTTTTATTCTTATCGTGGCTGTTGGGGCCGTCCTTGTTGTAAAAAACAACATAGGGCCGATCGTCGTTCCTCCGAAAGACGATGTTGTTTCTGATGCTAATAACGACGCGCCCGCTTCTTCAAATCCGCTTCTGTCCAAACTGACACTGCCTGCGGGATTTGAAATAAGTATTTTTGCAAAAGATATTCCCGGCGCGCGAGTGATGGTATTTGATACAAAAGGAAGAATGATCGTTTCTCAAACTGAAGAAGGGAAGATCGCAATCGTTGAAACTGATGGAACACACCGAACGCTTCTCGGTCACCTCGACAAGCCTCATGGACTTGCATTCAAGTGCGACGAAAATAATTGTCTTCTGTACGTTGCCGAGCATGGAAAACTTTCACAGTACGCATATGCAGCTGGTGCCGGTACTGCAAGTGAAGCAAAAAAATTGCTTGATCTTTCTTCGTCTTCAACGGATCGACATTTCACTCGCACACTTCTTTTTCTTCCATACTCAACTCAAAATACGCTTCTTATTTCTGTAGGCTCTTCATGCAATGTCTGCAATGAAAAAAGCACCATGCAGGGCAAGATTATGGCCTACAATATAGACACTGGTAAAGTCGAAGAATACGCAAAAGGCCTTAGAAATTCAGTCTTTATGGCGCTCAACCCGGTAGATGGGCAAGTTTTTGCTACCGAAATGGGCCGCGACGGACTAGGTGATACAGTTCCTCCGGATGAAGTAAATGTCATCAAAAAAGGCGCCAATTATGGCTGGCCGATTTGTTATGGAAAAAACATTCACGACACCAGTTTTGATAAGAATACGTACATTCGCAATCCTTGCCTGGAGCCGCTTGAAACTCAATCGTTCATCGACATTCCTGCTCACTCTGCACCGCTTGGGCTTTCATTTATCCCGGAAGAAGGATGGGATGAAAATTATTGGTACGATCTTTTGGTCGCCTATCATGGATCATGGAACAGCAGCGTGCCGACGGGATACAAAATTGTTCGAATGAAGATCGATGCACAAGGAAAGTATTCCGGAACAGAAGATTTCATCACGGGCTGGCTTACCGCAGATGGAACAAAAATCGGCCGTCCTGTTGATATACAAGTGCAGCCTGGAGGAGTGATATATATTTCTGATGACCTCAACGGGATGATTTATAAGGTCTCAAAAAAGTCTTAAAAAACAACAGTTTTTGGTCAAAAACAGGTGGCCTTGACATATTTTGTATAATCCTATATAATGCCAGAAATAGAAGTAAGTAGTTTGGTCTAAGTCTTCGACTTTTTCTTGAGAGAGAAAAGATCGATACTTTCGTTTATTAATTATTATTTTTTAGTAAAATTTTATGTATACCAGATTTTTTAATAAAGCAGTCGCAAAGAACATGATGAAAACAATCAGCGTCTTTGCCGTACTTGCACTTGTGCTCGGAGGAGGAACAATTCTTCCTGTTCGCGCAGATGACGAAGCGACTACAGAAACGATAGTCGACACATCATCTTCACGATCTCTTATTGAAGAAGCAACTGTAGGAGATGCTAGTTCAACTGACATTATCTCAGGCGGCGATGTTCTCGACGCTTTGGCGAAGAGTGTTGGAACAACTGAAGCCAAAGACGCTGGCAAGAGCGGAGGCAAAGACATGCTTGTCATTTGTCACGTTCCAGAAAACGAACCTCAGTCTGGAGTCACTATGAGTATCGAATACAGTGAATGGCCAGCTCACCAGGCACATGGAGACGGACAAGGTCCATGTCCAAAAATGCCAGGCGACGGCATGGGTTCTATCCAGATTTGTAAAATAATCCTTGATGCACAAGGCAATATTACCGATGGTGCAGCTGGGGCAACATTTACGATCCCCGGCCTTACTCCAACACCGACTCCTTCAACAGGCGCTGCTGATGGAGCTTTTACTGATGTTTCTTTCACTACTCCTATACTTTTGAACTCTGACCTTGTGCCAGGAGTTGGCTTTAACGGCGGAGCATTTGATGCAGTGTGTACTCCTCATCAATCTCTTCCAGTAGGCAACTACTACTATGGAGAAGAACAAGGTGTTCCCGCTACTGGCTGGGAAGCCCCGAAGTACTACGATTACTTCGATCCTACATTCACTTCATTCTCTCAATTCGCTTCATTTAGCGGAGTTCTCTACGATACGGATCTCAACAATGACGAAACACGAAATATTGTTTCTGATGGACACCTTCCAGTCTACTGGAGTGGCCAAGAACGACGTGTTGTTGTTCTCAATCAGATGAAAGGAAATGTTTGTACAAAAGATTGCGACAAGATCGCTCACATTATCGTCAAGAAAGTTGTTGTTGGCGGAGACAAAAATCCTTCTGACTTCAACATGACTATCGTTGCAAACAATCCTTCGCAATCACAAGTTGTCGGCTCATCAACAGGAGTTGATGTCACTGTTTCTCCTTCGTTCTACCAAGTCGTAGAAAATGATTCAAATACGGGAGGTTATACGACAACGTATTCAGCTGAATGTGATGGACACATAGCAGAAGGCGAAACAAAAAACTGTATTGTTACAAATACATTTGAAAAAGGGTACGGACCATACTGTGGAGACGGAATCATTCAGGCTGACCGAGGCGAACAGTGTGATGAAGAAAGCGCGTCATGTACAGCACAGTGCCAATTTTCAAATCAATGCACGAACAAAGCTTTTGCTCGCGTCGTTATCCCAACTGACGGAATAAAAGACTGGGGAACGGGCGATATGACTTCAGACACATTTATGGGCGGAGGAATGCTTACAAACAAGGCTCCTTCAGGCACATGGTTTATGATCTACGACGGAACAAACTGGATAACAGATCCTGCTATCACAAGCTACGAAAATGTTCCGGGACTTGTCATCGAACGAACTGTTGGGAAAATCCGACTCCTCATGCACGGATCACATCCTATGGGAAATAACGATGATGAAAATGACCAAGGCGTAGACAAGGAACACATCAACGGACAAATCGAATTCTTCAATACAACTGCACTTTCTCAGGAAAACGAATCAGGTCAGAACAAAGTTGAAAAGCCAACAACAGGAAATTATTTCACTGGATACAATGCAGGGGACGACAGTTTCGATCTCGTAGCTGGAGCATCAAAATTCTGGCTCACGGTAACGACTGCAGATGACTCATACTTTACAAATCTCTCAGCGCCAAAAGATCAGTGTGGCGGTGGCGATACTGGCGGCACGGGGGGAGACAATGGCGGTACTGATGGCGGAACAGGCGGAACTTCTGGAGACAACGGAGGAACCGGTGGAGACAATGGCGGAACAGGAGGCACAAGTGGTGACACCGGAGGATCTGGCGGAGAAGTGTGTGATCCAAAAGAAGAACTCGTCATCAACGGAGCTTTTGAAAAGCCGCTTGTTGTAGCAAACAACGGTGAATGGGAAGTGTACCCAACGCTTGCTGGATGGAACGTTGGAGGAGCTGGAAACAATCCTTTGATTGAACTCATTCGCGGATATGCTGGATGGCTTGCTCAAGCTGGAGATCAGTTCGCAGCTCTCGATGCAAACGGAAACGGCGGAATCTTCATCAGTCAGTCAATCCCAACAATCGCTGGTCAAAACTACAAGATCACATTCTCTCACTCCGCTCAGCCAGGAATTGCAGATGCAACAAATGGTATCAAAGCAGAATGGGATGGAGCTACACTCGGATCATTCTTTGATTCAGGAGTCTCAAACACAAATACTTCATGGACGACAGAAGAATACATCGATTATCCTGCAACAAGTTCATCAACAGTTCTCAAGTTTACTGATATCGGTGCTCCAGACGGAAACGGAAGCTTCCTTGATTCAGTAAGTGTTACTTGTATTCCAAAAGAAGGAGGATCAACTGGCGGAACCGGTGGCGACAATGGCGGTACGGGCGGAGATACTGGTGGTACGGGTACAAGTGGCGACACAGGTGGCAGTGGAACATCAGGTGATACTGGAGGAACAACCTCTGGTACAGGTGGTGATACAGGTGCAACAGGAGGTACAAGCGGAACGACTGGTGGAAGCACTGGAGGATCAGGAACATCTGGCGACACTGGAACAAGCGGAACAGGCGGAAGCGGTACAGGTTCTACGGGTGGTACATCAGGATCTGGTGGTAGTACTGGAGGATCGGGAAGTGGTTCTGGCGGTGGTAGCACTAGTGGTGCGACTGCGGGAGGATCATCATCTGGGTCAGGTGGAAGTGCAGGAAGCGGATCAACTGGTGGTAGCACCGGAGGATCTGGCGGAGTGCCTCTTGCCCTTGGAGCAACTACAGCAAATCCTGATGGAGAAGTTCTTGGAGACGCTCTTGCTCAGACAGGAGTTCCGGTAACTCTTCCAATGGCAGCTGCACTTGGAATCATGGTTCTCACATTCGCAATTTCTCGCAAAGAACAATTCAACTAAGAGACAAAAGCCCGCATAAAGCGGGCTTTTG
>OFRM01000454.1_pt1 | contig 17197 bp, 16 predicted proteins | sample 1543101 | NCBI WGS metagenome assembly OFRM01 (sample SAMN07774223, study PRJEB24372) | wastewater metagenome | isolation source: Exp Tend VB 0WW | collected 2016-02
CGGCATCTCGCCCGGCTCTTCGAAGCTGATCCGCCCCGAGGCCGACTGGCCGTTCGACTGGGGCCAGCTTCCGTATAGCTACCTCGCGTTTAACCGGCAGCTCGACTCGCCGTTCCCGATCCCGTTCCCGCGGCTCTTCATGGACGAACAGGCCCTCTATAACCGGGTCCTGACCATCGTTAACGCGATCGTCTCGCGCGTGCGCCGGATCATCGGCGTGAATCAGAGTGCGCTCGTCGATGGGCAGGTTGAGCTGCTTACGAATCCCGCCGCGTTCGCCGAGTACATCCTGACCGTCTCGTCCCCCGAGCAGGCCATCAAGGACATCGGCATCGGGACGATCCCGGGCGATCTCGTGGGCCTGCTCTACATGCTGAAAACGCAGATCCGCGAAGTGCTCGGCGTCTCGCAGATGGATCTCGGCCAGCGCGCGAACGTCCAGACCGCAGCCGAAGCGACGCAGATCGGCGCCGGCTCGCAGGTGACGCGCTCGAGGACGCAGGAACACTTCGAGTCGTTCTGGTCAAATGTGATTCGCGTCGCGAACCGCACGCTGCTCCAGTCGCCGTCCGGCCGGAAGCGCCTCGTCCCGATCATCGGCAAAGAGAACTTCGCGTTCTTGACCGAGGCGGACCGTGCGAACGGGTTCATCCAGATCGACCCGAGCGAACTCCAGGGCGAGTTCGAGTACGCGGTGAAGCTCGACTCGACGCTGCGGCTCGATCCCGAGGTCGAGCTGTCGAGACTGGCGACCGGGTACAACCTGATGGGCGGCATCAACAGCAAGCTCGTCAATCAGCGGTTCTACCACGAGCGCATCTCTGAGCTTTCGGGCGCGGACCCGGTGCAGGCCGTCATCGGCGAGCAGATGGCCGCGGCAACCGCTTCGATCGAGCAATCCCAAGCTGCTCCCGCAAGCGAGCCCGATGCCGGCATGGTCAGCGCGGCGCAGCAGGGTCTACCCGACCTGCGCGCGATTCAGGGGGGCGCCTGATGGCCGTTCTCCGCGACACCTACTGCAAAGCCTGCGGCCGTGTGTTCGTCGACGTGTGGAGCGACGACCAGCCCACTTGCTGCGGCGCCGAGACAACCTGGCAGCCGAGCGTCGTCCACACGGACGAGTGGGGAAGCCCGCGGACGTTTCTTCACATCCGAGGCGAGCCCTTCTCCAGCCGGAGCGAATTGGCGGCCTACGCCAAGGCGCACGGCATGGCGCTCGGCGCGTCGAACGAACGAGTGGGTGGGGCGCGTAACGAGGATCACTTGCATCTGGGCAAGCTCTACTCGTACGCCAAACAACAGGGGAAACGATGAGCGAATCCGAACAGGGAATCGAACAGACGGCGGTGCTGGGTGACTCCAGTTCGACGGATGGTCATGCCCAGGAAGAGACGCAGCAGGGAACGGGCGGCGCGCAGCCGTCCTTTCAAGACCGCGTGCGAAACGATCCCGAATACGCCTGGGAGCAGATCCGAAAGCGTGACGCGACCGCTTCCTCGCTTGCCAACAGGTTGAAGGAGCTCGAGCCCGTCGAGCAGGTCGTCCGACTTGCCGGTGGGCCCGATCAACTCTTCGGCCTGGCTCAATTGGGTACGCAGTACCAGCAGATCCGGAACGTGCCGGGTCTGGAGGAAGTGATCCAACGGTCCCTCGCGACCGGGCGGGTTGATGCGGGCATCGCACCGAATCAAAACGCCCAGGAAGAGGACGACGCGTGGATCGACCCCGAAGTGAAGAAGGTCCGCACCGAGTCGCGGGAGGAAATCCTCCGCCTGCGGCAGGAGTTGCAGGAGCTTCGCGGACTCGCCAACGGCGCCGACGTGCGCGCGCGCGAGACCGGGCTTCGGGAGAACGTCGACCGAGTGCTCGAGGATTTCGGCGATCACGACGACGCACGGCAGCGTGCGGCTGAGGTGATGAAGGCTGCCGTTGAGCGCGCTTTGCGGCTCGCAAGCAACGGCGACCGGACGCAGGCCGAACTTGTCCGACAGCTCTCCGAACCGGGCGGGATCAACATCCTGCGCTCGGTTTCGGGCGACGTGTTTCGAGAATACTTCGGGCCCAAGGCGGGACCGAGGCAGAACATCCCGGCGCAGGACGCATCGGGGAATGGCGCGCGTAGATCGACGGATGAGCGGACGGTCAACCCGTCTCGTCCGGGGAATACGCCCCTCCCGCCGGTGCCGAAGGGCAGGGTTCCGGACCAATCGGTCCTGAAGGTGTTTGAAGAGGCCGCGAGGCGTAAGGGCATCGACCCACGCCTGCTTTAGCGGCCGAGGAGTGATTAAGAATGGCTCTCACGAGTGCGGGTGCTGATAGCTCCCGGATCTACGATGAGCTGCTCGTTACCACTGCCGAGCACATCCTTCCCGGCATCCGCGAGAACTCGATCAACGCTAGTCCCGTTGCGTCGGTCATGTGCGGAAAGATCGGGGCGGCTCTGTCTGGGCAGATCGGTGCCGACGGCTCCCCCAATGGCCCGGTCGTCAGAGAGACGTCCGGCGAGTCCATCCGAGCGAACGTGAAGCTGGGGAAGAACGAATCCTTCCAGTGGCTTCCGTCCGGCTACTCGGAGACCAACATCGACACGAGCGACACCGCGCGCGGGTCCCGGGCGAACTTCAAGCTCGGCATCGGCACGGTTCATGATGGCGGCTTTGTCTTTGGGTAATTTGGCAACGAATTCTGCTTTAAAAGCATCCAGATCGTTTTGCAGCGTACTCATTTCGTGCTCCTTTCGGGTTCTGGCTAGGAGTTTGGGGCAACGTTATATACGTCAAGAGCGTTGCCCACTTGTTTACAATAAACACGCAAAAATTATGCGGCTTTGCTGGCGGCTGGTTTGGTCCAGGCGTTTTTCTTGGCGAAATCATCGACCGGGGTTTTGGTGATGTGGTTGGTATAGTTGCTCATCACTTTCAAGGCGACACCGGCAACCACATCCAGCACATTTGCTTTGGTGTAGCCAGCGGCGATGAAGGTATCAACATCGGCATCGCTGACAAAACCACGGTTTTCGACAACTTTACGAGTGAATTCGCGCAGCGTTTGCAGCTTTTGATCTGGGATCGTTGTGCCGTTACGCAAAGCGTTCAAGGTGGCTTCGTCCATCTTGATCATTTGCGCCAGTGTTGAGTGACCTGCCATGCAATAGGTGCAGTTGTGTTCGTAATTGACGGTGATTAATACTACTTGCTGTTCAATCGGTGTGAAGCTGGTTTGCTTTGAAAAAATATCCCAAGTGGCACCGTAGCTGTTTAAGAGCGCAGGTGATTCAGCCATGAAGGTTTGCAGGTTTGGTACAAAGCCAAATGCCGCTTTGGTACCTTGTAAGCCCGCTTTGGCTGCTTCGGGTGCTGTGTCGATTGTGTATTGTGTAAATTGCGTCATGGTCATTCTCCTAAATTGGGATTGGGGGATCACTTTATTTCATGTCGTTATGCAAGCTCGTTGCTGCATGGGTGTCACTATGATCTATTTCAATTCGGATGATTAGCCTTGATTTCATTCTTTTTTATATTCTACAATGGAATATATGGATAGAATCACGCTCATGCAAACCTTTGTGCAAGTCGCCGAAAGCGGGAATTTTTCTGCGGCGGCTGAGGCTTTGCACAGCACGCAATCTAACGTGAGCAAGATGATTCGCACGCTGGAAGGGCAGTTAAACGTCAGTTTGTTCACCCGCACGACCCGCAAAATCACCTTGACGGAAGAAGCGCAGCGCCTGCTGCCGCACGCCAGGGCGCTGATTGAGCGCTATGGTGAGGCAGTAGAAGCCACTGCGGGTGATCGTGCCGAGCCGAAGGGAAATATCCGTTTCCTCACCTCAGATGGTTTGGGGCGTATGCTGTTTTTGCCGCAGCTCGCTGGTTTTCTGGCAAGGTATCCGCATGTCACCGTCGAGCACATCGTCACTGACCGCAAGATTGATTTGGTGGAAAACAATATCGACCTCGCTTTGCGTATGGGTGATTTAAAAGATAGCAGTTACAAGGCCAGGCGGATCGGCTTGACGCGCCGCGTCACGGTGGCGTCGCCAAATTATCTGAACACACACGGCACACCCAAAACACCAGACGATTTGGCGCGGCATGATTGCGTTTTATTCACCCGTTTAACGGAATATACGGGCGCGGGCAACGCCTGGAGTTATCGTGATCCGAAAACTGGCGCAAACATCGCAATCACCGTGAGCGGAAAATACGCCTCCGATAATTCGTCAACAGTACGGCAGGCCGCGCTAGATGGCATCGGTATTTATCAAGGGCCAAACTGGCTGTTTGGTGAGGATGTCAAACAAGGACTGTTGCGAGAAATACTTGGTAATTACGAGATGGAACCTTTTCCAATCTACCTGATTCACCCGGCGGCAGATTATTTACCGCGCCGGCTGCGGGTGCTGATGGATTATCTGGCGCACGAATTCAGCCTGAACCCTTGGGTTAGTGGGTAGATTGGCTGACTGAGCTAAATCCGTGAAGTTAAGGCGTACTGCAATATACTGTCAATAAATGATAAATTTTTAGTCTGATCCCGCACAGATACTAAGTGTTTTGAAAAAATACAGGTAGCAGTATATTTTTTAATTTATTTTATATCATTGAGTGACGGACGCTGGATACAAGGGAAGGCGAGTGAAGGTGAGTGAAGGGGGCGGTTTTGCTTCAGTCTTCAACATCACCAAAGTTTCTTAAATTACATGCTGTTCTGCACAAAAAATGGGCGACTTACAAAACGCTTGTCATATCTTTGGGATTTATCGGTTTAATTTTGTGAATTTCGAAAAAAATGTAACTACCTGTGTCAACGAAAACGCAAAACAGTGCGTTTTTGGCTTACAGAAACTTGCTTACCCCACTTTTTAGGCAAAGCTTCTTTCACAGGAGTTTAAAAATGATTTACGAAATTTTGCTTCGTCCTTCCTACAACAAAAAAATGACTTCTGATCATTTGGTACGGATTGAAAGCGATTTGCCAACCCGTTCGTTTGAGCAATGGTTGCGCGACATGTCTTTACTCGATGCCAGTGGCCGCTCGGCGATTGTGCGCTGGAGCATTCTACAGACACAGCGCCCCGCTCATTTTCGCCTGGCATCACAATTAGATGCATTAAAAGCACGAATCGCCGAATTGGTCGGTGATGCAGCGCATCAGATTGCGTTACCAGTCTCAGCGGTAGCGGTTGATGTGTGTCAAAAGTCTGCGCAGCCTATGGAGATGTTGGCGGCAGCTTAAAACAAGATGTAAATTTTTAAACTGTATTCAATCAAAACCCTTCCAACAAAAATCGGAAGGGTTTCTCATTTTTGCGCATTCTGCCAGAGCGCTGATTTACAATGCGCACTTCCTGATCATCATTCCTATGCCATGGCGCGTTTATCTCGCTTAGTGATTCCGCAACAATTGCATCACGTTTATCAACGTGGGCATGATGGCAAAAAAGTCTTTCTTGATAACGACGATTATCTGCAATTTTTACGTTGGCTGGCTGAAGCGGCACGGTTGTTTCACGTCAAAATCCACGCGTATGTACTGATGCCTGATCACTGGCAATTGCTGGCAACGCCCGACGATGCAACAGGTTTAGGCAAGATGATGCAATGGATAGGGCGTCAGTATGTCCCCTATTTCAATCGCAAAAGCGGGCGGCAGGGGTCCTTGTGGGCTGGGCGCTTCAAGGCCACTGTATTGGAAGCAGCGCAGTATTTGTTGCCTTGCATGCTACACATGGAGGGCAAGCCGCAACAGCTTGGCTTGGTGCAAGATGCACTCGATTATCCGTGGTCGAGCTTTGCGCACCATACCGGCGGCAAGATCGACCCATTGATTGTCGATCACTCAATTTACTGGGCTTTAGGGAATACCCCGTTTCAACGCGAAGCGGCTTATAAGGAATTGATGCGTCAAGGCTTGTCTGAGGTACAAGTGCAAGCTTTGATACAGGCAACTCAAAAATCCTGGCTGCTTGGCACGCAGGGTTTTCAGGCTGAAATGACGAAGTTGACTGACAGGCGGGTAATGCCAAGCAAACGTGGCAGACCGGCCAAACGGCGGGCTGAGGAAGCATAAATTTTTTTAACTATATTTACTATGTCCCTAATTAAATTTAATTGAAAATTTCCATATTAAAATTTAACACTGACCCTAATTATTCTTGTTGAACTTCCTGTTGCGCTGCACTATCCTACGACAATCACATTTCAGTAGGAGAGTAACGATGGAAGCACAAGGCCTGTATGACCCAGCCAATGAACATGATGCTTGCGGGGTCGGTTTCATTGCGCATATCAAGGGAAAAAAAACCCATTCCATCGTTGAGCAAGGCTTATTGATCCTGAAAAATCTTGATCATCGTGGCGCCGTGGGTGCCGACGTATTGATGGGCGACGGCGCTGGCGTTTTGATCCAGATTCCCGATCAATACTATCGTGAGGAAATGGCGGCACAAGGGATTACACTGCCGCCGCCAGGTGAATACGGCGTCGGCATGATTTTTCTGCCAAAAGAAAATGCCTCGCGCCTGGCTTGTCAACAAGAGATCGAGCGTGCCGTGCGTGCCGAAGGGCAGGTCGTGCTGGGTTGGCGCGATGTGCCGGTGGATGCCGAGATGCCGATGTCGCCGACAGTGAGAAAAAAAGAGCCCGTGATCCGCCAGATTTTTATCGGCCGTGGTCCAGACATCATGGTGACCGACGCGCTGGAGCGCAAGCTGTATGTGATCCGTAAATCGGCCGTGCATGCGATCGAAGCCTTGAATCTGATTCATGGCAAAGAGTATTTTGTGCCATCCATGTCCGCACGTACCATTGTGTATAAAGGCTTGCTGCTGGCCGATCAGGTCGGCGTGTATTACAAAGACTTGCAAGATCCGCGCTGTGTATCGGCGTTGGCCTTGGTGCACCAACGTTTCTCCACCAATACCTTCCCAGAATGGCCATTGGCACATCCGTATCGGATGATTGCGCATAACGGCGAAATCAATACGGTGAAGGGCAATTTCAACTGGATGCGTGCGCGTGAAGGGGTGATGAAATCTGCCGTATTGGGCGACGATTTGCAGAAGCTGTATCCACTGATTTTTGAAGGGCAATCCGATACCGCCAGTTTCGACAATGCCCTCGAATTGTTGGTGATGGCGGGTTATCCCATCGCCCAGGCGATGATGATGATGATTCCTGAAGCCTGGGAAAACCACGACATGATGGATGAAAACCGTCGAGCATTTTATGAATATCACGCCGCCATGATGGAGCCGTGGGACGGCCCTGCCGCGATGGCGTTTACCGATGGCCGCCAGATTGGCGGCACGCTGGATCGCAATGGCTTGCGCCCCGCCCGTTACATCATTACCGATGATGATTTGGTGGTCATGGCGTCGGAATCCGGTGTGTTGCCGATTCCCGAATCAAAGATCATCAAGAAATGGCGCTTGCAACCCGGCAAAATGTTTTTGATCGATCTTGAAGCAGGTCGCATTATTGATGATAAAGAAATCAAGGATACCTACGCCAACGCCAAACCATACAAGCAATGGATACGTTCAGTACGCATCAAACTGAACGAGTTAAAAGGCGGGCAGGAAGCGGTTAGCGGCGCGCCAAATCTGCTTGATCAGCAACAGGCGTTTGGCTATACGCAAGAAGATTTGAAGTTCTTAATGGCGCCGATGGCAACCGGCGCGGAAGAAGCAATCGGCTCGATGGGCAATGACGCTTCTTTGGCGATTATGTCGAATAAATTGAAGCCTCTGTATAACTACTTCAAACAATTATTTGCGCAAGTCACCAATCCACCGATTGATCCGATTCGTGAAGCGATGGTGATGTCGCTGGTATCGTTTATCGGGCCAAAACCCAATCTGTTGGATACCAATAACATCAATCCACCGATGCGTCTGGAAGTCTCGCAACCAGTGTTGAATTTTGATGATATCGCCAAGTTACGCAACATCAGCGCTAACACCGGTGGCAAATTCAAATCGTATGAACTGGATATTTGCTATCCGGTGAGCTGGGGTAAAGATGGCATCGAAGCACGCCTCGCCTCGATCTGCGCTGAAGTGGTCGATGCGGTGAAATCTGGTCACAACATCATGATCATCACCGACCGCAACATGAATGAAAATTTCGTGGCGATTCCAGCTTTGTTGGCGACATCTACCGTGCATCAACATCTGGTCAGCAAGGGTTTGCGTACCGTGACGGGTTTGGTAGTAGAAACCGGTTCTGCGCGTGAGACGCACCATTTCGCCTTGCTTGCAGGTTATGGTGCCGAAGCGGTACATCCTTATCTGGCCATGCAAACTTTGCAGATGATGGCCAAGGATTTGCCGGGCGAATTATCTACTGAGAAAGCGATTGCGAATTACACCAAGGCGATTGGCAAAGGTCTGCTGAAGGTGATGTCGAAAATGGGTATCTCGACCTATATGTCATATTGCGGCGCGCAGATTTTTGAAGCCATTGGTTTAAATAAATCTCTGGTCGATAAATACTTTAAAGGCACCGCCTCAAATGTCGAAGGCATCGGTGTGTTTGAAGTGGCCGAAGAAGCGTTACGCCTGCATCAATTGGCGTATGGCAAAGACCCAGTATTGGCAAATAATCTCGATGCTGGCGGCGAATATGCGTTCAGAATTCGTGGTGAAGATCACATGTGGACGCCGGATGCGATAGCCAAGTTGCAGCACTCTACTCGCGCCAATAATTTTAGTACCTATAAAGAATATGCGCAGATTATTAATGATCAATCCAAGCGCCATCTAACTTTACGTGGTTTGTTTGAATTCAAGATCGATCCAAGTAAAGCAATTCCACTTGATCAAGTGGAGCCTGCGAAAGAAATCGTGAAACGGTTTGCGACGGGCGCGATGTCTTTGGGATCAATCAGCACCGAGGCACATGCAACGCTGGCAATTGCGATGAACCGCATCGGCGGTAAATCCAATACTGGCGAGGGTGGCGAAGACCCGGTACGTTATCAGCAGGAATTAAAAGGTATTCCCATCAAGCAGGGTGAAACTTTAGCTTCGGTGATTGGTCGTGAACAAATTGAAGTCGATACCGTGTTGCAAGAAGGTGATTCGCTGCGTTCTCGCATCAAGCAAGTTGCTTCGGGGCGTTTTGGTGTCACTGCTGCTTACCTGAATTCAGCAGATCAAATTCAGATCAAAATGGCGCAAGGTGCCAAGCCGGGCGAAGGCGGGCAGTTGCCTGGGCATAAGGTGTCTGAATATATTGCGAAATTGCGTTTCTCGGTGCCTGGCGTTGGCTTGATTTCACCACCGCCGCATCATGATATTTATTCGATTGAAGATTTAGCGCAGTTGATTCACGATTTGAAAAACGTCAATCCCCGCGCTTCAATTTCGGTGAAGTTAGTATCCGAAGTCGGGGTTGGTACGATCGCTGCCGGCGTATCGAAAGCCAAGGCAGATCATATCGTGATCGCGGGTCATGATGGCGGCACTGGGGCATCACCTTTATCGTCAATCAAACATGCAGGTACACCTTGGGAGTTGGGTTTATCAGAAGCGCAGCAAACCTTGGTATTGAATGGCTTACGTGGGCGCGTGCGGGTGCAAGCTGATGGCCAGATGAAGACCGGGCGTGACGTCGTGATTGCCGCCATGTTGGGTGCAGATGAAATCGGTTTTGCTACCGCTCCTTTGGTTGCAGAAGGCTGCATCATGATGCGTAAGTGTCATTTGAATACTTGCCCGGTTGGGGTTGCTACGCAAGACCCTGAGTTGCGTAAAAAATTCAGCGGCAAGCCTGAGCATGTGGTGAATTATTTCTTCTTTGTTGCCGAAGAAGCGCGGCAGATCATGGCGCAACTTGGTATTCGTAGCTATGACGAGTTAATTGGCAGAGCCGATCTACTCGATCAATCCAAAGCGATTGCACACTGGAAGGCAAAAGGTCTGGACTTCACACGTATTTTCTATCAACCGACCAAAACTGCTGGTGGTTTAGACAGTGCAGTGAAGCATCTAGAAGCGCAGGATCACGGGCTAGAAAAGGCATTAGATCATCGACTGATCGCCCAAGCACGTGGCGCAATCAACAATGGTGAAAAAGTTTCTTTCATCATGCCAATTAAAAATTTGAACCGCACGGTCGGCGCGATGTTGTCGGGCGAAGTGGTGCAAAAATATGGGCATACTGGTTTGGCCGACGATACCATTCATATTCAATTGCAAGGAACAGCCGGACAATCAGCAGGGGCATTTTTAGCGCACGGTGTCACATTAGATTTGGTCGGCAGTGGCAATGATTATGTAGGCAAAGGTTTATCAGGTGGCCGTATCATTATTCGCCCCAATACCGAATTTCGTGGCAGAGCCGTGGACAATATTATTTGCGGTAATACGGTGTTATATGGTGCGATTGCTGGTGAAGCATTTATCAACGGTGTCGCTGGTGAGCGCTTTGCGGTGCGTAATTCTGGCGCGATTGCAGTGGTGGAAGGTACTGGTGATCATGGTTGTGAATACATGACGGCGGGTACCGTGATTGTGCTGGGTGATACGGGCCGTAATTTCGCGGCTGGTATGTCAGGCGGTATCGCTTATGTGTATGACCCAGAAGGCGAATTTGCAGCGAAATGCAATTTATCGATGGTGAGTTTAGAGCCCGTATTGGCGGGTGATGTACAGACCAGCAGTATTGATCAATCAGAATGGCATAGTCGTGTTATGGGGGGCGAGCGAGAAACTGATGAAGCGATTTTGCGCAGCTTGATTGAACGTCATTTCAAGCATACAGGTAGCACACGCGCCCGCAATTTGCTAGATGATTGGGCACGCAGCCGGGCGCAATTTATCAAAGTATTCCCGACTGATTACAAGCGCGCACTGATTGAAATGGCTGCCGCCAAAATGTCGGCAAATAAGCCAGAAAAAGTGGCGGCATAGTTTGATTAGCCATAACAAGACGGCGCACAGAGCGAGTAATCCTAACGCTGAATATCAGAATATCAGCGCATATTTTTGAGGTGGAAAATGGGTAAAGTAACCGGTTTTATGGAGTACCAACGTTTGCAGGAAGCCAGTGAAGCGCCGCAAACGCGTACTAAGCATTACAAAGAATTTTTGCTGCATTTGAATGATGATCAGGCAAAAATTCAAGGTGCGCGTTGCATGGATTGTGGTATTCCATTTTGCAATAACGGCTGCCCTGTTAATAACATCATTCCTGACTGGAATGATCTGGTGTACACCGGCAATTACAAACTGGCGTTAGAGACGCTACATTCCACCAATAATTTTCCTGAATTTACCGGACGCATTTGTCCTGCCCCTTGTGAGGCGGCTTGTACGCTTGGAATCAATAATGACCCGGTGGGGATTAAATCGATTGAGCATTTTATTATCGATAAAGGTTGGGAAAACGGCTGGGTTACACCGCAAATTGCGACATTAAAAACTGGCAAGAAAGTCGCGGTGGTTGGTTCAGGCCCTGCTGGTTTGGCGGCGGCGCAGCAGTTGGCGCGGGTTGGGCACGATGTGACGGTCTTTGAAAAAAATGATCGAATTGGTGGATTGCTGCGCTATGGGATTCCTGATTTCAAAATGGAAAAATCACACATTGATCGTCGTGTGGAGCAAATGCAGGCAGAAGGTGTAACTTTCAAGACCGGTGTGTTTATTGGTGATACCTTTCCAGCCGAATTATTGAATGGCGCAAAAAAAACCATTTCACCAGCACAGCTCACCGAGGAATTTGATGCCGTGATTATTGCAGGCGGCGCGGAGCAACCACGCGATTTACCTGTACCGGGGCGAGAATTAAAGGGCGTTCATTTTGCAATGGAATTTTTACCGCAGCAAAATAAGATCAACGCGGGCGACAAAATGAAAGATCAACTGCTAGCAACCGGCAAGCATGTGGTTGTCATTGGTGGTGGTGATACCGGTTCTGATTGTGTTGGTACGTCAAATCGTCAGGGTGCGAAATCGGTAGCGCAGTTTGAGTTGATGCCACAACCGCCAGAACAAGAGAATAAGCCACTGGTGTGGCCTTATTGGCCAACCAAGCTACGCACTTCTTCGTCACACGACGAGGGATGTGAGCGCGACTGGGCAGTGGCAACCAAGCGTCTGGAAGGAAAGGCTGGCAAAGTGGATAAGTTGATCGCTTGCCGGGTTGAATGGAAAGACGGCAAGATGCAGGAAGTGCCTGATTCTGAATTTGAAATGAAGGCCGATTTAGTGTTATTGGCAATGGGCTTCGTTTCTCCGGTGCAATCAGTGTTGGATGCGTTTGGCGTCGAAAAAGATGCACGTGGCAACGCGAAAGCCAATACCGATGGTGCTGGCTGCTATCGTACCAATGTTGCAAAGGTGTTCGCCGCAGGTGATATGCGACGTGGTCAATCATTAGTGGTGTGGGCGATTCGCGAAGGGCGGCAATGCGCACGTGAAGTGGATGCAATGCTGATGGGCGATTCTGTGTTGCCGCGCTAAGTGCGGCACAAAAAACAAAGAGAGGCAAAGAGAAACAAAGAGAAACAAAGAGAAACAAAGAGAGGAAGCGCATTTGCTGCGTAGGCAAATAAACCAGGATTTGCGTCAGTCCTATGCCTAAGTTTGTGATAAAATTTTAACAATTTTTGTGCATTGAAATATCACTCGCGGATCATTTCACTGCATAAAATTGGGATTTATGTGATAAAAATCACATTTTAAATAGAGAAATTTGATGAGGCTAAGGCGTTTATTGATTCAGTTGAATGAACCTTTAGCGTAATTACTTACATCCTTTACCTGCTCGCTTACAAACTTGTTTTGCGGTTCTGCATTACAATCTTGTATTTACACCAAAATTTTCTTACTTCGTGCCTAATCTGGTTGAAATTCGAGATGTTCATTTTAGTTATGGTGACCGGGCGATTCTGTCTGGTTTGACCATGGAATTCCCACGCCGTAAGCTGGTGGCAGTGATGGGTGGGTCTGGTTCCGGTAAAACAACGATTCTCAAGTTAATTGGCGGACAGATCCGCGCTCAGCGCGGCCAGGTTCATGTCGCTGGTCAAGATATTGTGTCACTTGATACCGCCGGCTTATATGCACTGCGCCGTAAAATGGGGATGTTGTTTCAGCATGGTGCCTTGTTCACGGATTTAAGCGTGTTTGATAACGTGGCGTTTCCCATGCGGGAGCATGCACAGCTTTCCGATGAAATGATGCACGATTTGGTCTTCATGAAGCTAAATGCGGTAGGATTGCGCAATGCAGCATCATTAAAACCCTCTGAAATATCGGGCGGTATGGCACGTCGGGTTGCTTTGGCCAGAGCAGTGGCGCTCGACCCGCAATTAATCATGTACGACGAACCATTTGCTGGGCTTGATCCGATTTCAATGGGAGTGATTGCGAATCTGATTCGCAATCTGAACGATGCTTTGGGTTCGACATCGATTTTGGTGTCGCATGACGTGCACGAATCATTTGCCATTGCGGATTATGTTTACTTTTTGTCGCAAGGCAAAATTGTTGCGCAGGGAACACCTGAAGAAATGCGTCAATCGACAGATCCCTATGTCAAACAATTCGTTAACGCCGAACAGGATGGTCCAGTGCCTTTTCATTATCCCGGCAAGTCGTTTGCGGATGATTTGGGTTTGCCGTCGCTCAGACAGAAGGCGAATCAATGAGCGTATTTATGCATGTTTCAAATTTACTAGCAGATTTAGGCAGTAAAACGACGCGATTGAGTGCCAATATTGGCTACGCCGCACGCCAATTCGCGCAGCTTTGCAAGAATGCCTTTGGTTTGTGGCGTCGCCCACGCTTGGTGACCGATCAAATCCATTTTATCGGCAATTATTCCTTGATCATTATTGCGGTTTCCGGCTTGTTTGTCGGATTCGTGCTTGGCTATCAAGGGTATTACACCTTGAGCCGATATGGCTCAGGTGAAGCATTAGGTTTATTGGTGACCTTGGCGCTCACCCGTGAATTGGGGCCGGTGGTGACCGCTTTGCTGTTCGCTGGCCGTGCAGGCACCTCGTTAACAGCAGAAATTGGCTTGATGAAAGCGGGTGAGCAATTGGCAGCGATGGAAATGATGGCGGTTAACCCGATTCAGCGCGTATTGGCACCGCGATTTTTAGCTGGCGTGATTGCCTTACCGATTCTGACCTTGATCTTTAATGCCATGGGTGTGATTGGTGGTTATGTGGTCGGGGTTAAATTAATTGGTGTTGATGATGGCTCGTTTTGGTCGCAAATGCAGGCCGGTGTCGATATCTGGCAAGATATTGGCAATGGTGTCATCAAAAGTATCGTATTTGGCTTTGCGGTGACGTTTGTCGCACTGTTTCAAGGGTATGAAGCACAGCCAACACCAGAAGGCGTGGCGCGCGCTACCACCCGCACCGTGGTGATTTCTTCGTTGCTGGTGTTGTGGTTAGACTTCTTGTTGACGGCGGCCATGTTTCAGTAAAAATTTTAGTGTCGCTTGGTATTTTCATTATTTTTGATGACGCAAAAGGATGAAAGTGACGACGGTGCTTGTTGAATTAATTTGTTTAGATAGAAGTAGCAACGGCGCATTGTATTTTTGCTCCGTTGCAAAAGGGATGCTATGAAAAAATCATTGGATGTCTGGGTTGGTCTGTTCGTGGTGTTGGGCGCAGCGGCATTGCTGTTTTTGGCGTTGAAAGCAGGTAACCTAAGCAGTTTGTCATTTGATCAAACCTACGAAGTGACGACGCGCTTTGATAATATTGGTGGATTGAAAGCCAAGGCTGCCGTCAAAAGTGCTGGTGTGGTAGTTGGGCGTGTCAGCGAGATCAAATTTGATGATAAGACGTTTCAAGCAACGGTAGTAATGCAATTACAGAGTCAATATAAATTTCCCAAGGATAGTTCGGCAAAAATTCTCACTGCTGGTTTGTTAGGGGAGCAGTATATTGGTATCGAAGCTGGTGGCGATAGCGCAAATTTGGTCGCTGGTGATCGAATCAAATTGTCGCAGTCGGCGATTGTGTTGGAAAATTTAATTAGCCAATTTTTGTTCAGTAAGGCAGCAGAAGGAAAGGATGAAAAGAAATGAGGCATTTTTTTCATTTTCGTATGCAAAGCAGCGGTTGGCGCTGGATCGGCATGTTGGCGCTGGTTGGTTTGATGACTGCGTGTTCTTCGGTTGGTGGGGTTAAATCAGGGAATGGTTCGACCTTTAGTCAAATTGGCGATCAGGCAGATAAGGCACTGACGCAGCTTAGCGAAAAGACGAATATCGGTAACAATCCAGATGATCCTTTGGAAGGTTATAACCGTGTCATTTTCAGTTTTAATGAAGGCGTTGACGAAGCAATTTTAAAACCAGTCGCGTCAGGATATAAATCATTCATCCCAGAATTCATTCAAGCAGGTATCGGCAATTTTTTTAGCAATATTGGTGATATTTGGACTTCGGTGAACAACCTATTGCAAGGGAAAGTTGAAGAGGGCGCGACTGATTTGCTTAGGGTCGCGGTCAATACGACCTTTGGCATTGGTGGTGTAATTGATGTTGCGTCGAAAGAGGGCTTGCCCAAACATTTAGAAGATTTTGGTCAAACTTTGGGAGTTTGGGGGGTTGGTCCCGGGCCGTATTTTATTTTACCGATCATTGGTCCATCGACAGTCAGGGATTCCTTGGCATTACCGGTCGATCTTCAAGGGGATATTTTGTTACGAACTCGCCCCTTAGTACGTAATACGACAACGGTGATGCGGGTGATTGATAAACGCGCGGCGGCTTTGGATGCCACTAATTTGATCGAAGAAGCGGCGCTCGATAAATACGTGTTCATTCGCGCTGGGCATTTACAGCGGCGTGCGGCGCAGGTTGACCCGGAAGGCAAGTCGGACGATAAATAAGATGCTGGGTTCGCTCCGCTGAAATAGTATTTTCATTGGTGCGAATATAAATGGATGCGAACCAAATATGCCTTGCCCTGTCTATCTTTGGTGTCAGCGTGACGACATTAACACCAAGGATGAGTCGGCTGTATGATTTAGCATTTTCTAAGCACCATCACGCGCAGTTACGTTGTGCCGTCGTGCTTTTACAATCAAGAAAGATAATATGATGAAAAAAATTAAACCACTTTTCGCTTTGATAACAATCTGTTTTAGCTTTTTTATGAGCCTGGCGCAAACAGCCGTTGCAGCAGAAGAAGGGCCTGATCAATTGGTGAAACGTCTTAGTGCTGAGATCATTGAACTTGCCAAGACCGATAAGGATGTGCAAGCAGGTAATCAAAAACGGATTTTGGAGTTGGTCGAAACCAAGGTTTTGCCACATATTAATTTTTCCCGCATGACTTCATTGGCGGCTGGTAAAAGCTGGCGCGATGCAACACCAGAACAACAAAAAAAATTAACGGATGAATTTCGCAGTTTGTTGGTGTACACCTACGCGAATACGATTTCACAGATCAAGGATCAACGAGTTGAATTCAAACCTTTCCGCGCTGCGCCAGAAGATACTGAAGTTGAGGTAAAGAGCCAAATTATTCCGACTCGCGGTGAGCCAATTATCTTGAATTATCGTTTAGAAAAAACACCGAGTGGTTGGAAAATCTACGATATCAGTGTGTTAGGTGCATGGTTAGTCGAAACTTATAAAGGAAATTTTTCCGCCGAAATCAGCAAATCTGGTATCGATGGATTGATTAAGACCTTAAGCGAAAAAAATAAGCGGCTAGCAGCGAATGGCAGCGCCAAATCAGCCAGCAAGTAAGACAAAATTCATTATGTTTGAACTCGGTAAAGAGCTGACTCTGGCCAATGCAATGCGTGTCGCGCAAGCGGGGAAGATTGCCATTGCGCAGGGACAAACTACATTCGATTTAGCGCCGCTGGAATCAGTTGATTCTAGCGCGGTTGCGGTCTTGCTCGGCTGGCAGCGTGCTGCCCAAGCTGCAGGTGGTGTGATCGAGTTTGTTGGCTTGCCACCCGATATCGTGAGTTTGATGACGTTGTATGGTGTTACCGATTTCATTCAGACGGCAGAATAGCGTTTCAGGCTATCAACTGGCCTGATTGCAAGTGAAAATTGATCACCGCTTGCTTTTCACTCAATATGCTGCGTCTGGTGTGATTATTTTGTCATAGGTAATTCTGGAAACGGCGCTGCTAGAGCTGCCACCAACATGGTGGACGTTTAGAACACGACATTGATGATTAAAAATAAGATCTTAT
>OFRM01000455.1_pt1 | contig 17171 bp, 26 predicted proteins | sample 1543101 | NCBI WGS metagenome assembly OFRM01 (sample SAMN07774223, study PRJEB24372) | wastewater metagenome | isolation source: Exp Tend VB 0WW | collected 2016-02
GCTGATGTTCAAGACACCCCGACTACCACGGCCCAAGTGGCGCGCGACGCCATCACCCAACTTCTACGTCCCGACGACGATACCCCGCCCGTGTTGGTGATGGCACGGCGACAGGGTGCTGCTGTGCTCGACCTGATCGCGCAGGTGCTAGACCAGATCGGCGGCACGACGTCGCATTCGACGCTAGCTGCGGCTGCGTCGTGGTGTCATCGCTACTACGCGGATTTGCACGACAAAGCGTCGTCGAAGTCTACGCTACTCGGCGCTGACGGCGGCCTCATTGCTGAGGGCGTCGCGGAACCGGTGCTGCGGGATATGCAGCGCAGGGCCACGATGTGGGGTGAGGTGGCTGCTGCGATCGCTGCACCGACACTTGAAGACCACGTCGAATATGGCAGGGTTAGCGGCGTCAAACTCTGGTCGCAACTCAGCGCCTGCGTCACAGCGACGCTGATTACACAGCTTATTCGGCCTAGTAGCCACCCAGCGGCCATCGCCACACTAGCCGACATGGCCGGGTCGTTTAGTCGTGAAGTCGCCGAGATGGCGAGGGGGTTGTAAATGACCCGACCAATCATCCTACTCGACGTCGATGGCGTCATCGCCGACTTCTACGGCGCAGTCGCCCGCGTGCTGTATCTCAACAACAGTAGTCGGCCACAAGCCACTAAGTGGGATTTTATCGACGACCTGAAGCGGCAACGACCCGGCGACTACAAGGTCTACAAACAACGCAGCAGTCAGCCCAGTTTCTGTCTTGGTATCGACCCGTATGACGGTGCGGCTGACTTCGTGAATCGTCTGCGCGAATACGGTGAGGTCGTCGCCGTGACGTCGCCGCTGACACATTGTCCTACTTGGTGTGCAGAACGCCGCGACTGGCTGATGACTAACTTCGCCTTCAGCCCGGACGACATCATCTTTGCGCGGCGTAAGGAGCTTGTTGTCGGCGACATCTTCATCGACGACAAGTATGAACACTTAAATGCGTGGAATGATCGTTGGTGTGGCGCGCATAACGACGGCATAGCGCGCTGTGTGCTGATTGGGCACCCGTACAGCGAAGAACACCAAGTAGACGAAGACGGCGATTTCTACGTACGCTGCGAAGCTGCTGCATGGACCGACATCATCGACGCGGTGGACGGCATCGTGGCGTGCCCAGACTTTCAGCCAATCACGGGCAGGGACTTTCACTGATGTCAACAGCCGCGCCACTGCCACCCCACATCGCCGACTTGCTCAATGTCCCACGTCCCGACGCCGTGACGTGGTCGCAGCTACTGCGGCAGCTTCCTACGCTACCCGTCGAACAGCTACCCCAGGTCAAGCGGATGCTACAAGCTTGGCCACGTGAGCTGCCGCGACGCCCCGACAAGGGTACGCCCGTTGCGCTGAAATCGCTCTGTACTGACTTCGACGAGGTCGATACCTACCCCCTCTACATCGCCGCGCTGGCTAGTGACAAGCGGTTGCGACTGTGCGATGGCAGTCCCGCCGTGACGATGTGGCGGCAGCCTCGCGGCGTCGTCGAGCTGTTGAACGGGACGAAGATGACGTTGGGGGAGCCGGGGATGGCGGACCTGGGCGGGACGTTGGTGCTTGAGTGGGGTGGCGCACCGCACTGCGCTTGCGGTGAATTAGAAGCGCAAGCTTTTCCAGAGCAAAGCCGACGCTGCGCTGATTGTCACTACGCAGTAGCCAAGCCCCATCGAGTCGAGCTATATATCGAGGCCGAAGTCAAGCTTGACGGCAAGATACCGCCGCAGGCCCCCGAGTACCGCGGCAGCAGCAGCACCCGCAAGCCGACGGCGACTGAACAAGACCAGTTGACGCGACAGCGCGCTCGACTTGCGCGCGGTGGCTTCTACGTTTTTGTTGACCACGTCGTCGATTTGTGCGATGCTGTTGTGGCTTATCGAGATCGAGTAATGGAGGTCATCCTGTGAGTGACGCGAATAACGACGCATTCAGTAAGGCAATCATCAAAGCTTGCAAGTCCAAAGTGGTCGGACAATCCATTGACTTTCCACAGATAATCGCCGAAGTGGCTGACACAGAGGCTAAGTACATCACCGATGCTGATGTGCGCTATCATTTGGCAACTACACTCCTACGTCTGACCTCAAAGCGCAAGTAGCTGCACAAAAAGCGCAACTAACATCTCAAACTCCCGACGCTGAGCGCTTCTCAATCGAAGCTGTAGAGCGTATCGGCGCCCATCTTGTTCTGAAAGTGCAGTATCCGAACTGCAACAAGTGTGCCTACGAGGGCCACAAAGTCATGGTCTTTCTTAATGTCACTGAAGTCCAAGTACTTAAGTGGCGTCGAATTGATCCGCATTTCCGCGATCCAGCGGCAACGAGAAAACCCTCAGAGGCGCCACCACCCGCTGCGCGGTTTCCAGCCACTCCAGAAGGTTGGACCGACGCAGTCGCATATGCGCGATCGAAGCTGGGCCGCGCCTTCGTTGAAGGCTGAGCATATGTCGCACCTCCGTCTCACCTGCCTCGTCGCCATCACTGGCGGTCAGGCCGCGCTTTGTCTAGTTGACCTGGCAGCCGGGCAGTATCGTCGAGCGGCGATTGCTGGGCTTTGTGCTGTCGTAAACCTCTTGATTTATTGGTGAACATGGATACGAGTACCACACCTTCAGTCGTACACACCCTACCCACTCTTTACAAGCGCAACAGCAACGGCTCCGTCAACCAGTGGACGATCTTGGTTGAGTCTGACTATGTTACTGCCACAATCGCAACCACCTACGGCCAAGTCGGTGGCGCCATGCAGACGACGCGCGACCTCATCGCCGAGGGCAAGAACGTCGGCAAGCGCAACGCGACGACGCCGATGCAGCAGGCGATCAAAGAGGCTCGCGCGAAGTGGGAGAAAGAAAAGAAGCGTGGCTACGTCGAGACGCTGGCTGCTGCTGAAGCTGGCGAGGTTGACGACCTCATTGAAGGCGGCGTCGTCGTGATGACGGCGAAGTCGTATGGTGACTACGCGGACGACATCGAGTTCCCCGTCGCCGTGCAGCCGAAGCTTGACGGACATCGCTGTGTCGCAATAGTTAGGTCAAGGATCATCTGGAATCGTTTGAGATCAATGTCAGTCTCTGGACACGAACGCGCAAGCCCATCCGTTCCGTCCCGCATATCGTAAACGCGCTGCATCGTGCTGTTGAAGCGCGTCTGTGTGGCACTCCCATGTTGAGTCGTCAACCGTATCAACGGCTTGGCTTTACACAGATGCACGTGGATGGAATCCACAGCACGCAGCGACTCATACTCGACGGCGAGCTGTACAACCACACCCTACACGCCGACTTCGAAAAGTTATCGTCGCTTATCCGACACGACGGCCCGGTGTCGGGCAGCGAGCAGCTTGAGTACCATGTGTACGACGTCATCGCCGACACCGACTTCCTGACGCGGTTCAAGGCTGTTGAGCACACCTTCGACTCTACCCACCCCATCAAGCTCGTCGAGACGCACATCTGCCCCGATGCCGCGACGTTGGCAACGCACTACGACTACTTCCGCAGACAGAACTACGAAGGCGCGATGGTACGAGGTCTTACCGTCCCGTATCAGCACAAGCGTACCGACGCTTTGCTCAAGATGAAAGACTTTCAAGACGCAGAGGCGCGCATCATCGGCATCGAGGAGGGCCGCGGCAAGCTGCGTGGTCACGTCGGCGCTTTCATTTGCGAGACGTCGGCTGGGGTGCAGTTCAACGTCAAGCTGTCGGGCTCGACGGAGAAGCTGCGGGAAGCTTTCGAGAACCCGAGCACGTGGATCGGGCAGACGCTACGCTATCGCTATCAGAACCTGACGGCAGAGGGTAAGCCCAGGTTCCCTGTCGGAATCTCGCGCGTGCCCGTGTCGTTGGTGGCGAAGGAGTAGTTGACTTCGACGCCGTCGTCGTGGTAGTATGCTTGTCGGTAGCGGCCTATCATGCCCTACCCTACCGACAAGAGGTCCCGACCATGCTGCTGATCGCCGTGGCTTACTTCGTATCCTACCTCCTCTTTTCTTTGACTACGAAGTTGCTTGGACAGGGACACGGCACAGATCTACCGATACCAGGGTTGTTGCTACTACCCGCAGCTACAGTGGCGTGTTGTGTAGTGTGGGGTGTGTATCTGGCAGTACAAGCTGCATACGCACGTTATCGCCGCCGACCCTCGCACTTCGCCCACATCCGCACAGCTTGGGCACACCCTGACGTCCTCGTCGCCTCCGCTGCATCCGCTGCCATCCTGCTTGCGTCTAGCTTAGCTTACTCACGTCCCGAAGTCTCCCTTCTGTTGCCAATGCTGCTTATGAAGTCCGGGCCTAACCTGTGGGCGCCCCTAGTCGATTGGCTGCGCGGCAGCGGCATCTCGACTCGTGCCCGCATCGTTTTCGGCCTCGCCTGCGTCGCCGCCGTAGCCGCATTGTGGTCAAAAATAAGTCTTGCTGCTACGTTTGCGGTGACTGTAACCGTTGGTTATGCTTTTGTCTACATGCTCGCATACTTTCCGAAACAGTACGTACTAGCGAAGTATCGCAGCGACGTCGGCTTCCTGATGGCCGACCTGACGACGACGCTGATCATCGCACTGCCCGCTAGCTTCGCCATCGCGGCGGGTTACGCATTGCAGCAAGGCATGGGCGTCGCCGGCATGTTCTCGCAGACCTGGGCGCTTTTGCATCGCCCGCTCGTGTGGGTCGCTTCGCTAGCCTCAGAAGGCGCTGGCCTCTTTGGTGGCCTCGTCTTCATCGCGCCGATGGCCTCAACTATGTCCGTCCCGTTGAATCGCTGTATCAGCTTGCTAGGTGGCTTCACGGCGACATTGATACTCTGGAGTATGCGACATGGGACGGTGCTTAGCTACTTCCACGGCGACTCGGTCTATGAACTTGTCGGCGTCGCCGCCATGTTGACGGCGCTGGCGATTGGACTTCCGAAGGGTGGGGGCGGTAGCGGAGTGGTTGTTGGTAGGGAAGCGGTGGCGACGGCTTAGGTAGCTTTCGTTTGACGTTGTAAGCGTGAAGCAATAACGCCGGCTTCTCCGCGCAATCTGGATGCGCAGGTAATAGCGCGATCGTACTCTTCTTTGTGTCGCCAGACAGTTGAAACAAGTGGCAACCGCATAGACCCCATCGAAACAGGTTTGATTGACTCTTGGGCACACAGGGTCTGTTGATACGCTGCATACTGGTCAAACCGATCAGCAAGAGCTAGACACAGATTGATAGTGTCTTGATTTGCCGGGCCATCCCAGCACCTTCGCAGCTCGATTGTCGATGGTGGGGTGAGTGCAATCTGTGTTGTCTGTGCGATCATTGTGATTCCTAGCTGTGTGTGGCTTTAACCTACTGCGCACACTTTAGCCCCTGTACGTGTTGTGCCCTCGGTAGTCAGCGAGTACCTTCGCCCCGCTTGCTTTCAGCGCATCAGCGAACTCGGTATCCCAGCCACTGCTAAAGCCTGAATGCCGCGCTTGCGACGTCTCGACGGTGCCATCGCAAGCACGACCCGTCCACATATCCGGCAACTTCAAATCGACGTGACCTTCGAGAATAACGACATTGGGGTCGTAGCCCTGGGTGAAGCTGCGCCAAAGGCGCTTTCCCTTCATCAGTGCCTTGACGCGGACAGCGCTACTATACTGCGCATAGGGTGCCAGCTCGACAACGATTTCACGGCAATGTACGACATTGTACTGCATGCCGAAGTCGCCCTGAAAGCAGAGGTGACGTTCTTGGCTTGTAGCGTGGTGGGCTTGAGGGCTGGGGTAGTTGCTGGCTGCGCGATCATCGTGGCCTCCTGTTGATACTCAGGATAGCCATCGCGCCAAGAACGTCAACAACTATTTTCAGAAATCGACATCACCGAGGCTGGCTACTGATATTCACGCCACGCCTTGCCGCATCACCGACTACGTCGAACAGCTTCTTACTGTACGTCAGTTTGATGCGGCGCGGTGACGCAGACGAAGCCCTGCGGCTTGTCCCAGCTTGGCTGGCAGACGGTGCCGAAGGGGCAGCCGCAGGGCGTATCACCGCACCCGGCTAGTGACAGCACAGCGACCGCGATGATAAAGACGAAGGCGGCGACGAGGACACTAAGCGTCAGCGGTACGTGCTCCCAGACGTCGTCAGTAAGCAGATTTCGAGTGGACATAGTTGTCTCCTTTGGCTAAGCCTAGATCAGGCCGACCTTACGGCAAGCGGCAACGAGTTGATGGGCGGCGATGTCGTGGCGCTGCGAGAACGTGCCACAGAGGCCCGCGTGTTTGTCGGGATGCTGCGACACCAGGGCGTCAAGAATCTGCGCCTGTAATGCGAATGGGTTGCGAATAGCGAGACTCAGCAGATGGGCGGCATCGCGAACCTGCAGCTTGGGGCCTGACGTTGTTACCCGCACGATGTCGGCGACGTCGGCTGCGTCGCTTGCGCCACCGCCAAGAGCTAGACGCAGATCGCCCTGCGCGCGCTTGACCCCAGCAGCAATTGCGCTCTCATCCAACCCCTGCTGCCGCAGCACTGCCGCGACATCAGCGCCACCGAAAGCGACGTGACACGAGAGACGGCTGCGTAGCGCGGCGTCTAGCTGGCCGGCAGGACGGGACGTACAGGCGATCCATAGGTTCTTGTCGTCGCGTTCAAGTGGCAACAGCAGGGCTTGAATGGCCTTGTCTGGGAGTGCGTGAATTTCATCGATGACGAAGGCTCGGCACTTGACGCATGGGTCTGTCGGCGACTGCATCGACGCGGTGGCGAGTTCGCGGATTTTGTCGATGCCTTCGTCGGCGCCGTTGACGTGGAAGAAGTCGAAGGGGAAGGCTATGGAAAGGTGTATCCCAGCCTCTGCCTCAACGCCCATATGTCGTGCTGCCAACGCGGCAGCCATCGTCGTCTTGCCGACGCCGACAGGACCAGTAAACAGCAGCTTCTTCGCGGTGAGGGCGCGCGGGGGCAGCTTCTGCGATTTGATGTCGTCGAGGAGGAGCATGCTAATCGGCTTTCGTCAAGCGTTCTTTTAGAGCGCTCGCGGTATCCCGCATTGTTTCAAGCGCATCACCAACGCGCTCGTCGAGCAATTCGAGTGCTCGCTTTTCAACAAGTTTGTCAAGCTGTTTGTCGATCTCGACGAGAGTGTCAAGCATAAGCAGCTCAAACCCGTTCAAAGTCAAGCAAATCGTGTGCCGTCGAAGTTGGCGGTATCGTCATGGTTGCGAATGCCAGCAAGGTTGCCTTCGCTGTCGAAGACGAAGGCGCGGTCGCCTTCAAGCAGAAGGCGGTGTGACCAGCCTTCACCGGAATCGTGCTTGAACCCGATACCAGCGTCGGCTAGCATCGCTGCAAGAACAGCTAGATCTGTACGAGTTTCCATCTACTGTCGCTCCTTCGTCTTCACGCGCTCGTCCACGACGTCGCCGATAACCTTGACTTCGCTCATCATCTCGTCGCCATCCATCGCCAAATACTCAGCCATCGTGCGACAACGCGCGAGATGGCGCCCGCTGGTCTGCTCACACTCGACGCAGATATCCACGTCCCGCAGCATACGATCGGCGGCGTGGTCAAGGTCGGTAAAGAGCTGATCGACGACCTCGGGCTTGTCGGCCCACTTGTCGTGAAGTCGTAACGACACGGCGAGGAAGCCGCTGTTGCAGTGCTTGTTGACGACGATCTCGACGCTGCTGTCTTCGGGGGTTGCTGGTGCAGCGACGTCCACGTCCACCCGATTGCCCGCCGTGTCGTAGACATCACCGTCGGTAAAGTATCGAATGAGGTAGTAGATTCCGCCGACGCTAGCGACGAGGGCGCCACTGCTGACGAATGCTGCAATGGTTTCAAGTGTCATGTGATGATACTACTACGACGTCGTGGCGACGTCAAGGTTATAGTGAACACCTTACCGCATGGCCGTCACGATTGCGAACTTTGCTCCGGGTCTCTGGTCCGCCAACGCGCTAGGCGCCGCTTTCCTCAGCTACACCGTCACCCCGGCGACGTTTCGAGGTATGCCCATCGTCGGCGTCTGCCGCGATAAGACTTTCACCGGGACGACGTCGAGCTACGCGCCCCTGCAAGCTCTTGTTGATTACGCTGCGCAATTCAACGCACCCGTCGTCGTCTTCGACTCGGTGTCGCCGTTTGACCCGCCTAATTCCGCTTATGCTTTTCTGCGCGCAGCTTGCGACAACGTCGGGACGTTCTTTGATTCAGCGCAGTCGCGCAAACCGCGGGTGGTGCAGCCAGGCTTTGATTTCCCCGTGGTGATGTCGGGGCCGTGGATCTCAGTGGCGACTGACCCGACAGCTATTGAAGACGGCGAGGCGTTTGCTTGGCAGTATGCTCAGCTCTTTGCCCGCACTTCGCAGTATCACCCATATCGTATCGGGATGACTGCGGTTTCTGCTTTTGCTACCAACAACTATTACATGTCGCCGCCAATTTACACCATTGGCCCTGATTACACTGCAAATTTCAAGCAGTTGGGGAAGAAATGGAACGGTGAGGCCGTCGCGTCGGCGCAGCAATGCACTGACCTGTTGACGGCGCAAGCTGGATATTATGCGACGCTGCAGCTCACGCCGACGGGTAAGTTAAATACCGTATTTACGATCAACGTCGTCGGCTTTACGGGAAATAACGTAACACTTGCGGTTGCTGCGGACTCGACAGACCCGCGTGGTTATGCGACTGTTGTGGGCAACAACATTACACTGCATTATCTGTCGGGAAGTACCACAGTCGGCGACTTGCAAGCGCTGTTCCCCATCACTGTAACCGCTGGTGTGGTCAGCGTCAAAGACGTCGCGACATCGGCGTCGGCTGTGCTAGTTGCGCCTACTGATACCTACATCGCGACTAACTTTAGTGGGGGGTATCCGGGACGTCCGGGTTTGGCCAGGCTGGTCAACCCAGTGCTGTTGCCTTATGTGAGTCTACGTCCGCCGAATTTTTAGTCCCAGTTGCCCTTGACGTAGTCCTTAAACGACCACTGCCTACCTGTGATGTGGTCTACGACATCGTCACGCTGCACTGCGATTGTGCGCCTTTTGTCGCCACGTTGACCACTACCAACTTGTTGTCGCCGTTGTTGCGTCGTCCCAGCCGAAGCGGTCTCGACAGCATTGGCACGCAGCTTGCTAAGCAGGAGTGACATCGCAGTGCGTCGGTTTTGATACTGACTGCGCTCACTCTCACATCGAACAGTTAAGCCTGTCGGTTTGTGTGTGAGAATCACTGCAGTCGAAGTCTTGTTGCGATTTTGCCCGCCAGCTCCACTACCCCGGGTTGCCTGCCACTCAAAGTCACGATTTGTCGTATTGACTTCGATATCGGACACAACGGGCATCACTGCAACCGTGATTGTGCTGGTCTGAACCCGACCACGCTTCTCAGTAGGTGAGACACGCTGCCACCTATGTCCACCCGACTCATTGGCGAAACAAACATCAGCGAGCTTACCTGCGACCTCAAGAACTACAGTGCCTTCGCGATCATCAACAATATCGATGCTAAAGACCCTCCGATCACAGAGTCGCCTATAGATGGCGATCTGTTCGCGGACTAGGAGTTTAGCGTCATCGCCGCCTTCAGCAGCACGAATTTCGACAAGAATGGTTGGCATGGTTCTAGCTTAGCGTGGTTGCGTCTGGATGTCAATGTGGTTGTTTAGCTACGCTACACTTACTTATACCTACATATACCCGAACGTAGTCCACTGTTTTTTACCGCACACAATCCCTACAGTGTCGTCGCCAGTAGCACCCCAGTAAGTACCATCGCCCCACTTGTAGGTGCCCCACTCAGCGCCTGTAGTCCAGATGAACCAGAAGTAGGTGCAAGTATCATGTGCCGACTTGTGCTCGCGGACTAGGCGACGAAGTAGCTGAATCTCAGGCAATGTCAGCGTCGTGCCCCACGTCGAGCCGTCGCCCCAAGTGAAATCGCCCCAGTGCAGGGGGTCCACTGGCATCGGTTTGCGGAAGTACAGGTCGAACTGTGACCACACTTGTCGGGCAAACGTCTGTACATAGGCTGAGCCTACGGGCAGCGGCGTAGACCATTCATGGCGACGTACCGTCTGCACCGGGGTAAGGAAGCCGCACCACGACATCTCGTCGGTGTGGCCCTGTGCGCTGCCTGATCGCAGCCACGTCGTCCAGGCGTGCTTAAGCCGCAATCGGTGCGTGGTCTCGTCCTCTAACGTCCCGCCAGTGCCGACAAGCAGAACCCGCTCAAGCCCGCGCTCATTAGCGAGGTAGTACAGGGCATCGGTCGGCGTCTGCTCAGGATAACGGCACGCCCGTGCGAAGTACTCACGGTCAAGCTGAACGTCGTAGTTGCCGCCCATCGTTGTCTGCCACGCTGCGCCCCAGGGGCCAGCGTTCGGCGGCTTCTGAAGCACCTGGGAGCACAGGGCGGCGTAGCTGTCGATTTGCGGCGTCTGCGTGAATGACATGCAGTAAGGTGTACGAGATCTATTCCCTCTTGTCCGACATAAGCCGCGTGATCAAGTAGCCCACATTGACGACCTTATCCGACAGACCGACGATGTACTTGTGATTGGTACAAACACTGAAGCAGTTGTTAGCCGAGTGGGTGAGCTGATAGAGCATACCAAAACAGGGCTTCTTGCGCCACGTTACGCTGAGTGGCCTGCAGTGCATGCTGGCGAAGTTGAGCTTTTCGAAGGCGATCAAAGACTAGCAGCGCCGTTTGGTGACGACGGCATTCTGACGGACTTGACACGACGATGCCTCCCTGCTATGCTTACTTCAACGAGGTGCAACCAAATGAGCCCAACTGAACGCTTCCGCGCTGCCCTTTCAACCTTTACCCAGAGCAACACCTTCGACACCCGCACATCGCTGTTTGCTGCCGCTCGCAACGAGCAAGGCCACGAAGTCCCCGCCATCGTCATCACCGACAACCAGATCGACATCGACAAGTCTGTTGAGGCTTTCGAGTGGTTCTGCGAGACGGGGTACAAGCGTCCAGGTGCGGTCCTGCCTAGCGAGTATGCAGGACAGCAAGACAAGCGCATCGAAGCCAGCCCGAAGACGGGTGAGCCCCTGTTTCGCGGTCGCGACCCGCAAGGCAACGACTGGTCCGATATCTCGCAGGACGATCGCGAAGTCGTGTCTTACGGGGCGGTACGTGGCGAACTACACGCGCTAAGCAGCGAAGCCATCGTGTTCGCGCTCAAAAACAGCCCGCAGTCTCCGCCGTGGCCGCGTCTTCGTCTAGAGTGGCACGACCTTTGCAACAAGACCAACAAGTCGGCAGAGGATGAGCGCTTCATTCTGTCAGTCAAGCAGCGTTTACTGTTTCGCAAATCGGCACCTACTTACATCCCACCCGCGCCGAAGACGCCACCCGAACTGCGCGATCCGGTTACGCGGCCCGGACTACGGCAAGCTCTGCGCAACTATTGCGTCACGTCGAGCGATTTGATGTCGTTTTTGCTTGACTATTTCCCGGCTATTCATCGACGTGTTACATCCGGGATGGATCGTATCGCGATCGAGAACATGCTACTCGAAAGTTGTGCGCCCGAGCTGACGTCGCGACTGCGACAGCTTGGCTGGGTGTGATAATGTGGCACTACTACAAAGGCCCGCGAACAACCTACACCTACACCGAAGTAAACGTCAGCGTCGGGACGGCGACGCCAACTTCGTTGTACGCGAGCTGTACGTCCACCGCAGGCGCCGTCACGGTGGCGTCGGTGATGACGCCCGCGCTAAGCCCTGCAGGATATAGCAAAACCTCGATGATGCGCTCGCGCGACACCAGGGCGCCGATCGCCAAATCAGCGAAGTACGCCTCCAGGTTCGCCAGCACTTGCGCCTGAAACGCCGCGGTGTTGAAGGTGGCCTGTACAAACAGCGTCGCCGTCACCGCGACGTTATTGGCCAGTGCCGACGAGACGACGGCTCGGGCAGTCTCGGGGATGCGCTCGCCGCCAATCTGCGACGGCGCGATGTAGTTCTGCACGTTGGCGACGACGGCGCCGCCGACAGGCCCCGCAGCCCCGGCGATGATCACATCCACACGTCCCGGATCGAAGATGTCGAGATTCGTAAAGACCACGACTTTCTTGACTTGCTGGTCTGCTGTTTCGGCCCAGTAACGGTACGCCTTCTCTGGCGAGCCGGTGCCGAGTGTGCCCCACTTGCTGCGGTCGCGGTCCTGTAGCTGTGCATCGGTCTCAGGGTCGGTGCCCTGCTGCGCCGATGCGTACTTTGTCAGCCAGTCCGAGGGATTCGTGACGCTGACACCCGGCTTTGTACCGCGCGCAAAGGTGCTAATTGCGCCGACAGCGACGTTAAACTGACTACCCACTGACACAGCTTGAACGATGACATCGACGCTGCTGCCCTTGGGGATCGTCACGGACGGCAGCCCCGTCGTCGCGCTGGCGATGCCGTTGTAGCGTAACGGACTGCCAAGGCCCACACTAAAGCTCACCGACGCGGCGGCAAAGGTGAACGGCCCCGCATTGGCTGTATCGGTGAGCCGCACATAGCCGACGGTGTTGAGGCCCTCAAAGCGCTGGTTGTCGTAGACCTGATCGGCAAGCTCTGTCAGCGCGTCGCCCGTCGCGAAATCGTTTAGGCCACCCTCTGCAATCAGCTTCTGCGCTTGCTGAAACTGCGTCAGCGACCCGGCCTGAATCTCGACGAGACCGGACGGGACGCTGCCAGTCTCCCATGATAGCGCGGGGAAGCCAAGCCCTGATAGTTGGGTGAGGAGGTCAAGCTTGTTCTCGGCGACCGTTTTGGGATTCGTGAGGCTGGCGAATGTGACGGGCACGACGGGCATGGAATAAGGTGAACGGCGGTTGATTTATTTGCTTGACGCGGGCAGAAGACCATGTAGACTATTTGGTAGGAGACAAACGATGCGACCTGAATTTGTGAACTACTGGTGCGGATGCGATCCACGTACAAGCACTTTCTGTGCCGAAGCTCGTCGGTATCAGCGACGCCAAGTGGCAGATAAGGAACATGCATCACCGCTGTATCTGTCGCACCTACGCATAGCCGAAGTGTGTCTAGGTCGTCGAGAAATCGAGTCTTTTCAGGACGTGCCTCAGCTCCCTGGCAATCAATACGAAGTCGATGTCGAGTGGCGCCATATTGAAGACACCGTGCAAGAGCACATCGAGAAAGATGGCCTCGATCTACTGCCTCGGTTTCAACGTGGACATGTGTGGACTGAGGCACAACAAGTCGCATATGTCGCTAATATGCTACATGGTTGCGAAGTAGCCAGGACGATCATTTTCAACCACAGCCAATGGGACGAGTTGCCTATCCGACCACCGAAAGGCACGATGGTCATTGTCGATGGATTACAGCGACTCGAAGCTGTGCGCAAATTCACGCGCAACGACTTGAAGGTCTTTGGCATGAAATATGCAGAGTTCAAGGGTTCGCTGCGCATGCAGTACGCGCGCTTCCACATCCGCATCACTAAACTTGCATCGGAAGCCGCTGTCATTCGCTTCTATCTGGCTTTGAACGCAGGCGGTACTCCACACACTGACGAAGAAATTGCGCGCGTGCGTGAGCTGCTCAGCAGCGTAGAATCTGCTTGACGTGCTGAAGGCTTCGGTGTAAACTTCTTTTAGGTGAGACAAGCAAGCTGGCAGCGCGTAAGAAGCGGCGACAGCAACCCGCCCCCGGAAAACTGAAGCTGAACCATCCGGTGCGACGTCACACAGTGCAACCTTGCAGGGAACAGCGACAAGGCGTTATCAATAACCAGTGGCGCGAAGCTACTTTTCGAGAGTTGCAGCGAGGCTACAGGCGGCAATGCTGCTTTTGACCCTGAGTACGATGAGTGGACTTTGAACAAGCTTTACCCTGCTTGTCAGTGTCCGAACTGAAGAACCTGTTTGACTAGGAGCCACCATGTCATCCCGCACCTATCCCGACCATACCTACCTCCCCGGTGTCATCTACCACGACCACGCTACAACGACGATGCGACGTGCTGTCGGCGAGGCCGATGCCGAGGTCGCCGCATTAACTAAGGCCCTATTCGCGAAGCACGTGGCGCGCAAGCCCTCGCAGATGACGATGCGCGGCACTGACACCCGACTGAATCCGACCACCGTGGCGCCGCAAGTCGTCGTAGCGTCGTGGCCCCCGCCGGTCCTAGCTGCCGCTACGCTGGCCCTGTTCATCACGCTGGCGGGCCTGGTCTCGATCGGCGGTACGACGTGGGCGCGATGGGATAAGGGACGTGGAGTGGGTAGCAATCGTACTTATACCCTGCCCGATGCCAGCGCGACGGCGACGTCGGCGACTGAGTGGCGTGATGGCGTCGAGGTTGAGCCGGCACCTGCGCCGTTGTCGGGGGTGCGATAATGTACTTGACACGACGACAGTATGAGGTGTTGCGTAGTATTAGGTCAGGTCTAGCCATTTTTAGCCGTTTGTGGCCTGGCCTGTACAGTTTGTGTACAGGGTATACAGAGATCACGACAGTCCGTACACTGTCACATCTTGGTCTGATCGGCAGTGTTAACATACTTGGTGTGGTCGCTTATGACATCACACCCGATGGCGAGCGCCTGCTTGAACTGATGCCGACGTGGTTGTCGAGGCGACAGCAGGAGTTGTTAATTGGTGATAAGTATGCTCATAAGTGGACACTACGTGAGTATGGTCCGACGAATTGCTGGTTCAATTGGGCGCCAAAAGACTACACCTACGCGACTATTACGGTTTATACCCTACTCGATGCTGGGTTGATGGCTCTATGTGATGGTCAGACGGCCACGCTTACCGAAGACGGCGCCGAACTCGCCGTCCTGCTCAGCCGCTGAACCTACGCCGTCTCCAACGGGAAGTAGATGCGCGGTATGGTATCCGGCCCCAGCACGAAAACGAACGGGTACGTGTCCGCGTCCGACATCTGCACATCGACCTCGATGACCAGGCCCAGTGTAGAATCCACGCTCACCGAGACGTCTGCATCGGCAACGCCCTCGACATCGACGACCTCGTTACGTACCGCGGCGGCAAGCGAATCGGTGTCGCGAGGTAGCAACGTCGCGTTTAGCCAACTATTCACGTCGAAGCCCCAGTCAGGGTCGTCGTAGCTGCCAGGCGGCGAGATGAGGCGGCGGGCGCAGTGCTCAAGCACGGCACGGGTGCCTGAGATGTACGTAAACGACGGGTCCAAATCAGCCGCGCCACCGACGTAGACGGAGCCGTTGAGATTAATCGACGACGATGGCGGGAACGTCGTAAAGTCTACGTTGTTGGGGTAGGGCATGGAGTAAGGTGCGCGGGACGTGGATTACTTTGTTTGCAGTGATTTCGCGGAGTTGCGAAATAGTTCAGAAATCGAGTTGACAAATCTGAGGTGCGGTCGATAATAGCTAGTACAAAGGAGCGAACATGAGCAAGCACGAGCCAACTGGACGACGTCCCCGGAAGCAGACGGAACGGACCTACGAGGTGAAAGTCGGCTTCCTCAATCCAAACGCTGACTACACGATGCACGTCGCGGCGACGAGTCGGTGGAATGCTGTGTGGCGCGCGTCGGAACGACTGATCGGCAGCGGTGGTTCTGTTACGCACGTCAATGGTGTTGATGTACTGGCGCTTCGCTAGGAGCAGATGACATGGCACGCACGACTATCATCGGCATCGTCAGCAAGACCTGGACCACTCAAAGCCGCTTCGCCGACGTCCACAAGATGGAGCTGATCAGCGATGGCGTCATGTACTTCTGCACCATTCCCGAAGCTGTGCTAGAAGCCAGCCCGTGTAACCCAAGCACTGGCCGCGTCGCCAACCTTCGCGGCGCTACCGTCGAGATCACGGGCACCCTACAGGGCCGCGTGCTATCCAGGCCGCGTGGTCACGTCGTTGCACTGACGCCCGAGATGTTTCAAGCCTACACGAAAGAGGCGTACAGGGCAGCGATGTTCAACGAAGCGTGGGAAGCTGAACAGGCGCGCCCACTGACCTAGTCTTCGGTGCTAGGTCGCCTTCGTCTTCGTCGTCGTGTAGGTTGCAGCAGCGTTGATAAACGCTGCTATGGCATTGCCCAACACAGTAGCAGCAGGTCCCGTAACAGGGAGGACGACAGCCACAGCGGCTACGTACGTCGCAAGCGCACCCATGAGTGTTACAACAGCGCCAACGAATGTGCTGTTCCCCAACGCCTGTCCGCCGACGGCGTCGCCCAGATTCACCGACGATGCCACCACGTCGATGTGGCCCAGCCCACTATTTATCACCGTCGCGTTCGTCGTCCTTACGTTGACGCTGTTGGCGACCACGTTAGTTTCATCCGTCCCACCCAGACCCAGCCACCCAATCGCATATGGCAGCCGTTCATCGGCGCCCTGCCAGCCCACGAGACACTGACTGCCGACCTGGAGACGGTAGCTGCAGCCGGGGAACGGCGGCACCACGGCGACGTTGTTTATACTTACTACCTTCGTCGCCGACTGCCGGGCATCGTCGCTGATGAAGACGACATCGACGACACCTGACGGAAAGATGTCCGACGACTGCCACTTGACGATACGGGCTGGATACAATGCGGCAAAGTCAAGGTCGTCGCTGTCGTCGAGGACACGACGCACTAGCTTTCTGAAGTCGGTGAAGAAGCGGTCTTCCTGCATTGTTTAGGGTATTGACAGCGCTACGGCACAGTGATATCGCACTCGATGCCGTTGTATCTGTATGCCATGTACTTATGGTATCTACGAAGAGTTGCTTAAACTAATGCAGGCATATCCACAAATTGCACCTGTCGTCGCACCGTCATTTATACGCTTCGATTGGGGTACTACCGCATCGGATTCTATCCGAGTTCCAACTACATGCGCTCACATGAGCTGTAGTATGTGTCACGGTTCTGGTGTGCGCAGCGATGGGCTTGGTGCGTGCGTACACATGTTGTCGTGTCAGTGTCAGCGATGCGCGATTAATTGTTGATTACAGATACCAGCACCACGCCTGAAAAGCCTCATTCGCAAACGAATACCTGACCCGGTCAAGACATCGTTGCACATTCCACGCCACTACCGACTTACCGGGCACAATCGCCGAGTCCTGAACGGCAAGCAGTAGCAATCGCTCTTGACCCCAGCTAGCTAGCTGCTGAAATAGCGGGGGAGATCGGAAGAGC
>OFRM01000456.1_pt1 | contig 17164 bp, 19 predicted proteins | sample 1543101 | NCBI WGS metagenome assembly OFRM01 (sample SAMN07774223, study PRJEB24372) | wastewater metagenome | isolation source: Exp Tend VB 0WW | collected 2016-02
CCGATCTCCGTGAGAAAACGGACATACGAGATTACGCAAAAATGTGGCTCGAGCAGGGTGTCAACAATCGTCCTGCATTTGATATTGTCGTGATGGATGTATCGTTTATATCGTTACGAGAAATTCTACCAAGTGTCGCCAAGATGTGCACACCCAAAACGCAAATTTTAGCTATGGTCAAACCGCAGTTTGAAGCCGGGCGTGAACAAATAAACAAAGGCGTAATTAAGAATGATACAGTGCGTCGTACGGTGTTACGAGACTTCGAATCTTGGACACAAAAATTGTTCGTTATTGTAAATAAAGCTGACAGTGACGTGGCTGGCGCTAAGGGCAATCGCGAGCGGTTCTATGACCTACGCCGCCTCAAAAAATGATTCTATTTTTGCCTTGTCCAACAGAATGATACCTGCTGCTGTGGTCTTGATAAGACCGCGTTTTTCAAGTGCTGAGATTTCTCTGCTGGTTGTCTCGCGCGAGGCGTTTATAGAACTCGCGATGTCTTGCTGGCGCAGGCTGACATTGATGCAGATGCCCTCACTGCACACTTCACCAAAGCGATCAGACATCGTGAGCAAAAATGACATTAAGCGTTCGCGCACAGTGCGGTACTCAAGGTTCATGATACGTTCACTATGTATCCGGTACATCTCGATAGTCATATCAAGAAGAGGCGACAGTGAACTGCCTGGTGTATGAATGTACTCGTCAAGTAGTTTGCGGCTAATACGCCAGACGGTTGTTGGGGCAAGAGCTTTGTATATAACATGGCGTTCACTGCCAGTAATACCCCAAATGAGCGGAAAAATCTCTCGCTCTTTGCGGATAATGAGGAGATTTTCTTCATCATATTTGGTGATATCGTAGGCTTTGACCACACCTGCCTCGATATAAAAAACGCCCGAAGGCGCTTCCCCAGGACGGATAATAAACTCTCCCTTGTTGTATTGCAGCTTTGTGCCTTGGTGGAAGAGTGCTAAAAGTTGCTGCCGTTGTTTTTCGTTGGCCAACATGTATACATTATGCCAGCCCTACGTCATTGGTGCAATAGCAAGACGGTGACCCGCTATATGTAGTGTGATGAATATCTCAGCTGCTGGGTGATAAAGATAACCAGAGCACGGGGTGTTTTGGGTTTATTATAACTATGTAACAGGGAGGAAATGTCATGATTGAAGCACATATTGTTGATCAACAACTCAAAGATATTGGCGCAATAACGCGCTTTCTTGGCCGGCCCGAATTACGCGAGCTACCCAAGATATTATTTGCCGGCGAAATCATCCGTCATCTCACGATTGGGCGCTATGAAGGTGGATGGGCAACCCTTTGTGCCACAGACAGGCGTGTTCTCTTGGTGGACAAGAAGCCGTTCTTCCTCACGCTTGAGGACATACGCTATGATATGGTTTCTGATGTCCAGTATAACCACCGACTAATTGATGCCACCGTACGACTGGGTACGGTGCACAAAACGATTAGTTTCTTGGGTTATAACCACGACAGGCTGCGAGCGCTGACCAATTATGTACAAGAACAAGTTATGCATGTGCGCTCTCAGCCGGGACAGACAACCGAGCCACAAGTGCCTGATTTTGTCGGCGCTACAATGGTAACTCATTCATCGGCAGATTTAGCGCGAGCGGTGACTAATATTCAGGAGCAGCACAGGCCCCCGATTAACCCATACATTAGCCCGGTTCTTGTTCGAAAACGCGTCTCACGATTCTACTAGACGATTAGTAAAACGCTTGTGGTAGTATTGAGATAATGTATTTCAAAAATCGTGCTGATGCCGGCCGTCAATTGGCGCAACGACTCCACGCATATCGCACTAAAAACTGTGTGGTTTTGGCGATGGGTCCAGGCGCGGTGTTGGTGGGTGCACATATTGCGAACGAACTTCATGCTGATTTGTTTATGTTGCTCACGGAAAAAATCATGCTCCCGGGTGAGCCCGTTGCTCTAGCTGCTGTCTCACCTGGCGAGAGTGTGACGTACAACACGAACTTATCCTCGGGTGAGATAGAGGAGCTTAAGGCTGAGTTTTACAACGTGATTGAATCTGAACGGTTTGCCAAAATGCAGAAGCTTCATGCGCTCCTTGGGCCCGATGGCGACATTCCCCCGGACATGCTTCGACGGCGTACGGTTATATTGGTATCCGATGGCTTATCTGATCCTTTTGAGCTCGATATTGCAGCCGACTATCTAAAGCCAATCAAAATAGAAAGACTTGTAATCGTCACTCCGTTTGCAAGTGTGAATGCGGTCGATTCAATGCATCTGCGTGCAGATGAAATTCAGTGTTTGTCGGTGTCAGACACACTGTATGAGACAGACCATTACTACGACGATAATACGGTTCCAGACATCGACGGAGTACACAAGATTATGCGTAATACACCCTTGAACTGGCATCTCGACTGACGGGTTTATTCGCTAGACGTTAAATCGGAATTCAACAACATCGTCGGCATCCATAACGTATGTTTTACCTTCGGTGCGAACTTTACCTGCGGCTTTGGCGGCTTGTTCTGAACCTGCCGTTATAAGATCAGGGTAGCTAATGACTTGTGCCGCAATGAAGCCTTTCTCGAAATCACCATGAATGACGCCGGCGGCCTGCGGGGCGGTATCGCCACGGTGGATTGTCCAGGCGCGAATTTCTTTTTCGCCTGCGGTAAGGTAGCTTTGCAAACCAAGCAGGTCATATGCTGAGCGGATAACGATGTTAAGACCGGGCTCTTTCTGGCCATAACTTTCGAGCATTTCTGCTTGATCGGCGGCGTCAAGACCGCGCAGTTCGTCTTCGAGTTTGGCACAGACAAATACCGCTGGTGCAGGTGCTATAAGGTCAAGGAGTTCTTTTTGTTTGCTTGTGTCCTGAAGCGTCGTCTCATCAACATTGAAGAGGTACATGATTGGCTTAGCGGTCAGGAGTTGTAAATCAGAAAGTAATTCAGTGTAGGCGTCGTGCAGCTCAGGATTCTGCCAGAGTGGGCTGCCACCATCGAGTAGTTGCTTGATTTTGGCAAGGGTGTCTACCATTGGCTTGAGCTTGGGGTTGGCGCGGGCTTCTTTGTCTATGCGTGGGAGGCGTTTGTCTATGGTCTGGAGGTCGGCCAATACTAGTTCGGTGTTGATGACCTCTATATCATGGGCGGGGTCACGACTAGAATCAGACCGCAACACATCACCATCTTGAAATGCCCGTACGACCTGGAGGATGGCATTGCAGCTGCGGATGTGTGCCAAGAACTGGTTGCCGAGGCCCTCGCCAGTGCTCGCACCAGCCACCAGCCCCGCAATGTCGACAAACGTCACTGTTGCTGGGAGGATTTTTTGGCTGCCGTACAGATTGGCAAGTTTGCCAAGTCGCTCATCAGGGACGGCAACGATGCCTGTGTTGGGTTCGATAGTAGCGAATGGATAGTTGGCAGCCAAAATATTGCTGTCAGTTAACGCGTTAAACAGCGTTGATTTCCCAACGTTCGGTAGTCCAACAATCCCTATTGATAAACTCATTAAGTAGTATTTTAACAGATAGAGGGTTAATATTGGTATATGCCAAAAATTGTTGTGACGAACGAGCAGGATTTTAGCGAGGAACAGTTTGCTCGGCTGGAGTCACTTGGTGATGTGACTTACTATAAAACGTTGCCTGCAGATGGCGCTGAGTATCTGGAGCGAATAAAAGGCGCCGATATTATATGTTCGGGTGCGGCAGGGTTTAAGGACGTCTACCAACAACTCCATGATGTCTATGTAACGTTTGCATTTGTGAGTGTGGCATTTGTCAAAGACTTTGATGTTCTGAAGAAAAACCATGTAACCATCTCCAACGCGCCTGGTGCGAACAAATATGCGGTTTCTGAATGGATTGTGGGGATGATGATATACCTGACCCGTGACTTTGGACAATTTATCGACAGAGACAATACCTACCGTGTTGACGGCGGCTTGCCACCACTTACTCCCGGTTTGGCCACCAAGAAACTCACCGTTTTGGGCAAGGGCAATATTGGTAGGCGTGTGGGTGAGGTTGCGGAATCACTTGGTATGGAGGTTTGTTATTTCGCGCGTGGTGATAACCTTTTGGATTTGGTGAGGGACGCGGATGTTGTCGTCGATACGTTGAGCAGTAACTCAACCACGACCAATATCCTGGACAAAGAATTCTTTGCTGCAGTAAAACATGGATCGTATTTTGTATCGGTAACACGTTCGGAGAATATGGACCAGGGTGCACTGATAGAATCTATCGATAGTGGCAGAATCGCCGGTGCTGCCATGGACTGCGCAGGGATATTGGTGGGCGACACGGACGATGCGTATTATCAGAAGTTCCTACGACACCCAAAGATAGTTGTAACACCCCACGTTTCATACAACACGCAGCTTAGTATGCAAAATGGTGCAACTATCATGATTGATAATGTCGAAGCATTTATACGGGGTAAGCCACAGAACGTAGTCGAATGAGCTTGGGCTATAGAGCTTTTTGAGAATCTTGATGACTCATGTTGATACGGAAGGTAGTGCCTGCTTCTGGGGAAGACTCAAGTTCGAGCTTGCCGCCATGACGCTGAATGATATCGAGGCATAGCATAAGACCAAGGCCGCTTCCATGTTGGTTGCCTTTTTCTGCGCTGTCGGTGCGGTAGAACCCTTCAAAAATTTTGGCTTGATCGCTTGCCGAGATTGGATCACCACCGTTGTGGACGGCAATGCTCCATCCGCTGCCACTTGGGTATAGCTTGACGGTTACAGGGGCACCTTTTGGTGAGTATTTCATTGCGTTTACTAGTAGATTGGAGAGTACTCGCTTGAATAGTGGTACGTCGACCTGGCCAGTTAGGCTGTAGTCGTTCGGGTCGGTGTCGTCGATAATAGCACATTCTTTTTCGGTGCTCGTAAGGGATAAACCTTCGATACTAAATTTAAGCAACGGATGAATGGCTTCGCTGGATAGGTTGAGATTTTTCATGGCTAGTCCTTCGGTACGCTGTAAACTCAACACATCCTCAACGGTAGAGAGAATATTGTGGATGCTCTGGTTGGCTCTCTCTAGGAATATTGACGACCTTTCTGGGGGTATCGATTTGTTCATAATTGCTTGGATTGCCCATGAAACACTTGTGAGCGGCGAGCGAATTTCGTGCGAGGCAAAACTCAAGAAGAATGCTTTTTCTGTGAGGTACTGCTGCTGGTATATCGCTCTGCGCCTGAGCCATAGGAGCAAGCCCACTACTAGCGCCGTTAGCAGAAGCGGGACTAGACTGGTTAGAAGAATGCGTGAATAGTACGTGCTTGCGGCTATATCTACCCCGAATACGGCTATGACCGTACCCTGAGTGTTTTTAATTGGACTGAATGCGCTGAGCCAGTATCCCCAGCGATCTTTTGTGATGGGAAGTATCTCGCCCTCACCACTTGTGTAAAGATTGGCTACATCCTGGTTGCCCTCAGGGTAGGGCTGTCCCGGGTATGAGTAGTCTTCAGAACTGATGGGCTCGGAATCGAGCAAAAAATATGAGTCGGGACGTTCACTTGATTGGCCAAGCAAGTAGGCAAACCGAATGTCGGGATTGAGTTCACGGAGATTTTGAAAGTGCTGTTTGAGTTCTTGGTAGCGGGGTGAGTTTATGTCTGTCTCGGTTCCGCTAAGGCTTTGAATTTGGTCAGTATCTAGTAACTCCGCAAGGCTATCCGAGCGTTGCAGCAGAGTGTTCTTCATATTCTGTCCAGCGACAGCACCAGAATAAATAGTTGCTGCTAAGCCTACCAAGACAACACAAGAGATAACAAGAAGCCAATATGACGTTATTGTTTTGTTTGCACCTTTTTTCACTATCTTTATTAAACGACAGTGTGTCGACGACGGCAACAGGTATAATTTTTTGGGCAGCGCTAGAACTCAAGGACCTACTCTGTTACAGTAGTGATATGAAAACAGTTTTAATAGTTGACGATGATGAAGTTATCCGGTTAGAGCTAGCGCGGGCACTCCGTGATGCCGACTTTGAGGTTGCACTAGCGGCCGACGGTGCAGAAGGTCTTGCTACGGCCGAGTCACTGAAACCAGACCTGATTGTGCTCGACCAAGATATGCCGAAACTGTACGGTGAAGAAGTTCTCATAGCGATACGAGCAACCGCATGGGGTAAAGACCTGCCCGTCATTGCATTTACGATTAGCGAGGATGTGGACGTGCTGAATCAGAACCTCCAGGCAGGAGTAACTGAATACTTTGACAAGTCATCAGTTGCACCTGAGCAAGTGGTTGAGATTATCAAAGAAAAACTGCAGTAATTTTCCAGCTGCAGGAACTATTCTAATGCCTACCTAACGTTTTCTATCTATTAGCCCTGGATGGAAAGAGGGGGCTAATATTTGGTTGAACAATCCCAAGTGCAGGCCGGAACAAGTTGCTTGCCATGTCTCGCGTCAAAGGTGTTGTCGACTCGCAAACAGATTCAATCCCTGAAGATATCGGAGACGCATTTATCCAGACTGCACTCCAGGTCATCTAGTGGTCGATAGTTTCAGTAGAAAATGGTTGCGCTTGAGCATGACCCTTATGCTATAATTCGAAGTAATTATGAGTTTACTGAGTGGGGTTTCAGATTTTTTCGGACTAGACATCGGCACAACGGCGGTGCGTGCGGTGCAATTGAGCGGGAGTGGTCCCGTCAAGAATCTGGTCAAATATGCTTATACTCCGATAGACGTTAAGCTCGCCCAGAGCGAATCGGCCACAGATAAGCAAAAACTCTTGATGGCTATCCAAGAGTTATTAGCACAGGCCAAGATAAGTACTAAGAACGTGGTTGTGGGACTCCCATCACAGCGAGTGTTTACCGCGGTGGTAGATTTTGACCGATTAGCGCCTGGTGAACTCGCCAAAGCAATCAAATATCAAGCAGATTCTCTCATACCGACACCACTTGCAGAATCAACAATGGATTGGGCTCAGATTGGTGATTCTCCGGTTGAGCCAAACAAGGCGGAAGTTTTGATATCGAGTGTAGGCAATGATTTCGTGGTGTCTAGACTGGATATGCTCGAGTCAATCGGTTTGAATGTTATTGCGTTTGAGCCAGATAGTTTGGCGGTGTCGCGTGCGCTTTCCGCTCCTGATGCTATGCAGCCGCAACTAATTCTAGACGTAAGCCATTCGAGCACGGATCTTATTATTACCATGAACGGAGCGCCGCGCTTGACGCGCTCTATCCCGACTGGCTCAGAAGCGATTATCAAATCTGCTATGCAAAACCTGAGTATTGACCAGAAGCAAGCCGAGCAATTTGTGATGAAATTCGGTCTGTCTAAGGACAAGCTTGAGGGTCAGATTTATCATGCAGTTATCGGCACGGTTGATTTGCTTGCAAGTGAGATAGATAAATCGATTAAATTCTTCCAGAAGCGATACGGCGATACGGTCAAGATTGAACGCGTTATCATTACGGGTGCTGGTTCGTTACTGCCAGAGTTCCCGCTCTACATTGCCAACAAATTTGGTATTAGTGTCGAGATTGGTAATGCATGGCGCAACGTGAGCTTTTCGCAGGATAGGCAGAATGAGTTAATGGCCCTGACGAGTCACTTCGGTGTGGCTGTTGGTTTAGCGGAGCGAGTCGAATGATTCAATTTAACCTTTTACCAGCGGTCAAGCTAGAATTTGTTCGTGCGCGCCGCAATAAACGGTTGACACTTCTGGGTGCCGGTACTGTCTCAGCAGTGTCACTACTCATTCTTGTGCTGCTGTTTGTTAGTGTACAGTTCCAAGCAAAACACTCAAGTGACCTGACCAAAGACATAAAGACTCAGAGTAAAAAACTCAAAGAAACAGAAGATATCTCGAGCATTCTGACTATCCAAAACCAGCTCAATAGCTTATCGACTCTCCATGCAAGCAAACCAGAAGCGGCACGTGTGTTTGACTACCTCAAGCAGGTGACACCGGCAGGCGTCACGATTGCTAACGTCGAAGTGGACTTCGAGGCATCGACCATCAAGATAAAGGGTAGTGCACCAACGATTAGTGCGGTTAACACCTATGTCGACACACTTAAGTTCACGACCTACAAGGTCGCAGACGATGACAGCAAACAAGGTAACGCGTTTTCTGAGGTCGTGCTAGGAACTATCGGTACAAATGGCACCGATGGCACCATCGGCTATGATTTAAGTTTCAAGTTTGAGTCTACGATATTCTCAAATGTATCCGCTGTCGCGCTCACCGTACCAAACCAAGTCACTACGCGCTCACAGCTTGATAAGCCGAACGCATTATTTGACTCACAAGGAGCCCAGTAGCAATTATGGCAAAACCAGCACTCTCAACTAAGCGTATCCAAATAGACAAAAGCCAGGCTAATATGGTCATCTTTGTGGCTATCGCTGCATTTATCACGGTGTTTTCTCTGGTGTCGGCCAAGGCACTTTTAGGCAAGCGGAGTTTTCTATCCAGGGTTGTGACAGAAAAAGAAAAGACCCTAAGCACACTGAAATCAAATAATGATGCTGCAAGTAAGCTCCAGGCGTCGTATAAGGTATTCAATGACACACCAAATAATCTTTTGGGTGGCAACCCAAGTGGCACGGGGGACAAGGATGGCGAGAATGCAGAGCTTATTCTGGATGCGCTACCCAGCCGATATGATTTCCCGGGTCTTACCTCGAGCATCGAAAAGATGATAAAGGGGCAGGGCGGTTCAATCGATGCTATTACCGGCCTTGATGATGAGATTGCACAAGGGCAAAGTGTAGATAGCTCGAAGCCAATTGAGATGCCATTTGAAGTTGAAGCATCCTCAAACCCGGACGCCATCCAGAGCATCCTCAAGACATTTGGTAAGTCGATCAGACCAATTAATATTGTAAAGTTGACCCTTGCTGCTGAGGATTCCAAGATACGTACCCATGTTACGGCAAAATCCTACTACCAGCCCAAGAAGACTCTCGAGATTACAACAAAGGTGGTGAAATAACATGAAACAAAAAGATATCGCACTTATTATTATTGTTGTCTTTGTGACCGGCGTAGCGTCGTTCTTCTTGTCGGGGTTGCTATTCAAATCTAATAATTTGCAAGAAAAGGTTGATACTGTTGCGCCAATTAGTGCCGATTTTAAGCAGCCAGATGAAAAGTACTTCAATAGCGACTCCATCAATCCGACCCAGCTTATCCGTATTGGTGACAATACAAACAACCAGCCATTTAACTAACAGAGAAGGAGAGTAGGTAATGAGCACAATACCTTTGATGACATTACCATACTCGAGGTATAGCCAGGCTCGAGCACTGTTACGGGGCTGGTCGGTATGAGCGTGCTTTCTGTTACGACACAGCAACAGGTGGAGGACACTCTTGTCACAGAAAAGCTTGTCGAAGCCGACAAGTTGAAGGCGCTCAAAAAACAAGCAGTCGATAGCAAGACTCCTTTACTGAGTTTACTCGTTCAACAGAAGGTGCTATCCAACGAGCAGCTCACCAAAACCATCGCACATGTTACCAAAGTACCTTATGTTAACCTCTCTACTGCCCGAATAGACCCTCAGACACTGGGGCTGCTTCCACAAGAAGTAGCAGAGCGTTATATGGCGGTTCCGCTGGGCGAAATGCAGCACCGTCTTGTTGTGGCAATGCTCGACGCAGACAATATCCAGGCCGTTGACTTTTTGTCGAACAAAATTGGCCGGCCGCTTAAAGTGTATGCGGCAAGCGAAGAAGGCATTAGGCAAGTACTCAAGCAGTACTCACTTAATCTTGACGAGAGTATGGACAGTGCGTTCAAAGATAGTGCGGCAGAGGCTCAGGCTGTCAAGGAAGCGTCAAGCAAGGGTGGCAAAGACAAGAACATCAAAACGATTGTTCAGGATTCGCCAATCAGCAAGGCGCTGTCTGCAATTTTGGACTATGCTGCCAAAAATAGGGCTAGTGATGTGCATATCGAACCACTCGAGAAAGAGCTTAAAATACGCTGTCGCATCGATGGCGTTCTCCGCGAAATCATGAAATTGCCAAAAGCGATGGAGGCACCGTTGGTATCACGTGTGAAGATTTTGAGTAATCTCAAAATCGATGAGCACCGTATTCCACAAGATGGTCAGTTTACTGTGCGTGCTGCCGGCAAGGATATTGACCTTCGTATTGCGATATCACCGGTAGTTTGGGGTGAGCAAATAGTTATTCGTTTGCTGGACAAAAGCGGTACTAGCTTGCACCTCGAGGATATGGGCTATACCGGACGCGCACTTCGCACGATTCGCAAAGGTATAGAGCGGCCAAACGGCATGATTCTAACCTCCGGGCCAACTGGCTCGGGTAAGTCTACGTCACTCTATGCGTTAATCCAGGAAATCATGAGCGACGAGATAAATATCGTGACGCTTGAGGACCCAGTCGAGTACAAAATGTCTGGGGTCAATCAGATTCAGGTGAACGCAGATGTAGGGCTGACGTTTGCCACGGGACTTCGGTCTATTTTGCGTCAAGACCCTGATGTCGTGATGGTCGGGGAAATCCGTGACAAAGAGACGGCCACATTGGCGGTGCAAGCAGCACTTACGGGCCACTTAGTCTTTTCGACGCTGCACACCAACTCCGCAGCCGGCATTTTGCCTCGTCTACTCGACATGGGCATTGAGCCATTCTTGATTGCTAGCACAGTTCACACTGTGATTGGTCAACGGCTAGTGCGCCGGGTGCGCCAAGACGATGGGTTAGAAAAATATGCATCTGATAAGCTCGAAACAGAGGCAATTCACAAGACGCTTGGCAAATATCTACCTGAAAAACAAGCTACCTCTGCTTCGGTATCCAAAGATCTCGGGTATCAAACCTTGCCTTTGAGGGGTGAAAACGCTTATACTTTGTTCAGAGGTGTGGACAGTCCAGAAGCACCTGGTGGATATAAGGGACGATTGGGGCTGTATGAGGTGTTTGAAGTCACCGAGGCAATCCAGCAACTTATCCTTAAGAGGGCAACAAGCTCTGAGATTGAACGAGCGGCCATAGCTGAGGGAATGATTAACATGCATGTCGATGGCTATCTCAAAGCTTTAGCTGGCAAGACAACGCTTGCAGAGGTTAACAGAGTAGCAGCAGAAGACAATGCATAACAAAATAATGGGGGTGGTGACCACATGCCGGGATTAAGAATAGAAGTATTACTCGAGGAAGTTATCAAGCGCAAGGCGTCTGATCTTCATATACAGGTTGGCCTGCCACCGATGATTCGTGTTGATGGTAGCCTACTGCCCGCTACCGGCGTAGAGGTCCTGACCGAGGAGACTGTTGAGGCCTTGATTTTTGCTATCTTGGACGATGATCAGAAGCAGATTTTGCTCAAAGACAAAGAGTTTGATTTCAGTTTTGCCTTCGGTGACCTTGGCCGTTTCCGTGTGAACGCATTCCACGAGCGTGGTAACTTGGCTGCAGCTCTGCGTCTTATCCCGAATGAGATGATGACGATTGAACAGCTTGGTCTGCCACAAATTGTGAACAAATTTGCCGATTATCCTCGCGGTCTTGTCCTTGTGACGGGCCCGACTGGATCAGGTAAGTCGACAACGATTGCTGGCTTGGTGCACAAAATTAACGCAGAACGCACAGCACACATCGTAACAATCGAGGACCCAATTGAGTTTACGCACAAGAGTAATAAATCTGTTATCGTCCAGCGCGAAGTCCACTATGATACCTACTCATTTAGCGCGGCGTTGCGTTCTAGCCTGCGCCAGGACCCCGATGTTGTGCTCATTGGTGAGATGCGTGACCTTGAGACTATCTCTGCCGCCATCACCATTGCAGAAACAGGGCACTTGGTTTTTGCAACGCTGCACACCAACTCGGCTTCACAGTCGATTGACCGAATGGTTGACGTATTTCCACCCCACCAGCAGCCACAGATTCGTGCGCAGTTGGCTAACATCTTGATGGCTATCTGTTCGCAAAGGCTCATCCCAACCATTGGCGGGGGACGTATTGCTGCGGCCGAAATCTTGATTGCCACCCCGGCTGTGCGTAACATCATTCGCGAGGGCAAGAGCCACCAGCTTGAGGCTGTCATCCAGACCGGTGCAGAGTTTGGTATGCAGTCTATGGACAAAACGCTCGTCAACCTCATCCACAACGGCACAATTACCTATGACGAAGCACGAAACTATGCTGTTGATATTGACGAACTAGATAGGCTAATGCGAGGATAGTGAACCGTCCATGCTGACATACAAATATACCGCTCGAGACACAGCTACCGGCCAAAAGATTAAGGCTGAGCTTCAGGCCGAAAGCGAACAGTCAGCTGCTAAGTTGCTCCACGAGCAGAATCTTATTCCAATTAGCTTGAGTCTCAAGGACGCGAATGGTGGTTTTGGGAAGTTTGGCAAGCGTGTTAAGGCCAAGGACAAGATTCTGTTCTCCCGACAGCTCTCCACGCTTATAAATGCTGGCTTGCCACTACTGCAAAGCTTACGAACCGTTGCAAACCAAACCAAGAGCAAGCAACTTGGCATAGTCATTAATGAAGTCATGTCCAGCATCGAGGGCGGAAGTGCCCTGTCTTCGGCACTAGCAAAACACCCGCAAGTTTTTAATCGTGTCTATATCAGCCTGATTGAAGCTGGTGAGGCGTCTGGTACGCTTGATAAGGCTTTAGAACGCATAGCAACGCAGCAAGAAAAGGACGCCGAGATACTCAGCAAAGTTCGTGGAGCGATGGTCTACCCAGCCATCGTGCTACTGGTCATGGGGGGTGTTGTTGGGTTTATGTTGGTCAAAGTTTTGCCGCAGGTCGAGGTGCTCTACGAAGGGTTTGGTAATGCACAATTGCCACTTGTGACTCGCATACTATTGGCTGCATCTAAGTTTGTTCGAACTCAGTGGTATATAGTCCTGGTCATATTTATAGTCCTGGGCTTCTTGAGCGGACGATGGATTAGAACTCTTGGTGGCCGAAGAATATTCGATAAGCTCAAGATGAAAATGCCACCATTCGGACCGCTGTTTATGAAAGTCTACATGGCACGGTTCTCGCGCACGGCAACAACACTGGTTGCCAGTGGCGTGCCACTCATCCAGGTGCTTGAGATCACAGCAGGCTCAATCAATAATGTCCATATTGAGGCATCAATCCGTACGGCTATCGAGAAGGTCAAAGGTGGTCGGGCATTGTCAGAGTCAATCAGAGGCGACTCTAATTTCTTGGATCTTGTGCCAGACATGCTCAGTATTGGTGAGCAGTCGGGTGCTATCGAGCAAATGATGGATAAAACGGCCAGCTACTATGAGAAAGAAGTTGATGACCAGATAAAGACAGTCAGCACCATCATCGAGCCTGTGCTTATGGTTGTATTGGGCGTCATGGCATTCATTATGGTTGCCGCCGTACTTCTGCCGGTGTATGGGCTCGCCGGTCAAGGAGCAATAAAGTAGTCAAAATATCCTTGCTTTTTGCATATAGCTCCGTTATCATCTAACCATAAGCGTAAATAACGCTCATTAATCAATAGCAAAGGGGCACTTGCACTATGAAACTCAAACAACAAAATAAGCAGTCAGGCTTCACTATCATCGAAGTCTTGATTGTACTGGCTATCGCTGGCTTGATTATGCTCATCGTATTCTTGGCCGTACCAGCTCTGCAGCGCAACTCGCGTAACACACAGCGTAAAAATGATATTAGTGCGATTCTTGGCTCTGTGACAGAGTATGCAAATAATAATGCAGGTGGCTTCCCTGCGACCGGTACCTTAACTGCGTTTACTAACGCGCAGCCAAGCCTCGGCTACTATACTGCTGCTAACGTTGCTTGGACCAAGCAGACTTCAGCTGTTGCTCCGTCCGACCCAGCTGATGTTGATAAAGTGACGCTGGTCAATTACGCCAAATGCAATGGTAATGCTGCAACCACATCAGGTGCTACAGCAAGAAGTGTCGTGGCTCTCTACGACATCGAAGGCAGCGGTGGTGCAAAAGTTGCACAGTGCCAAGAGTCATAGTAAATAATTAGGACTGATAAAAAACGAGCCCAATTGGGCTCGTTTTTTATGCTACGATGTAGTAATGATAGTTTTTATGCTTCTTGTGTTGGGCTTGTGTATGGGGAGCTTTGTGGAAGCAACTAGTTGGCGCATTCATGAGCAAACAAAGTCCAAGAAGCGGACGATCCAGGAGAAGCGTGACTTATCGATTAGCCAGGGACGCTCGATGTGTGCCCACTGCAGACATCAGTTGGCATGGTATGACTTGGTGCCACTACTTAGCTGGGTCACGCTTGCTGGCAAGTGTCGGTATTGTAGGAAGTCAATTGGCTGGCAGGCACCGTTACTCGAACTAGCCACAGCTTCACTGTTCGTTCTGTCGTATGTGTGCTGGCCGTACACGTTAGGGCCATGCTTTGGTGTATCGTGGCTGCTGATAGCAATGTGGATGGTGCTGATAGTGGGATTTGTCATGCTGAGCGTATATGATTTGCGCTGGATGCTATTGCCGGATAGGATTGTCTATCCTATGCAAGTACTCGCGGGCGTGTATGCAGGCTTACAGATATGGGCGCTAGGTACAGGAATTCGAGGGGTTGTGAGCGCCTTGCTCGGCGTCCTTATACTCGCGGGGTTGTTCTGGGGCTTATATCAGGTATCACGTGGTGCCTGGATTGGTGGCGGGGACGTGAAGCTTGCAGTCGTGCTGGGGCTTGTGGTGGGCACGCCGCTGAAGGCGGGGCTTGTGCTATTCCTCTCCTCGCTACTAGGGAGTGTGGTGGGCGTACCGGCAATGATTGTGGGCAAACAAGGGCGAAACACCAAAATACCGTTTGGGCCATTTCTCATGGTGGCAACTATCGTGATTGTTTTGTTTGGGACGAGCGCAGTTGATTGGTATACTCGTCAGTTCATGACATTTTAGCCCATACATATCCGACAAACCACCTGTTGCTCAAACTGGTTATGCTGTATAATCGCCAGTATGATAAGGGTAGGGAATTCCCGAGGTTTTACGATAGTGGAAACAATCATTGTGCTGGCGGTGACGTCTGGCCTGTTTGTGAGCGCTATGATTATGATGAGCGGCCAGCAAGCTAAAACAGAGTTCTCTCAAAGTATTGGTGATGCACGTTCAGGTATGGATGACGTAGTGAATGATGTCGCGACGGGCTATTTTATGAGTCGCGGTGGCGTGACCTGTGGCAACCTCATCGGCGCTCCTTTTATATGGGGTAATGGCACGCAAGAGCAAGGAACGTATCAGGCATGTATGATGGTGGGCAAGGCTGTTCAGTTGGGCATAGATACCGACGCGTCGAAGTATAACGTATTCAATATTGTTGGCTTAAGACTCGCGCCTAGCACGGGCCAGCAGCCCGTATCATTATCACAAGCTGTAGTGGACCTAAGCTCTGCGACGGGAACAGTAGATAACCGCATGCTCAGCGGTGGCCTAAAAATCTATTCGGCATTTTATCAAGACCAGGTGGGCGGGGCAAAGATTCCTGTATCAGGGTTTGCTGTAGTATCGAGTCTAGCAAAATATTCTACTAGTGGCACGTTGCAAGCGGGCTCCACAAGCGTCGATCTCATCCCTCTTACGAACACTGGTGGGAAAGAATCTGAGGCAAATTTTCGCACTAACGCCAAAACACTTTTACGGGGAACCTCCCCGCTACCCATACTGAATCCATCGGGCGGTATTACGGTATGTATGGATAGCGGGGGCACGGATCAGCACGTGCTTTTGACGATTGGGGTCAATGGAAATCTGAGCACAGATAGCTCCGTGAAGCAGGGAAAGAGTGCTGATGATGTGGGGTGCAAGCCATGAGGCGTATTCTCTCCCAGCGCGGTGACACAATCGTAGAGGTGCTAATTGCGATTTTGGTTGTGTCGGTCATATTGTCTGGTGCATTTGTCTCTGCGCGTAAAAGTCAAAGTGGTATTCGCCAGACGGAGGAGCGTGTAGAGGCACTCAAGGTCACCGAGGCACAAATAGAGAGGCTAAAAGCCGTAGTATCAACGTCTTATGCAAGCGTGGTTCCCCCCTCAGACGCCACATTCTGCATAGATAGCACAAATCAAAGAATTGATATAAGTGGCGGCATAACGCCGCTGGCCAATGATACGTTGAGTGCTAGCAACGACTATCACCCAGCAGCATGTAATATTGCTCCCGCAGAAGGGATTATTTACTACTCAACTATTGAGTACAAACGAGCGTCCAATAGTTTTATCGTCTACACACGGTGGGACGGCGCGGGTGGTATTGGCCCACAAGAAGTCGTGCTAGCAATTAGGATAGACCCATGAGCAAGTTAAGAACTAACGCAAAGGGCTTCACGATTATTGAGCTGATGATTGCCACCCTGGTGTTTTCGGTTGTGTTGTTGATGTGTGCGTCAGCACTGATTGCCGTCGGCAGGATGTACCAAAAAGGCAATACAAGCAGAGCAACGCAAGAGGTTGCTAGGAGTCTGATGGATCAGATTAAGGATGACTTCCAATTCAACGGGGGCTATTACAGCGAAGTTCCAAATCCTACAAACAGTCCAACCCGAGCTTTTTGTATAGGGGGCAATGTCTATACATATGAAGTCAATCGCCAGGTGGTACCAGGAGTTACTAACCACGCTATGGTTGTGTCATCTCCACCGACTGGTTGCCCAAGCGTTGCAGAAAACCTAGATACAACGTCGAGTAAAGAGCTGCTTGGCCCAAGGATGCGGCTTCTTGAGCCGCCGATTACTTCGGTGACCAAAGACTCTTCCGGTCAGGTATCATCAGTGTCTATCAAGATTAACATTGCCGCCGGCGCTGATGACCTTTTGAGCGGTTTTGGCTGTAAGGGCGGCGCGGGCCAAGAATTTTGTGCCAACTCCGTGCTTGTCAGCTACGCCACAAGGAGGCTAAGATAGTATGAGCATGATACAGAATAATATGCGCGCTAAAACAAACCAGTCCGGCATGGTCTCTATAGTGGTCACGATGATTATTATGGTGTTATTGAGTCTGATAGTCTTGGGATTCGCCAAGGTGAGCCGCCGAGAGCTTAGACAGGGTCTAGACCGCCAGCTAGCATCTCAGGCTAAGTACGCAGCTGAGTCGGGTATCAACGATGCACAGGCATTTTTGCAGGCTGGGAGTTCCCCCGCAGCTAACTCTA
>OFRM01000458.1_pt1 | contig 17146 bp, 20 predicted proteins | sample 1543101 | NCBI WGS metagenome assembly OFRM01 (sample SAMN07774223, study PRJEB24372) | wastewater metagenome | isolation source: Exp Tend VB 0WW | collected 2016-02
CCCCTTCGCCTCCTTGTTAGGGCAGGGAGTGACGATAAGCACGGCGGCGGTCACAGCGACGGTCTACTCGGGGACCGATGCCAGCCCCTCCTCGATTGTGAGTGGATCGGCGAGCATTTCCGGCACTAATGTCACGCAGAAGATCACGGCGGGGGTGGAGGGAGTTATCTATCTCCTCACCTGCGCTATTACAACTAGCGACGGGCAGACCCTGCAGCTCATCGCGTATCTCCCCGTGATTCCGAAGTCGGTATGATGCTGCCTGAACGCCATATCAATCGTGAAGGTGAATGCTGGCTGTGGACCGGCCCGAAGGATAAGAATGGCTATGGGCTGACCAGAGTGGACGGTGTGACCGCACGAGTGCCTCGGGTGGCATATAAGCAGTACTTCGGGGAGATCCCTATGGGTCTCCACGTTCTGCATACTTGCGATCAGCCTTCTTGTATTCGTCCTGAACATTTGCGCCTTGGAACGCACAAGCAGAATATGGCGGATATGGTCGCTAAAGGTCGTGCGCATAGGCCGCTTGGCGAGCTTAACGGCCGCGCAAAACTGACCGAAGAAAAGGTTTCGGAGGTGCGGAAACGCCTTGAAGCCGGCGTAAAACCTGACACGGTCGCTGCGCAGCTGAACATTCCACGCGGCACTGTTCATCACATCGCGGCGGGACGTACCTGGTGACCCCCGTAAAGCTCACTGCTGATCTTATCGAGGCCTTTGCGGGGATGTACCTCTCGCCTCGATATGATAATCCAGTCCCCACCCCCGACTTCCATAGGGAGGGCTGGAAGCTTTACTGCTCTGAGCATCCGCAGTGTATGCTGATCGCTCCGCGGGATCATGCCAAGTCCACTGCGTTCACCTTCGATTTCACGCTTGCGGAAGTGTGCTTTCGGGTGAGCGATTATGTGATCCTGATTGGCTCGACGGAGGATATGGCGGCGGAACAGCTGTCGAATATTCGGGAAGAGTTGCTGGAGAATGAAGATCTCCGGCGGGACTTTCAGATAGAGAAGTTTGAGCAGGATTCAAAGACAGACATAATTGTCCGCTGCAAGGATGGGCATAGGTTTAGGATTCTGGCCCGTGGTGCTGAACAGAAAATCCGTGGTAAGATGTGGAAGGGGAAGCGCCCGAACCTGATCGTCGCCGATGACTGTGAGGATGACGAGCAGGTAGAAAACCGAGACCGTCGCGCGAAGTTCCGGCGCTGGTTCTTCCGGGCGGCTAAGCAAGCGCTCTCTCGCACTGGGCGGATCAGGGTGCATGGGACGATTCTTCATGAGGACAGCCTGCTGAACCGGCTGCGGAAGAATAAGACCTGGAGGCATTTGTACTTCCAGGCGCACGCTAGCTTCGACGACTTCTCTGGCATCCTGTGGCCTGCGGCCTGGACGGAGGAAAGGCTTAAGAGCCGCCGGCAGGAGTTCATTGAGGACGGCGACGCCGCCGGGTACTCCCAGGAGTTCCTCAACGACCCGCAGGATAATTCGGAGGCCTACCTCCGCCGGCAAGATTTTCTCCCCATGACCCAAGCGGATCGGGAGAGGCAGAAGATCATCTACGCCGCCGCCGACTTCGCTGTGTCGAAAGAGGATAAAGCCAACCGCACCAGCTTCACTGTGGGCGGGAAATGCCTGCTGAATCTGGTCCACGTTATCGACCAGCGGGTAGGTAGGTGGGCCTCTCTTGAGCGGACGAACGACGGCCACCTTACCGGCTGGATTATGGAAATGATCCTGATCCAGCGCCGGTGGCACCCGGACTACTTCTTCGTGGAAGATGGGGTGATCTGGAAGTCCATCAAGCGGATTGTCTACAATACCCTCCGCGAAGAGGACTGTCCGATGAACATTGTCGAGGTGCCTTCGGTGAAGGATAAGGCCACTCGGGGCCGGACGCTGCAGAAGCTCCACCGTTCCGGCATGATGCGGTTTGACAAGGATGCCGAGTGGTACCCTGGCTATGAGCAGGAGATGCTCAAGTTCACCGGGTACGGACAGGCCACCCTTGATGATCAGTTCGACTCCACCTCCCTCCTCTGCATCGGGTTTGAAACGGTGAAACCGCAGGTGGAGGAGGATGACTACATGGAGGAGGAGGAGCTGAGCATAGTGGAAATGAACCGTCGCCGGCGCATCTATGGCGCTGATGGCGGGCGGTCTGCGGTGACAGGGTATTGATATGGCCGGACGTTACCTCATGATAACCACCGGACAAATCGCCATAGGGCGCTTGTGGACCACTGGAGCTGAAACGGTCGGCGGCGTCCCCACAACCACTTTCCTTTGCAAGCCTAGTGCGCTGAAAAACCGCTTGGTTTTGCTTTTGCTTTTGCCTTTGAAAACCGTTGGTTTTGCTTTTGACTTTGTGCCCCGGCCCGCCCCTTTTTTCGGAGTCCTCTGAATGTTCGAGCTGGATACTAAGATAACGCTCAATAAGGACACCGTAGACGCGGTGAACCTATGTGACCGTTTTACTCCAGAGGAACTGGATAAGATTGGTGACTATGTGGTGGAGGGATTTAAGCGAGATAAGCAGTCCCGACACAAGTGGGAGCGCCGCACGCAGTCCGCAATGGACCTGGCCATGCAGGTGCAGAAGGATAAGTCCTTCCCCTGGCCGAATGCGAGTAATATTGCCTTTCCGCTGGTCACGATCGCTATGCTTCAATTCCATTCCCGCGCCTATCCAGCCCTGATTGCTGGTCCTGACGTGGCGAAGTGCCGGGTAGTGGGGCAAGATCCGACCGGGATGGAGACTGCTAGGGCGGGCAGGATCTCCACGCACATGAGCTGGCAGTGCATGGAGCAGGATAAAGGGTGGGAAGAGGGGAAAGATCGCCTTCTTATCAACCTCCCTGCTGTAGGATGCACCTTTACCAAGCAGTTTTGGGACCCCGATCTCGGTTATCGGGTGACTGAGACTGTTCTGGCACAGGATTTCGTGGTGGACTACTGGACTAAGTCTCTCGGAACCTGCCCCAGAATGACCCATATTATCCCCTTTTTCCGCAATGACATCCACGCGAGGGTTAAGCGGGAGGTGTTTCGGGACGTTTTGGGGGAATCTTGGTACCAAGGCCTCCCGCAGCAGATGGCCACGGAGATGCAGGACCAGAAAAGGGATAATCGGCTGGGGCTGACGCAGCCCGCCGCCGACGAGAGCACCCCTTTCATGTGTCTTGAGCAGCATTTGAACCTCGATCTTGACGGTGACGGCTATGCCGAGCCCTATATCATCACCGTTGAGTTCTCTAGCTGCAAAGTCCTTCGTATCGTCTGCGGATTTGACCAGCTTGAAGACATCGAGCAGACCAAAGACGGCGATGTAATCAGCATCCGTCGTACTAACTACTTCACCAAGTACGAATTCATCCCTTCTCCGGACGGAGGTTTCTATGGAATCGGTTTCGGAGTTCTACTTGGGCCACTTAACGAGGCGACAAACTCACTCATTAACCAGCTCGTTGATGCAGGCACTATGTCCAACTCTGCAGGCGGCTTCCTTGGCCGCGGCGCGAAGATTCGCGGAGGGACGTATACGTTTGCGCCACTGGAATGGAAACGAGTGGATAGTGACGGAGATGATCTCCGAAAGAACATCGTTCCGCTTGAGGTCAGAGAGCCTAGCAATGTCCTCTTCCAGCTCCTCAGCTTGCTGATCAACTACGTAAATCGGATCGCGGGGACGACTGATCCGATGGTGGGCGAGAATCCGGGGCAGAATACGCCCGCGGAGAATATGCGGACGATGGTGCAGGAAGGGTCGAGGGTTTATTCGGCTGTCTTCAAGCGCGTCTGGCGGGCGATGAAGGAAGAGTTTAAGATCGCCTACATCCTCAACGGTCTTTTCCTCCCGATCCGGTATACCTTTGGGGATAGTAAGATTGCCCTGAGGGAAGACTATCTGGGCAACCCGGACAGGATCGCCCCCGCTGCCGACCCGAATGTGGTCAGCGACCAGATGCAGCTCAACCTCGCCACGCAGGTTAAAGCCGCTGCGATGCAGACGCCGGGGTATAATCCTGAAGAGGTTGAGCGGTACTGGCTCCGTGCCCTCAAGGTACCGAACATTGACCAGATTTATCCCGGAGTGTCCAAGACTGGCTCGCCGGAGAGCGAAAAGATTCAGATTCAGAAGCTCAAGAATGAAATTGCTGGTCGGGAGCTGGAAGCGGAACAGCTGCGGTTTATGGCGCAGTTGCAGGAACAGGTGCGTGTGGACACTGCGGAGATTATGAAGATCGCTGCGGAGATTGAGAACATGAAAGCGACGACGGAAGGCGATAAGGCCGATCGTCAGGTGGCCATGATGCAGAGCATCTTGAAGGCTATGGAAGGCAGGAATAAGGAAGCCCTGTCGAAACTTGATGTCTTGAAAAAAGCGATGGAGGTGAAACGTGCCCAAATCGAATCTGGTAACGGAGGAGATGTGGCTGGATTGGCAGGAGCATCCGGTGACGCAGGGGCTGCGGCGGGTGCTGGCGGCGAAACGGCAGCAGCGTAAGGATGCCTGGGAAATGGGCGTTACGACGGACTATGCTAATCCTGAACATGGCTTGCGAAATGCAGCAGCGATCGGAGAATGTCAAGGCTTCCGATTCGTGCAGGAATTGGACCTTGACCAATTGAAACGGGAGCTGGAAGATGCTGGAGAATAACAGTGGATTGAGGCCGAAGGGCCATGCGGTATTGGTGCAGCCAATTGAGATTGAGCAGCTGAAGGCAGAGCTGATTCATATCCCCTCGGATGTGCGGGCTACGTCGGCGGCTATGGAGCATCGGGCAAAGGTGGTCGAGATTGGCGGGGAGTGCTGGAGAGACGAGAAGGCCCCTCGCTGCGCCGTCGGTGATATTGTGATGGTTACGAAGTTTGCGGGGTTCGTCGCCGTGGGGCCTAAGGATAAAGTAGTCTATCGGCTGGTGAACGATCGGGATGTTTTCTGCGTGGTGGAGGCATAAATGGCTGATGAAGATCTGGGTGGTGAAGAGAGTCAAGAACTCGATTCGGTTTCCTCGGGAGAAGAGAAAGAGGAAGCGGCGCAGCTCGGTTGGGCTGATCGCGATCAGTGGCGAGGGAATCCTGCGGACTGGGTCGATGCGAAGACCTTTTTGGAGAAAGGTCGCCCGGTTTTGGGGGTGCTAAAGCAGACCAATGCTTCGCTGCGGAGGGAGCTGGAGCAAGCAAAGGGTAAGCTGAGCAGTCTGGAAACGGCTGTGGCGGCGGCGAATGCTACTATCGGTGCGCTGCAAGAAGCGCATGATGCTGATGTGAAAGAACAAGTTGAGGCTGCGCGGAAAGAACTGCGGGACGAAATCGCGCGGGCGAGCAGAGAGGGCGATCATGAAGCCCTGGCTGCGGCAACGGAGAAAATGGTTGAGCTGAATGCCGCGGCGAAGGAGGAGGAAAAGAAGGAGGAGAAGAAAACTAGCGGGGGCGAGCCCGCGAAGCTCGACCCAGAGTTTGTGGATTGGGCTTCAAAGAATACCGAATGGCTGGCTGACCCAGCCAACGTGGCGCTGAGCAACGTGGCGGGAACGAAGTTGCGTCAAGCTGGCGATTTGTCAAAGGGCGCGGAGTTCCTCGATAAGGTCGCCGCCGAGGTCGATAAGATGCTCGGGCGGACGCGCGGAGGGAAGCCGAGTAAGGTGAGTGGCGGGAACGGCGGGACTGGAAGAGGAGGCGAAGGTGGTGGAGGAGGGAAGACCTACGCCGACCTGCCCGCTGAGGCCAAGGCTGTCTGTGACCGTCAAGCCCAGAAGCTCGTCGGCCCCAACCGCGCACATAAGACTATCGATTCGTGGCGTGCCAGTTACGCCCGGCAATATTTCGCTTAAGGAGCGATGATGACTGCTACTACCCCTGAACTGAGTGCCCTGGCGAAACAAGCCGCGACTAAGCTCGATCAACAGAACCCGGCCGCGAAGAGGGAGACTCGGATGCCCAACCGCATCCCGCTCTCCGTACCGCAGAGGAAACTGGAGACGCCGGAGATCCCTGGCTTCTATCTCCGCTGGTTCCGCGGGACTACCCAGCGGATTAACCAAGCCCTTCAGGCTGGCTTCGTTTTTGTCGAGCCGGAGGAGATCGCTTTGAACAACCTCGCCCTTGGCGGGGATGCGAAGAAAGATGGTAACTCGGATATGGGTAACCGTGTCAGTGTCATCGAAGGAAGTGATGTGGAGAGCGGTCAAGCTGTCCGAATGTTTCTGATGAAGCAACCGATGGAGTATAAGATCAAGGATGACGCTATCCTCCAAGAGCGTAATGATTCAGTCGCGGAAGCACTGACCGCCAACTTTGCACGTGGAACTATCGGCGCGGGGGCTCAAGCCGGCGAAAGTTCTGACGATGTCAATGCGCGCTACGTAGACAAATCGCGATCCAAGATCCCTGCGCTGTTCCGAAAAAAGTCTGGGCCGCAACGGGGTTAAGACACCTTTCATCCCTTAGGAGAAAACATGGCAAATGCCAACAGGCCTGCGGGCTTGTCTCCGGTGATGTACCTGAACGGTGCCAAGTGGAATGGCGGCGGTCGGGTTTACTGCATCCCGGATACTGATGACACGAATGCTTACGCGGTAGGTGACCCGGTCGTTCTGGCCGGTTCTGCTGACGCGAACGGCATTCCCACGATTACCCTGGCGACAGCAGGAGCCGGTAATCCGGTTCTGGGTCCGCTTGTTTCGCCGGCGGGTGCTTCGCTTTACGGTGCGCCTTATGGCGTTCCTGCGGACACTCCGGTGGTGATCCCGGCGACCAAGTCGCGTAGCTACTATGTCCTCGTCTGCGACGACCCGAACGTGATCTTCGAGATTCAGGAAGATTCGCTCGGGGCCAACCTCGCAGCTGATGACGTTGGTACGAACGTGAACTTGGTAGCTGGCGCGAACAACGGCTACGTTTCGGGTTGGATGCTGGATTCCAGCTCAAAAGGTGCCGGTGCGACCATCCAGACGAAGCTGCTGCAGCTCAGCCAGACTCCGCCGAATGCCATCGGGCAGTACGCCAAGTGGCTCGTCCTCATCAACAACCACGTCTACCGGGGCGGCACTGCCGGCCTGTGATTCTGACACTGAACAAGAAAGGAGAGTGACATGCCTGGCGGCGTAATTACCACCGGTAACCATCCTAAGCTCTTGTGGCCTGGGATTCACGACACGTGGGGTCAGATCTATGACGCCTACGCGAAGGAGTACGAGGACCTGTACGACTGGGAAGACTCGGACAAGGCGTATGAGGAAGACGTCCAGATCACCGGATTCGGCCTTGCACCTGTGAAGCCCCAAGGCGGGCAGATCGAGTTCGACTCGGAAGTCCAGGGCCCGGTCACCCGCTACCAGCACATCGCGTATGCGCTGGGCTACATGGTGACGTTCGAGGAACTTCGCGACAACCTCTACGAGATCGTCTCGCAGCGGCGCGTGAAGGCCAATGCGTTCTCTATCAATCAGACGATTGAGAACGTCGCGGCATTCCTGTACAACAACGCCTTCTCTTCGACCTACTTCACCACGGGCGATGGTGTCGCGCTGATCAGCACGGCGCACACTAACACGACTGGTGGTACGTACAGCAACGAGTTGTCGCCGTCGGCCGACCTGAGCGAAGCGGCGCTGGAAGACATCTGCATTCAGATCATGGGCACCCAGACGGACCGGGGCCTGCTGATCTCGATTATGCAGGAGTCGCTCCATATCCCGCGGCAGGAGTGGTTCAACGCGAACAGGATTCTGAAGTCCGTCCTGCAAAGCGACACGGCCAATAACAACATCAACGTGCTGAAGGCCACCAACGCTTTCCCCAAAGGGATCAAGCTCAATCACTTCTTCACCTCCGCGAGCTACTGGTTCGTGCGGACGAACTGCCCGGCGGGTATGACCGCCTTCTGGCGCGATCGTCCGATGTTCGACCAGGATAATGACTTCGGGACGAAGAATGCGCTGGCCGCGACGTATATGCGGTTCAGTGTGGGCTGTACCGACCCCAGGGGCATCTTCGGATCGCAATGATCTAGAGGAGCCCCATTTTGCTCCCGGCGGGTGCCGGGGGCTTTTTTGAAACGTCCGGGGGTTATCGAAAGGTAATCACCGGGGGTTTCAAAAAGGCTGAAGCGTTCAGTCCCGATTGCCCCTTATTCAGCCTGGGGGTGCTGGTGGCTCCGCCGAGTCGGGAATTTAGGAGAGTAGAATGACTACGTTTGCAGATGGTCTGTATCAGTACGGCGGTGTGCCGGTTGGTCCGGGAAGTATTCTTTCCCTTTTCACCGGTAACTGGTATTTTGTCGATCCGGTCAATGGCTCGGATGGGAACTCGGGTCAATCGCCCGCGCGTGCTATGGCTACGCTGTACGCGGCCCACGCCGCGATGACTGCCGGGCAGAACGATGTTTGCGTGCTGATTGGGAACGGAGGAACGACTGGTACAGCGCGGCTTAGTACTGCTCTTGCCCAAACGATCAATCCGGCAGCTACGGCTGGTACACTGAACTGGACGAAGAACGCCTGTCATCTGGTTGGAGTGACCGCTCCGACGATGTGGGCAGCACGGGCACGTATTGCTCCGCCGTCGGGTACGTATACCCAGGCTACTTTTGGCTCGGGCAACTTTGTGACGGTCTCCGCCACTGGCTGCTACTTCGCCAACTTCAGCCTGTTCAACGGTTTCTCCACCGGCGGTACGAACCAGATTTGCTGGACTGATTCCAGTGGCCGGAATGTCTACGACAATATCCACTTCGGTGGTATGGGTGACGCAGCCTCGGCAGCGGATACTGGCAGCCATTCGTTGGTTCTCAGTGGCTCGACGGGGGAGAATACCTTCCGTAACTGCGTTATTGGCCTCGACACGGTTGCGCGGAGTGCGGGGGTTAGCGAGTTCTCCGTCTCCGGCGGATCGCCGCGTAACGTATTCGAGCGCTGCATTTTCACTACGAATGCTGGTGCCGCTGGTTGCTTCTGGGGAGCTGTTGGTGCCTCGGGTATTGATCGCTACCTCACGTTTAAGGAGTGCGCGTTCCTTAACCCGATCGGGTCAGGTGCTACGACTATGACGATTGGCTTTAGTGTCAATGCCTCCCCTGGCGGCATCCTCGTGTTCGATCGCTGCTTGAGCGTTGGGGCTACGAAGCTGAACACTACAGCCAACACTTCGTACACTAACATGCCTGCTTCGAACGCTGGCGGTGGTCTGGTCACGTCGATCACTTGATCTTAACTTTAACCAGAACCGGGGGCTTCGGCCCCCGTTTTAGGAGATCTAAAAATGCCTATGCGTCCGGTAACGGTTAGGGTGAGTGCGGTGGGAAATTCGGACTGGATTCCGCTGAACTGGTTTACTTCGGGATTCACAGTCGGGTTAGGGGTTAAGCTTTCAAGTGGCGCGAGCCTCACTTACACTGTGCAGTACACGATGGATGATATTAGGGCAGTTTCTTCTTGCCCGCTGGCTCGTTCGACTACTTCGCTGACAGTTACGAAAGCGAATCATGGTCTGAGTGTGGCTGATTGGGCTATGCTGCAAGGGACCAGTACGGGTCTGTGGCAAGCACAGTATGCGGTGGCAAGTATCACAGACGCCAATAACTTCGTTATCACGGTGGCGAATAGCGGGGCTACGGCAGGGGTAGGGAATGTGCTGACGGCAAGAGTGTTTCCTCATGCTACGCTGGCGGCTCTGACTGCCTCGGCTTCTGGTAACTTTATTGCGCCACCGCGAGCTGTTCGGCTTAACTGCTCGGTGTACGGCAGTGGTTTCGCTGACCTCACCGTGATTAGCGGAGGTAAGTAATGACGAGTCCTAGCACGTTAAGCGGGGAGGGATTGAGTGCAGTTCCTCCTGGAATTGGCGGGTCGATTAACGGGGGGACTGCAGGAAGTGTGCTGTTTGTCGGGACTGGGGGTGTACTGGCTCAGGATAATGATAACTTTAAGTACACCAACTCCAGTGGCCGGCGCTTGCAGATTGGTAGTGGTAGTGGAGCTGATTCGGGTATCATAATTGGCACTTATACTGCTGGAAGTGCTGGGTCGATTTACTGGACTGGAGATACACCGAACGACAGTAACTATCGTCTGAACTTTGGTTCCACCAGCACGGCCCTTAACGCCGGTGGAGGCGTAGATATTCGTGTGGGTGGTTCAAGCTGTCTTTACGTAGATTCTACTCAGGTGTTGTCTGCTAAGCCAATCATCTTCAACGCGCAGTACCTTGAAGCCACTGAACGTACAGCCCCCTCCGCTCCTGCTGCAAATGGCGTGCGTATATATGCGCAGGACAACGGAGGGGGGAAGACTCAACTGATGGCGCTGTTCAGCTCCGGGGCGGCGCAACAGATCGCTATTCAACCTTGAGAGGTCTTCGTGACACCCGAAGAGAAGTTTAAACTGGCAGACACACGAATTGCCTGCGTAGCGCAGCAGCGGAATAACGCTCTCGACTTAGTCGCTTATTGGCAAACGGAGGCGGCCCTTGCACAAGAGAAAATTAAGTTGCTGGAAGCTCGTGTGGCTGAGCTGTCTGCTTCAAGCTTGCGCGGTGAGCCCGGACTTGCTGACGTACCCGGCACCGAGCCTGGAGGAATGCGGGAAGCTGGCGCGAGCGGAGGGCCGGTGGTTCCAGCCGACCGAGGATCGCGGGGCTGATCTTGTGATTATCGCCTTTTACTTGCCTAAGGAAGAAATTCAACGGGTGGGAAGGAATGTGTTAGGCTACGCGGTCGGGTCTACTATATTCATCCCTCCTGGTGCAAGTGAAAGTTTGAAACTTCATGAACGCTGCCACGGGCGTTTTGGCGCCTGGCATAATTAGGCCGAATTAAAGAGGATCTTCATGTTATGGATACCTTTGAGGGACAAGAAGAAAGAAGAAAGTCTGCCCTCACGCATGCAGATTTCGAGACGCTCCGTACTCAATTGCCAGAGTGGCTACTCGAGGATACGCGCTGGCTTGATCTTATTGCCGACGCAGTCGAGAAGAAACTCTGGGAGGGCTGGTACCAGCAGATCGGGGAAATCACGTTACGAGCGACTGGCTACGTGGCTGGGGCGGCACTTGTGGCGTTGGCTGGTTGGTTGGCCGTCTTAGGGAAATTGATACCATGACTACGCCGAATAGTAATACGCCGCTGGCAGTTATCACCGACGCCCTTACGGATGCGGGGAAGCTGCCGCTGGGGCAAGACCCGAGTGGGGAGCAGATCGCCGCCGCCATGCGGAGGCTGATTGATCAGATAAACTACCTGCAGACGAAGGGACTGAAGCTCTGGAAGAACAATGATATAACTGTCCCGTTGGTGTCTGGGCAGGCGGCGTATACTTTCGGCCCTGGGTTGAATGTCGATATGACCAAGCCGTTGAGAGTGCTGGAGGCTTATTATCTTTACACAGCTACCAACACCCGCCGCCCGATTACTGTTATGGGCCTTCGGGACTATTGGCTGTTAGGTCAAGCTGGCACCCTCGCGACGAACCAAGGAACGATCTCGCAGTATGTTGTGGATAAGCTGGATACGTATTTGAAGGTTACCTTCTGGCTCTGCCCTAATGATGAAGAGGCGGATAATGGAGAGGTTCATCTGCTGATGCAGACGCAGATCACCAATCCGACAGAGCTGGATGAAACAATCAACTTCCCGATTGAGTGGAGGAATGTGCTGAGGTGGAGTCTGGCGGCGGACTTGTGCGTGGGTCAGCCTGACTCGATCGTTCAGCGGTGCGAGAAATGGTCACAGTTCTATCGGATGGAGATGGAGAACTGGGATGTGGAAGATGCACCTACCTTGTTCGCCGCCGACCAGCGTGTGGGAATGTACGACCGCGGGGGCTTTAGGTAATGGCCGCACAGAGTGTAGACGTTCCTCAGCGAATTCCGCTTGTTATTGAGCCGGAGAACCGGGGGGAGTCTACTGCTTATGATGCCCGGCTGGTCAATGCCTACATGGAGACCAAGGGGCAGAATGAGCACTGGATCTACGAGCGGCCAGGGATGGATGAGCACTCTAGGCCGCCGGCGGGCAATGCGGCGGGGAGGGGGGTCTTTCAGTGGAGAGGAGACCTTTACTCCATCTTTGGTGATACGGTGTATAAGAATGGATCGCCGGTAAGCGGGACCGTAGACACGACGAACGGTGTGTACCGCTTTGACTCCTGCCTCGGAGCGACGCCGAAGCTGCAGTTGGGAAACGGGGTAAAGGCGTATAACTATGACTCCGGTAGCGGATTGGTGCAGATCACTGACGCACAGTTTCCTGCAGCGTTTTGCAAAGGTTGGGCGTATCTGAATGGGACGACTTACGTTGGTATCAGCACCGCCCATCTGCTCGGAAGCGATATTAACGACCCGGTGAACTGGGACCCGTTGAATGACATTTTGGCTTACATCGAACCAGACATGGGCGTGGCAGTGGGGAAACAGCTGGTCTACGTCGTATTTTTCAAGCAGTGGAGTACTGAGATATTCTACGACGCGGGGAATAGTTCAGCTTCTCCGCTGGGAAGGGTGGAGGGGGCAAAGGTTAACTGGGGTTCTCTGAGTGAGAACTCTCATCAAGAACTGGATGGGATGCAGTTTTGGCTGGGGAAGACCCGCTACGGTTCGCCGGAAGTTGTTATGCTGGATAACCTTAAAGCAGAGGCTATCTCCTCTAAAGCTGTTGAACGGCTTATTAACGCCGCCGACTACACAACGGAGACGGTATATAGCTGGACCGTTAAGCTTGACGGTCATCGGTTTTATGTGCTGACGCTTAAGAATCTCAACTTAACTCTCGCTTTTGATGTAGATGAACGCCGCTGGTGCCAGTGGACAGACACGAATGGTAACTATATGCCTATCGTTTCCTCCACAACTGATTCTCAGCTTCGAAACATCCTTCAGCATGAGAGCAATGGGCGGCTGTATGTCTTCGATTCGTCCTATGCAGATGATGATGGAGATCCGATTCAGGTGGATATCTACACCTCCAATATGGACGGTGGGACGAAGGTGATTAAGCAGCAGGAACAATTTGAAATGGTAGCGGATCAGGTGCAGGGAAGTGTGCTGCAGATTCGGTGGAATGATAAGGATTTTGACCCTGCGTCTTGGACGAATTTTAGGAGTATTGACCTGTCAAAAGAGCGCCCGTTGATACCGGATCTGGGTAGCTTTTCTCGCCGCGCGTTCAACCTGCGCCACCGCTGTCCAGTGCGCATGCCCCGGCTTATCGCCTTCGAAATGCGTCAGGATCTTGGGAAACTCTGATGGCAGATATCCAGCCGCCGCCGACCTTTGCGGAAGTTGTTTTAACCGACCCGAAGACGCAGAAAGCCAAGTTCAATCCGATTTGGCTTAACTGGTTTTTAGTCCTTGTTCAGACGATTAATGACTCTGGCGGGACTACGTTAAATCATAATGATTTAAATAACATTCAAGGTGGCTCGGCTTCAGAACGCTATCACCTCACTTCTGCCCAGCTGACAAGTTTGTTGACCCTGCTTGGGCTGAATATAACAGTAGGTACCTGGACGCCCACGCTGACGAATGTCACGAATCTAGCGGCGAGTACGGCGTATTTATCCACCTATCTTCGCGTAAGCAACGTGGTGATTGGCTTCGGTCGAGTGGACGTAGATCCTACAGCAGCAGGGGCGGCGCAGCTTGGCATTAGCCTTCCTGTTGCCAGTAATTTTGCAAATGCTTACGAATGCGCTGGGGTAGCCTTTGCTCCGGCTATTGCAGGACAAGGCGCGGCTATTCTTGGCGACGCCACGAACAATAGGGCTGAGATGGATTGGATTGCCGTAGACATTACTAACCAACCCATGTACTGGATCTTTGGGTACAGAGTCATTTAAGGACAATCATGCCTTGGACGCCTACATACGAGAGTGCTGAAGGACAAAGCATTTTAACTGGGTATTCGGATGGAGCTGGTGGCTGGAGGGGAGCTGATTCGCCGCCGGCCGAGTACGCCTCTTGGACCACGATGCCTGGGGTGGAGCGGTACGAAATCCCTGGCACAGGCTTTGAAGGCCAGGGGGCCTCTTACGGAACAAAGATAAGAGGTATGGACCTGGGCGACATTATGAACACCTTTCAGCCAGGTGGGTATAATGTCCAGGATTCCGTGGGCGGGTCGATCCTTAACCCCTGGACGAATCAGAGAGAGCAGGCCTATGAAGTCCCGAATCTTCCAGCAACTTCTGGGGTAGCTATCCTTCCGCAGTCTGTGGCGATGGAGTTGAACTCCTCCGCCGCGCCGTGGTATTTGAGGAAAGATGGCGGCGGGACATTTGGGGAAAACCTGGTCATGCTGGCTGCCCTTGCCGCTGTAGGCGGCGTTGGGGCAGGCGGGCTGACAGGAGGCGCCGGGGCTACAGGAGGAAGTCTCGGTTCGGGAATTTCCCTGGGGGCTACAGGAGCAAATGGACTGACAGTTCCGGTTAATGCTTTGACTAGCCTGTCAGAGCTTTCAGCCGGGGGATTAGGGGCTGGATTCGCCGGCGGTACAGGCGCGGGGCTGGAGCTGGGTTCTGGTCTGCTGAGCGCTGGTGGTGCCTTTGCGCCTGAATCATTGTTTCAAAGTCTAGGAATATCCTTTCCTGACTACGCAACTTCAGGCTTTGCTGGCTTGTCCGACTTGGCAAGTGGAGTGAATAGTCTTGGTAGCGGGCTGAACATGGGGGGCGGAGGAACGGGCTTACGACTCCCCGGCAGCCCTAGCTTGACCACAATGGGCGGGGGTTCGGGGATTACATCGCCTTTACTCTCAGCTCCTGTGAGTAGCGGAGGTGGAGGAGCCTTTGGCGGACTGGAAGAAATGCTGAAGAAACTGGGAATTAAACTTCCCGGAGGTGGGATGGCTTCAAATGCGTTGGGGGTGCTTAGCGCTCTGCGGGGGTTGCAAGGAGATAGCCGGCTGCAAAAGCTGGCAGAGCAGGCTATGCGCGCGCCGGATACGAAGGTTATTGATCCCGCTGGGATGGGAGTAAGGGGGCCGTATCTGGAGCGGCTGCAGCAGCTTTACGCCAACCCGACTTCCGTTACTGATCTGCCTGGGTATAAAGTAGGGCTAGATGCGGTGGCGCGGCGAAGCGCAGCGAGTGGGTATCTCGGCTCGGGGAATGAGAAAGTTCAACTGGCCGAGTATGGAAATAAGTTCTGGGGGGACGAAGTCAATCGACTAGCTGGGCTGGCTGGAATGAACTTCAGCCCGACGGTGGCTACGGGGAATGCGGGAGCGGGTATATCTGCCGCCTCTGCCGGTAACGACCAAGCCTCTAAAGCCCTCGCCACCCTCGGCTACGTCCTGCGGAGCATGAACCTGTGAGCGACCTTTTCGGATCACCTATCGGGACTCGGCTGCTTGAGTCGGACTATGCAGATGTGGTGCAGTCCGGACTGGGAAGTCTGCATAGACTCGGGCAGATAGCTAACCAACCGCTGGAGCAAGAGAATCTTAAGGCGACGACACGGCTGCATACTGCGCAGGCGGAGAAAGCCGAAGCGGAAGTTGAAAAGGATCGCGCGCTGGCGGAGCTGAGTCGGAAGGCGTTTGCGGGTGGAGGCGCCGCTGGCCCAGCTCGGCCTGTTTCAATGGCTGACCAGCTGGATAATTTAGCCACGCTGGCGGCAGAAGCGGGCATGGTGGATCAAGCACAGAGGACGGCAGCGAGCGCGGCGCTGATTCGCTCGAGGGAGGCGGCGGGGAAGGCGGCGCAAGTTACCCAAGCCCTTAATCAGCAGAAGATGCTGAAGGAAGCTACGGGTGTGATGGCGCAGTACTTTGGTGCTGCGACTGATGCAGAGAGCTGGCAACGGGCGAATGAGCTCTACGCCTTTCAAACTGGGCGGCAGAGTCCTTACGCTTCGGTGCCGTTTTCTGAGAACTTGGTGGATCAGATCAATCAGTCTGCCCTTACCTCTAAAGAACGGTATGATTTGATGGAGAAGGAGCTGACGAGGGAAGGGTTGCGAGAGTATCGGGATAAGCGGCTAAAGCAGCACGATGTACTGGCGACTATTTCCCGGTCTCGGCTAGAGCTAGCGAGGCAGAGGGAGACGCGGCTGGCGAAAGCTGGTGGAGGAAAGCAGGTTGGAGTGCCGAGCTCGACGGAGACGCGGCTGGCCAAAACCTTTATCGATAAGGATTACCCTGCGGATAACTTTAACATTGAGGGAAGGGAGGAGGCGGCGATCACGATTGCCTCAGATGCCCGTGCGCTTCGCCGCCAGAATCCCGCTCTTGACCCAGCAGCAGCAATGAGGTTGGCTTACGAGAATGCTAAGCGTTCTGGAGACTTCCAGGTCACTGCTAATAAATGGGCTAAGAGTGATGCGAAGTTCGAGCGTCGTGGGCGTGATCCGCAGACTCCCTTAGCCATGCCGAAAGCGGCGAGTGAAGCGGTCCCTGGCCGGTTCTACTCCACCCCCAAGGGAACCCTTCTCTGGAATGGGGATAAGTTCCTTTCAGGCGCGGAAGCCGCCCGGTGGTTATCCACGAATAACGGCCGGGATGAATCTTCCACTGAAGACGACGACGAGGGAGATGACGAATAATGCCTGAATTCAGCTTCGACGAAATTGCCGGGGGCGGTGCGAAACCTGCTGCTCCTCCCTCCTCCTCCGCGGCAGGCGGAGGCCGATCCTCGGCACCAGACGGCTACAAGGGCCTTAGCTTCAACGATGTGGCAGGGAAGTCAAATGAGGAGTTCACTGACTCCCGGCCGAAGATGGTCCTTGACTCGGTTGTGGCAGGTGCGAAGAAGGTGGGTGGAGAGTTTGCCGCCCTCGCTGACTTTGTCTTCGGAATGCCTGGATTTCTTATCGCTACTGGCGCGCAGCTTGGGGGGACTGTTCAGGCTGCTGCAAGAGGAGAGCCGCTGACGCCGGATAAGAGGCAGCTCAACCCGACGACGGCTTATTCTGCTGGCCGGGAAGCCCGCGCGCTGATTCCCGAATGGGCCACTACGCCTGTCGGTTCGCTTATGCGATCGTTCCAATCCGGCGAGGTGTATGATCAAGCGGCGACGACCCAAGGCATGGCGAAGCTGATGGAGAAGGTGGAGGAAGCTGGGAAGTGGGTGGAGAAGGCGAGCGGGGGGAGGATTGCCCGCGACGCTATGCCGATGTTTGTAGATACCCTGATGACCTCGGCGAT
>OFRM01000460.1_pt1 | contig 17084 bp, 19 predicted proteins | sample 1543101 | NCBI WGS metagenome assembly OFRM01 (sample SAMN07774223, study PRJEB24372) | wastewater metagenome | isolation source: Exp Tend VB 0WW | collected 2016-02
GTTGAAGTCGGGATGCGAAAACGTCCCGTTCATTGCCGCCGTGGAAGCGTTCCACGTCGAGAGGTTTGCGAAGTCTATCCCCGAACACAGGATAAGCGTCCAGTCGGTAGTGGGCGCGGCCTGGGCCGTATCGCGGGCCGCATGGGCCGACGTAATGTCATCGAAGGAAATGCCATTAACCACGGTCGTAATCGTGGCCGAACTGCCGTCGATTGTGACGGTGTAGGGCGACCCGTCGAAATTCGCCGTCGCGCCCGTCGCCGTGGTCTCAATGAACCCGTTGACAAGCTGGAAGTGGTTTGATCCGGAATAGGACGTTGCCGGGTGAACCCTCACGCCCGAGCCGGTCAGGTTGCCAACGATAATGTCGCCCGACACAACAGGCGGCGGCGCGACGGATGCGACAGTGAATGTATGCGTTCCCGCTGAAACCGCGAGACATTCATTACCCGCCAAATCCTCGAAGGCCCCAGCAGGGATGCTGAAAGTCACCGCCACGCCATCCGCGAAAACGTCTGTCGGCGTGATGATGACCTGAACCCCGGAAATCGCCACGGACCCCGGCCCGGACGCCGGAGCGGTATCGAGGTCGAAAGATTCAATCGTCGCTGATGTAGTGGCGTTCGAAATCGTGATTGTCTTTCCTGCTCCGGCGACGATTTGCTCATCCCAAACAAGCGTTATCTGAGTGGCCGCAGATACGGCGCTTCCTGTCGGGCTGACCGAAATCAGCGAAGGCACGACAATATCCGCGCCGGGCGCAGACGCCTCCAGAACCATTTCCATAGGGTCGCCGCTTAGGTCATAGACCTTTTCAACAGACGGATTGCTCTTGCGGGCGATGGTCAATTCCGTGATGGACGCATAAACCGACGTTCCAGACGCGGGGTTATTGGAGACGTTGGACTCCTGATACATCGCCACGGGTCCGTGCTTGTCGAAGGTAAAACGCCCATATGCGTCGTCGTAATCCCACGTCGAATCCACGTCCCAATCGGGCGTGATGGTTTGAACGCCCGAGCCGAAATTGATCTTGAACGCCTTGACATAGAGATACCCGTTAGGGTCAAGAAGTTGGCGATCCGGGTAATAGGAAGGCATCAGGGCGTCCTTTCGGTAAAGGTGATCTGTGCGGGCAACACCGGCCAAGCCGCGTCGTCGTAGACTTCGCGGAGCCGGTAATTGATCTGGTCGTCGGTTGTGCCAAGAACGCCTGTTCGAACGTATAGCTTGCCGTTCTGCAAGACGACTGTCCGTTCACCCTCGGCAAGGAGGGAGTCGTTGTAAATGTAGCGATAAGCCATCAGAAAATCTCCACTCCGACGAGAAGCATGTTTTGCGTTCCGTCGCTGGTGAATGTTGCGGTGCGGTTTGAAGTATCGGGCGTCGTGTAATCCCCGGCGCTGAAAAGGAGGTCCAGGTTCGATCCTGTGCCGGTGCGGAAGTGACTGTCCTGCGTGAACGGGGCGCCGATAGTCACGTCGCTGCCAGGGAGGGTGCTGTTATACCGCTGGACCGCCGCGACAAAGAGGATCGAACCGGAGCCCGGCGCCGTGAAAGTCTTCGCAATGCTGGTGACGTTCGTTCCGATCGCCTGGATCGGGGTTGCCGAGCCCGTCTGGCCACTGGTGACCAGGAAGTCGGCGCCGACCGCCGCCGCCGAGTTCGAGCAGGTGACAACCGGCGTGAACGTTCCGGACGACGCCGTGACGAGTGTCAGAAGATGGAGCGTTACCCGTCCGCCAGTGTGAAGATACTGGACGTTCTCGGTGAAGTTCTCCCCGTTCCACGTGGCCGAAACGGCCATCGCCGAGCCACCGGTATTGCGGCAGGTGGCGACGAGCAGGAAGATGCGGTTTCCTGCGTTGGCGGTAATCGAGGTCAGGATTGTCGGCGTCGTGCCGGGCGCCGATGTATTGATGAGATTGCCCTTGGAGGCCAGGGTAACACCGCCAGACGCCGTTGTGAAACCGTCGCCGCTCGAAACGCTCGACTGGTTCGCGGACGCATCTTCGTGCATGAAGTGGATTGTGTAGGCCGTGGAGGCGGTAAGCCCGGAGGGCGCCGGGGAAAGTGTCTGAACGCCCGTCCCGCTGACCGCCTGCGACCCGCTGTCAGCCGCAGCGGAGCCGGTGTGATCATTTCCGGCCTTGACTTGGGCCGCGCTCGGCGCCGTGCCAGATGTCGAAACCACCCAATACAGTGTCCCGTTGCCTTCGTTTGTGCTGACAGAACCAGTTGCGGCAGTGGAACCGTTGGCGGCGTCCGTGGGGGAGGAAAGCGTCGGCGCGGTAACGTCCGCCGTGGTGAAGCCATCGCCGGATGCAACGGCGGATTGCACCGCCGAAGCATTCTCGTGCATGAAGTGGATATAATAGGTCGTCTCGGACGTAAGCCCGGATGGCGCCGGGGAAAGGTTTTGAACCCCTGTCCCGGAAACCGCTTGCGACCCGCTGTCATCGGCGGCAACGCCGTTGTGGTCCTGCCCGGCCTTGACCCTTGCAGAACTTGGCGACGTTACAGAGGTCGTTACAACCCAATACAGGGTGCCGTTGCCCGTATCCGTGGATACGGAGCCAGTCGCGGCTGTGCCTCCGTTCGCGGTATCAACGGGGCTGGACAGAACCGGGCCGCCAACACCGGGCGGGACGACAAAGGTAAAATCCGCCGTGCTGAGGCTGAAGTCGGTTACATCAGTCGGTTCGGCCCAATAGGCATAGGTGGCAGACCCGGCCGTGAGAGAGACATAAGCGGCACCGACAGCATCGCCAGCCTGCAAGACATAGGTGGAAAGAACAACACCGCCGTCAACGTAATATGTGACCGATGCCTCGGAAACCGCGTTGCCCTGGAAATCTGGATACACGCCCGCAACGTAAGCATCGCCGATTTGCTCGCCGACAAGCAAAAGCGTGGGGTCAAGGTATGCGGGCGTCGTTACCTGGATCGTCGCCGAGGTTCGCGAGCTCCCAATGCGCGTCCCGAGTCCTAGATACATGTGGCCCTCACGTGAAAAGCGGATGCTCGGCGGCGCCGGATGCGGAGAGGCGATCCCGCAGCGCGTTCAGGAGCGTGATTGCAGAAGCGAGATCGGTCGCCGGGGGCGGAAGCGCGGCAGCGCGCTTGCCGACCACCTTCTGCCCACCCACGCGCAAGCCGGGATTTGCCGACATGTCGAACGCGACACGCTCGGCGGTATTGTTCAGGAACCGCCACAGCCCGCCCGTGTAATCCATCCGAACTGTCGCGGTGCTTTCCATGGCGATAGCCATTATCGGAGTTCCGACCACCCGTTGAACGTCGCCCCGGATTGCAGCCGGTAATAATGGTCATCCGGGACAATGGCAGTCATGTTCGCATTCGCCGCGATGGTGGACCCGACAGAAATCCACGTCGCGTTGTCGGTCGAGACCTGCAAGTAATGCGTGGAGTTCGTATTGCCGCGAATGGCAACCATGATCGGCTTTCCAGTAGTGTTCTGGTAACTGGTCCCGGCCGAGCGCGACCCGCCGACGTCCTGCCAAGTCTGCCCGACGCCAATTCCAGCAGCATCAACGTAAGCCTTGATGGATTGTTGCGAAGCAAGTTTCGTGGCGCTGTTTGACGCCATGTCGTCTTCGTCCAGAAACCAGTTGCCCGCCGCCGTGTCAGCCGAAACCGCCCCGGTCACGGTTACGCCAGTGGTCGAGGTCGTCAGCTTGGTGGAGCCGTTCTGGCGAAGTTCCGCCGCGCCGCCAGCCGTGCCCCGCACAAGCACTTCGTCGGAAGTCCCGGTGATCTGGACGATGGAGCCTTTGAGCGACAGCGCTCCCGTCCCGGCATCCTCTACGAACGAGTTGCTGCCGTTGTGGTAAATCTGGAGGTCGGAGCCGGTGCCGAAAATCGCCTTTACGCTATCGTTGAAGGTCATGTTGCCGGTGATCGTCCACGCCCCGGAAACCGTCCAGTTGCCGGAAACCGTGGGCGTCCCCGCGATCAGCGGAGTGGCGTCGTAGAACGCCCGAACGTCAGCCATCATCTGCCGAATGGCGTTGTTGATCCCGGCGGGCGAGCAACCTTCCGCGATGTTCACGCCGGAAATCGTGGAGTTGTTCCCGGCCGTGGTGGAATAGTCGGTGACTGCCATTACCCGAGGCTCCCGAATAGGCGTTGATAGATCGCCAGCGGATCGCGTTTGACCGGCTGGTAAGGTGCTACTTGCATAGGCATGATTTGCGGTGCCTGAGCGGGCGCTGGCATGGATGCCATGAGCGCATCGCCAAGGATTCCGGCGCGATCACCCCATGTCAGCGGTGCCGTATTCGTTTGCGGGAATACGCCGGTAGCAGCGCCGGGCATCTTTGACGGAGGCTCTGGCGCGCGGCGCATGTCGGCGTGAGTGACGCCGGGCCGGAGAAACTTTTCCATGTAGACGCGCGCGGCTTCGTCCGCCGTCTTGGTGCCCTGCAACGCCTTCCATGCACCGCTTTCGGTGTTGTCCAGTTCCCACTTCGTGAAGTCGAGCTGCGCGTTCAGATCGTCATAGGGAACGCCGCGCGCGTCCGCGAATTTTTCGAAGGCAAGCCGCCTCGGCCCAGTCCACTGATTCAGGCCCCACCCGCCACGGGAACCCGGAACAACGGGCTTTATCTCATTGATGCCGGGGTTAAGCCCGCTCTCGGCGCGCATCCTCGTCGCAATGCCGATTGCGATATGCTCGGGGATGCCGCGAGCCATCATGCCCGCGACGATTTCCTGAAACATCGTTGATTTCCTCGGGGAAAGGCGTTATGATTGCCGCCTTCCCGGACAGGAAACGGCATGGATTTTTTCGCGCTTTACGGGGCTATTCTCGCCGCCAATCTGACGACTGTATTTTTCGTTTACCTGATGTATCAGGCGTCCAAGTTAGGCGATGAAACGCCAGCATGGATATACTTCGGCGCCGTTGCCTGCCTGCTTTTCGCGGCCGGGTCAGTTTACGTTAGCACCTAACGGCAACATCTTTGACATATCGGGCAGGAACGGCAACAGGCCGCGCCGCATTGCTGCCTCGATGGCCTTGCGCGCCTCGGGGGTCATTCTGTCAACAGCACCGACGCCACCGGCCGCGACAAGACCGCGCGCCAGATCGGCTGCGCCTCGCGTCGAAGCCTCGGACGCCTTACGCGCCACGCTTCCGACCGCCACAGGAAGCGCACCACCGATAAGCCCGCCCACGGGACCGCCGATACCGGAACCAATGGTCGCGCCAAAGCCGGATGAGACGGCCGCGCCGAGGCCCGTCCCGCCTTTACCCGCCGAAAGGCCCATGACGCCGACCTTTTTCATGATGTTGCCGAACGTGGTGCCGTCCACAACAGCCTTCATGGCCTTGCGTTCCGCATCAGAGAAACCGCGCGCCATCTTGGGGCTGTTAAGAATGCGCCGAAATTCAATGCGAAGCCCGTTTTCAAAACCGCTGGCTTGGTTCTTGGCTTTCTCAATCGCCGCGTCGATCAATTCGGATTTGCGAAGCCGCGACCACATTTCGCGCGCCTGCCCGATCTGACCGCCGAGAGCCGGATCAACGGACGAAACGAAATCGTCAATCCCTTCAATGAATCCCGTCCCGATGGCTTTTTCCGGTCGGTTTGCGATGTTTCCGGCAGGAACAGCCGCTTTCCGGCGCAACAGGTCCAGTTCGCCAAAGGTAATTCCGGGATTGGTGCTTTGCGCCGCATCGTCAATGCGACTCGCCACGGTCGCGGCACCGGGCATCAGGTCGGCGTCAAGGCCGAAATCTCGCGCCCTGGTCAGCATGTCATCGGCCGACGTTGCGAACGCCGCGCGGGGAAGGATAGAACCCTTGGCGCTAGAGTAAATGTCGGATGCTGCCGCCTTCAGGTCATCAAGTGCGGGGGCGCCCCTCGCTGCCGAACGCATGGCAGAGCGTGTTGCCGAGTTGTCATACAGTTTCTTGATACCGGCACCCGCAAGCGGGAGCGCACCACCAAGAATGCCGCCGAGAATGCCGGAACCCAATGCTTCCCGCGCCCTGTTCTCTGCGCCGCCCTCTCCCGCGAGGAAACCATATCCTGCGCCCAGGCCCGCGCCAGCCGCCGCCGACTTGCCAGCGGTGCCGATGACGGTCTTTCCCGGCCCGACAGCGCCGAGCGGAAGCGCCACGGCTCCAGCCACTTCGCCACCATAGGCCGCCCATGGGTTATCCTGCCGACCAAGCGCAATCTTGTCACGTTCCGCCTTCAGGACTTGATCATAGGTCAGGTCAGGAGACAGCGCACCAAAGGCCGCCGTCATTTCATCACCGCCGCCGAGAGTGAGGCCCTGTAGCGCGCCACGTGCGGCAATCTCCAGAGCGCCGCCAGGATTGCCCACAGGGCCTTCCGCAGAGCCACCCACCCGACGCGCCGTCTGTTCCTGTGTTTCGCCGTCCAACGGCTTCTGGACGCGCTCACGATACCACGATTTGAGATCATCGTTGCGGATGGTGGCGTGCGCGTTCTCTGCGCCGGAAATCGCGTTAAGGAAGGCCCTCGGGTGCATGTTCGGATAAAACTTGCGGTTGATTCCGATGAGGAAATCACCGTCCGACACATTGTCGTATTGCGGGAATTGCGCCCGAAGTTCCGAAAGCGTTTTCATTTCAGAATCCCGAGAGGATCATCGTCGGAAGGGTCAGCGATCATTCCCGGCGCAAGCCCGAGAGCGGCCGGATCACCGGTCTCGTAAATCTTGCGCAGAATGCCAGTATACAGATCGTTAAGGCGATTCAGGTTCTCGATAAGTTGCTCCTCGCCCTGAGACTGCGACAGGCTCCCGAGCGTGGATTGCAGGGCCTCCAATTCCTGCACCGCGACCTGCCCGAGGGCGCCGCCAGTCGGGCTTTCCTCGCGCATCCTTTGAAGGCGATCAAACCCGATATTGGCTCGGATCGTCATCGCAAGCTGTTTTGCGTTTGCTGCGTTTGTTCCGCCAACAGAGGAAAGAGTTTCCGCGCCGAGGCCGGTTGCCGGATTATACAACGGGGAGTTTTCGACAAGCGTTTTCAGCCGCGAAATGTCTTGGATAACTACATTTCCGCTTGTAGCTGCGGAAGCTGCCCGTTTCCCGCCGCCATCGGCCGCCGCCTTTGCCTCGGCATCGGCCTTTGCCGCATCTGCGGCGGCCTTGCTTCCGGGAATCGGGACGGTAATTGGAACCACTCCGCGACCGCTGGAATCCGGCTGCGTAATCACCTGACCATCCGCCCCGCGAAGCCACACGTGATCGTTGGGCGCTTGCCCCCATTGCGGATCGCCTTGCGCCATGTTGATCGTGGTGCTACCGGCGCCGATGCCAGAGACATTCTTTAGAGAGCCATCCGGCGCCGTGGTGATTTCATACGTCTGGTCGGGCTTTAGCCCAAGAGCGGCGGCTTGCTCGCCAGTGACGATGGACACTTTATCGGGTGCCGTGTCAGGCGTCCGGTAATCCCCCATCAATTCGCCGGTGATCGGATTCACAAGCTGGCCGTTGATTTCAACCCCGCGCGTCGGGTCGGGCGGCGGCGCAAAAGCCCGCTGCATGATCAACTCGACTGCCATGCTTTCCGGCATGGTGGCAAGGATGGCGCGCTGCTGCGGTGAAAACCCGTCCATCAGCCCCGGCTGCTCCATGACCTTGCGAAGTTGCGCCTGTTGTTGGCGCTTTTGCAGACCCTCGAAAGCCGGGGACATATTCACCGGCTGGCCAGCGCCGAGTTGCGACAACCCCATGCCAAGCGCGGACAACACGGCGCCTTGCTTGTAGCGCCGGTCCACTTGCTCTGGCGTCAACTGTTCATGCTTGTTGAACAGACCAAACAGCGCACCCGGTCTTGGCTGCATTTCCGTCTTGGCTTGGTCAAGGATTCCCATTACAGCGCCTCGTAATTAACTGCCCGATAGCCGCCGATCATGCGCACCGCGTCCGGTTTCACTTTCTCGACTTCCTGCGCCATGACGCCCATCTGAGTGACGGGCGAACCCTTATATTTGTATGTGTAGACGCCAAGCCCATCGTCAGTTTCGCCGACACGCTTAATATCCTCTTTGAGCCTCCGGTCTGAAAATCCGAAAATGGCCGGGAAACCGCCAGCCTGAGCGATTCCACCAAGGCCCTGCAACCCGAACCCGAGCGCACCCAGGAGGCCGTTCCCCCCGGACGTGCGAGAAGACTGCACCCCGAACATGCCGCCGACGCCAGAAGTAAGCGCGAGGTAATCCTGGATCGCATTCAGGTCGGCCGTCTGCGCCTGCTGGTCCTGCAACACCGCCGCGTTGATTTCGGACTGGTTCTGCTGCTGGTTCCCGCGACCCATCGTGTCAAGGAAGTTGACCGCACCGTATGCCGCGTTATTGATCCCCGGCACCATTCCCGCCGCCTGAAGCGCGCGGTTTTCGCCCTGCTGCCATGCGTTATCAAGCACCCCGGCAACACCGGACGAAACCCCGCTAGCGAGGTTCTGCGCATGAAGCCCGGAACCTGACATGCCAGACCCGGCGAAGCTGGAATTGATCCCCGGCATGATCCGGTCAATCGTATTCTGCACAAGCTGGTCGGTGTATTGCGACCGCACGTTCGGGTCCATCGCCCGCGCGAGCGAGCCTTGCGCCATGTTCGCGCTGTTCAAACCGCCAGCACCCACCCCGCCAGAGGCGTTGTAGGCCGCATTGGAAAGCGGGTCACGATCCGCCACCAGATCGCCCATGTAGGGGTCAATGCGAAAACCGCCAGCGTCATACAGCGCGCCTGCGTCGGCCAGGCCCTGATTGATGTAGGGCTGAGACGGGCCGTAGGGGTCGTTCCGCTGCGTCGTCGTGCTACTCGTGCCCATCAGAGCCTCTTTTCAAGAATGACATGGGTTTTCAGCATCCCAATGTCCTTTAGTTTCCGTTCCCATCCGGGGCGGGCGACCGCCTCGATACGCTTGGCGCCAATATCACGCGCCCATCCCTCAAGGACCGGCCAAAGGTGCAGCCAATCCCCCGCCCCACGGCCCGCGCAATGCGTGATCTGCACGGTCTGCAGCCTGTCTGCCATTACAGCCGTCAGGACTGCCGCACGCACTTCCCCGTCGAACGCCACCCACAACTGACGGTCGCGGCTCCTGATCTGCCCGACCAGTTCCTCGGGCGTCCATTGCCCGCTTCGGCAGAACGATTTCAGGTGCCATTCGATCCGTGGCAACCATGCGTCAAGATCGGACGCCGGGACTGCAATCGGCGTCAAAGGACTTCCTCTCCCCATCCGTGAAGGACAAGCGCGCTGCCCGTGCCGGAATAAGCCTTGATCACCGTTCCGGCCTGATACAGCCCGCCCACCATGTCGGTCAGGTCAACAGCCGTATTCGCCGCGACGCTGTAGCCCTTCAACTCGGCGTTGCCATCCCCGATTGACCCACCCGAGGGAATGGCATTCAGGCTCAGTGTCGCCGCCGAGCCGGTGACGTTAGCAACCGCCAGCCGCCGCACCTTGAGCATGACGCCATCCCGCACCGTGTAGAGCGTCTGTGCCGCTCCCGAGGTCGTCCCGGTGATCAACAGATGATCAATCGGCACGTCTCGGGCGGGGATAACTCCGCCTGTCGGCTGAGTGGCAACGCGAATCTCGGTCATGTGTCGCCGCTCACGTCAAAGTCGATCTGATAGCCGAAAGCATCGTTCCACGTCGTCCCGGCCGGAATGGTCAGGCCCACCCGAACGAAACGGGAATCGAAATTGAACGGGGCAAAACCGATAGGCCCGATGGCAACGTCTGGTGCCGTGGTGTAACTGGCACCCGCCCTCACTCTTCCGGTCATCGTGACAAGCGTTGAATCGCTGGAATCCGTCACGATTGGCGTGACGCTGCGAACAAATACCCGCTTTCCCGGCTGCGGCTGAAATTCTCCGCTTTCAAACACCGCCGCGAGGGAGGAACCCGTCAACTGATACTGAATTCCGCCGACAAATGCCGCCATCGACTTCCCGCGCGCCGCGAATGACGGCGAGTCGAGGGAAAGCGTCATCGTGTCCAGATCGGTATAGATCGCCGCGACCTGCTCAAGCGTCAGGCCCGCAATCCCCGACGCAAACACGCAGTCGGTCGCCAGCGCAACGTAGGACCACCATTGCGTTTCCCAATTGTAATAGAGCAGCCCGACAAATGCGCCACTATCCCCCGGAACGGTCCATACTACGCAGCGGTTCGGCCAATCTACGGCCGCTTGCACTGTCGAGAGGTAGGTTTGCGAGGCGTTCGCAAGGAACCAATCCCACACCCGCCCGCGCGAGATCGACTGGCCAGCCGTGCCATTCGTGACGAAAAAACCGTCATCGGAGAGGTAAAACACGTTCTCGCCGACCTGTGCGAGAGAGAACGGCGCGGCAAGGCCCCGCTGCGAGTCCACAACCTGCTTCGCAAACACGCTCGGGCCGCCAGTATACTGGATGCGCGACAAGCCGTTGCGCTGGAAAATAAGCCCCGTGTTGCCTCCGGTGATCCCCATGACCACGCCCAGGTTCTCGGGCATGTCCACGGCATCGGATTGCAGCGAAATCGACGTGGCCCACTCGCCTTGCGGGTTGTTATACGGCGACCACCTGACACGGTAGGAAGCATCATTCGTATCCGTGTCGATGAGATTGCCCATGAAGAGGAAATCGCCAACCCGCGCCATGGCAAGCCCGTGCGGAATGGTCCAGTTTTCGGCAACGAACGTGCTGTCTGCCTCTATGTCGTCCAGATACCAGACGCCCTCCTTCGAAGACGCATAAATGGACGATCCGAACCGCTCAAACCTTACCGGCTCTGTCAGGGTCAGCGTGAGCGTGCTGTCAGTCACCGTCCCGCCGACTATGTGGTGCAAATCCCCGGCCGTGGCACAGACGGTAATCCTGGTTCCGTCCGCGCGCTGAAAAGACATGGCCGAGAGAACCGCAGCCCCCACGTCGCCTTCGCTGGTATTCGCGCCATATGCGGGTTTATAGCCGCCCGGCCCCGGAATGACGTTGGTGCAGACCTCTAGCCCCGGATTCCGGTAGTCAGTAACATCCGGCAACCACGGTCCGAGGGCAAATTCGCTGATCACGGCGCGGTCCTGACGGTCGGGACAATCGGCGCCCCGGAATAGCGGGCCTTCGCATCCGAAGATTGCGCCAGCTTCATGTGTTGCCCGTAGGCCGCTCCGTGAATCGCCATCGCCTTTTCGTCGCGGATCAACGCCGCATGGTGGGCCAGCACCCCGTAGACATAGACGGATGGATAATTGGTCAGAATGTCGTTCGTGTCGCCATCCGCCGACAGGTCAGCCTGCCGAGCGTAATACCGGATGATGAGGTCTTCGGCCCCGTCAGGCTCGGGGTTTAGCAGGATCGCCCCGTCAACAATGGCGTAGGTCTTGGGTGTGCCCGAGGTCACGTGCGCCCGGTTGATGCCCGTCGTATCCGTGGGAGAAAGCGGCGTCCTCGGGTCAACGTCGCGGTAAATGGAAATCATCTGGAGGAAATCCGAGGGGAGCGCCACGCTCGCCGCCTCTGTCAGCGTATCGGTCGCTTCCATTTCCCGCACGCGGAGCCGCGCGTTTATGTCCGCCGTCACCAACTCATAGCAAATGTCGGCCGGATAGCGTCCGATCAAGCTGTAGAGGCGCGACTTTAGCGTGGCGAAGTCCATCAGAACGTGCCCCCATGCACCCGGAATTTACCCACGTCGCCGCTCAGAAGCTTCTTGCGCAGCACGTCCTTCGCCGCAGGGTCATCCCATGCCACCCCGGCTTCCTTCAGCCATTCCGTGACCACCCACGCCGGAACGCTTGCCACGTGCCAACTATCAGACAGCGGCATGTCGGGCGCTTCCCGGCGCAACCTGACCTCATCAAAGGCGTGGTCAAGGTCGTGGGTTTTCTTGCGGACGATCTTGTCGCCCTGGTCGATCCACTCCTCACGCATCGCGCGCTTGCCTCCAGAAAAGCAGGGACTTGCGGCGATGCGCCGTCACCTCGATTTCATCCCCCAGGACCGCCCGCCGTCCGCTGCCAAGCGAAATCGCGCGGTTTGTGACGATCATCCGAAATAGCGGCTCGGAGGGCAAAATCTGCGAAATATCGGACTGCACATTCTCCGCTTCTGGGGTGGGCGCGGATTTCCTCGGCCGTCCAACGCGGCGTTGACCTGTTTGCACGGGGTATTTCCTCTGCATATCCAATCAGCCGCAGCACTTCCGGCAACGCCTCGAACGGGAATAACCGCGTGGCGCCGTCCACAAAGAAGCTTTGCGGCTTCAGGATGATGGTTTGATGGCGGCAAACCCCATTCATGGCATCGTCAAGATGCGTTCGGGTCGCGCCGTAAACGTAATTGAGCGCGCTTGTGAGCCGTTCCCACGGGTCGCGTATCAGCGCCCACGCCTCTATCTCGCCAAGCGTCTTGCGTGCCTGTCCGACCGGGATATGGCCGGGCAGGCACTTTTCGCCAGAAACCCGCTCGATTGCCCGTTCAAGCGTCTGCGATCCGCACTTGGGAATGCTGACGATGAACAGGCCGAGCGGTTTCAGATACACTCAGACCGCAGCCGAGAACGGCGTTGCTTCGGTGCCAGACGCTTCCGAGTAGACGAGAACCGCCCACACGTTCGCGGCGATGTCGTCCGCAATGACGCGAGCGCCCTTCAGACCACCCTTGGTGGAGCCGTTGAGCGTGATCGTGTCGGACGAATCCGCCGTATAGAAGCACGACGCGCCCGCCGAGTCGTTGCCGAGGTAGGCAACGCCCATCATCGTGTCGGACGAGTTGGCAACCTGCACAACTTGGTTGCCGCTCGCGTCCGCCGCAAGGATGAACTCGTAACGCGCGCCCGAGCCGGTCGCCGCCGGAAGAGTGGCAGTCACGCCAGCCGCCCGGTTGAGCACAATCGGGACGCCCGCGTGAGCATCCCGAGTCACGGTCACAGTGGACGCGGTGACAGTCACCGCGCCGAGGTTCTGCTTGTAAGACATGGCCTGTTCTCCTTACGACGTGGTGTTGTCGTAAACGGCGCCGTGCGCTTTTTCGTTGCAGCACTCCAGCGTGAGTTCCGTAACGATCTGCTTGCGCTCGTTGTCGCCCATCTTCGCCAGATCTTCCTGCTTCGTTTCGCGAGCAATCGCGACTTTCCACATATCATCTTGGAAGATGAACACGTCCCGCGCGCGGTTTTCGCGCGAAAGGACAAACTCGACCACGCCCCACGGGGTGCGGTAAACGTCGATCATCTTTTCGACCTGACCGACTTTCACCGTGTTGCGCTGCGCGTTGTTGCCGGTGAACCCGAGGGCAAGGTTCATCTGGAACGCCGAGAGATAAACCGTGTCCGGTTTCCCGCCGTTTTCCCAAATGAGTTGCATCGCCGGGTCAAAGCGCGTCTGCGAGAAGGCGACGGGGGTTCCGTCGTCCGTCCGTGCGTTCGTGCCGTCGCCGGTCGGGTTTGCGCCGCCGTTACCCGCCTCGAACTCGAGGTTGGTAACGAGCCACGCCGGGGCGCCCGCAAGTTCACGGGCCACCACGGAACTACCCGCAACGCGAGCGTTGTTCAGGAACAGGGCACGCTCAATGTCAAGCTTGTGCTCCTTCATGCTCTTGCCGATCTGGTAGAGCATTTCCTTGCCACGGCCCGCCTTGCGGAGCGCCATGTCAGTTCCCGAAATCGAGACGGCGTTCTTGAAAATCTGCGTGTAGTTGCCGAGCCGCGTGGTGGCGGTCCTGGCGTCCGCAGTGGTGTCGCCGCCTTCGATGTGGGCGTTGTCCGCCGATGCACGGAGGGCATCAGTCTGCCACTCGTGATAGGTGTTATACGCCTTGGTCTTGGCCGATTTCGACAGGAACGGCGTGTCGTCGGGGTCAATGTTGAAAATCTGGTTCACCAGATCGTCAATGATCCCCGTCATGTCGTAGCTGTCGAAGGTGTTGGCAGGTTGTGCCATTTTTCACGCTCCTGAGGGTTATTCGCCCGTCAAGATTCCAAGCGCCTCTTTCAGGGAGACGCCTTTCTTGAACCGGGCAAGCTGCTTCTGACGTGCAGCCTCAGCCTCCTTGTCGCGGTTTGGCTTGGCTCCGGGCTGGAGCGACGGCTTGACCTCGGCCACCTTCTTTTCAATGGCTGGTTTCGCCTTCTGCAATTCCCGGTAGGCAATGGCGTCTTTCAACACCTTGATCATGCGGTGATCGGCAATCTGGCCGACTTCCTCCGCAGAAAACCCGTAGACCGTAGCCCCGTCTGCCATCTGCTTCGCCGCGCTGAGGAACTTGGCTTCGTCTCGCCACTCGGGGAATGCTTCAAGAAGCTTGTTCCGCTCGGTCGCGATTGCCTCGGCCCTCAGTTGATCCTGCATGGCGTGGAACTCGGCCCGCGCCTGCTCTTTTTGCCTCTGACGTTGCTCCCACTGCACCCGGCGCAGGTTGTATTCCTGCGGCGGTAGCTTGGTCGCCAATTCAGCCCAATCCGGCTCCGCTTCGGTAGGCACCGCCCACCGCTTCAGGGATTCCGAAAGCTGCTCGCGGAGTTGGGCAGTCTCCGCTGCCGACCGTTCAAGCGCCTTACGCTCCTCCGCGAGGGATTGCGTCTTGCGCGTGTAGTCGGCTTTGAACATCGGGCTTTCGAGAAGCTCTGACAGCTTCACCCGACGCTTGCCCTCGGCCGTGTCAACCTCATACTCAGGGTCGCTATCCGCGTCGTCCTGGTCCTCGGTTTCGGCCTCCGCTTCAACCTCGTTCGCCTCGGGGTCGCTGCTGCCAGTCCCTTCGGCTTCCTGCGTCTCAACGGTTTCGTCGTCCGCCCCGGCTCGCGCCGTAACTCGTTCGACAGCCTCGCTTAGCGAGATCGCTCCAGTGGAGTTCTCGGTCACGGGGATTCCTCTTCAGATGCCACGCTGCGGAGCAATGCCTTGGCCGCTTGCAGCCCGTGGTATGTGTGCAACGCCGTCGCGCGGTCCTCTTCGGTTGTCGCGCTCGCCATTACCTTCCGGGTCAATTGCGCCTCCAGACGCTCGATTGCCCATTGGAAGTCCTGATCAGCCAATATGGCCTTGATCCTGTCAGACCTTGCCATAATCGACCGCCGATTCCGTCTCTTTGGCCAACTGGTCGCGCGCAAGGTCGTCCTTCATGACGACTTCCTTGCGCTTCAGGTCCAGCGTTTCCTGTTCCGTCATCATTCTGGAGGCAGTTTCAGCCTCTTTCCGCTGCGCTTCCTGGTGTTTCAGCGCCAATTCGGCCATGCGGAATTGATGGTCGGCCTCGATCTTCATTTTATCGTTCGCCGCCCGCGATTGAGCCTCAAACTCCATGATTTGCGTCTGTTTCATGGCCAATTGCTCTTGCAGGCCGGGCTGCTGCGGCTGCGGAGGCGGCAACATGTCGGGGTCGTCCATGAACTCGGCAATTGATTTGAAGCCGAATGTCTCCATCATCCGGGCGGTCAGGTTATAGACCTTCTTTTCGTTGACCATCCGGCTCCCGGCAGTCATCAATTCGCGCTGCACCTGCCCGAGGAGCATCATTCCGTTGCGGCGTTGCTCGCGCGAGTTGTTCCCAATCGCCACGTTCATGTCGGTTCGGTCCTTCCACGTGCGCGGATTGACCGATACCCACTTGCCATTCAGCTTGACGGCCAATTCCTTCATCGGCCCTGATCGCAGATCGCGGTGAATGCCCATGAACAGGTCGCGCAGCCCGGTTTCGGCAAAGGTGCGGGCGATCAGGAGCGTCTTCTTCTGCGAAGCGTTCATGATCTGTTCGATACCCGTTGCCGTTTTGTTCAGCGAATCGGCGTCAAGGCCCTGATTGTATCGCGTGGCCCCGGTGCGGGTTTCCTTCAGGTCGTCGAACTTCTCCAGAAGCGGCAACGTGGTGCCGATAACGCTCGGCGGCATGTTGTAGATAACTTCCGCGCCGCCCGTCCTGACAGGGGCTCCGGGGGCCGGGTTTGCCAGATCGGTGAATGTATTCTCTCCCGCCATGTTCTCGTCGAAATGCGGCCGGGCGTAGTTTGTCAGGTAGATGTTATCCAGCGTGTGCCGGAGAAGGACCGTCTTGACCTTCTGAATGTCGTCAACGATTTCGGCAACCGACCTCCCGATATGCCGGTGCGGCACGATATACGGTGTTAGCGAAGAAATCGGGATGCACGAAACCTCGTCAATAGCTTCCTTGCCGCCATCCCATTCGAGAATCTGCGAGCCGTCGCCGTATGCCCACACCTGGAGCAATTCCGAGAACCCATCGTTATTCACGTCGGCGCGAACGAATGCCTGATAGACTGTCACCTTTTCGGTTGACTCGTCCCCGTGCTCCTCTTCGAACTCCTGGTTATCGCGGGTGTTGAAGCGGTCCTCGGTCTGGTCCTCGTCCGACTCCTCGAAAGCCTTGGCGATGCTGGCCTTAGAGAAGCCCATGGCCCGCAATTCGCCGCGCTCCATTTCCCGGCGCCGCCCGCAACACGGGATGCCCTCCAGTGAAACCTTGTTCCACCTCGGCGTGCCGAAAAACTCTTCCTGCGGAAAGCACGTCACCTCATACCGCTTGTCCCTCGCGGTGCAGCGCAGCTTGATGCGGATGGGCTCATCCCCCCCGCCGTCGCTTTCGAGGATTTCGTAATCCCCCTTCTCGGACAGGATGGTGAGCAATTCGTCGGGCGTGAGGTCTTCGTATTCCTCAATCTCGATCCGGCGCTTTTCCACCCACCCGCGTTGGACATAGCTGTTCTGCTGGATCAGCGCTTCCTTGAACCACGTGTAGAGGATTTCGAAGCCGTTATTCTTCTGCCAGAATATATGTTCGACAATCCCCGTCTCCTGCCGCGCGGCTTCCTCATCCTCGGGGCCGACCGGCTGAAACTCGATCAACCCCTCCGAAGAGGTAAACACGTCCATTATATCGGGCAGAATAGCCTCAACCGCATCGGCAACGTCGGTCGAGACGAATTGCGAGCGGCCTTGGACTTCATCGCCGTATGGCTCGCCCATGTAGCGGTCAAACAGGTCGCTCCGAATATCGGACGCGCTCCACTGTTGGGCGTTCTTGATCAAGCGCCCAATATCCGCCTTCAAACTGTCTTTCATGTCAGATCAT